>Ga0224495_10002437_pt1 | contig 12092 bp, 12 predicted proteins | sample SF_Jul11_sed_USG_FD_168128 | JGI IMG/M metagenome (GOLD analysis project Ga0224495, IMG submission 168128) | Sediment microbial communities from San Francisco Bay, California, United States - SF_Jul11_sed_USGS_4_1 | ecosystem: Environmental > Aquatic > Marine > Sediment | place: USA: California... | reverse complement strand
CCAGAGTTAGAATCCTAGGTTCAAAAGCCTCTGGAGCGGGTGGTCTGTATCCTAAAGAACTATGAGGCCGGAACTGATTATATTCCCTTCTCCAGTTCTCAATCACTACCCGCGCCTCCAATAATGTGTCAAAGATCTCCCCATTGAGCAACTCATCCCTGAGTTTTCCTATGAATGACTCTACATAGCCATTCTCCCAGGGGCTTCCAGGTTCTATATACAACGGACCTACACCTGTATGTTCCAGCCATTCCCTTACAGCTTTGGCCGTAAACTCTGGCGCGTTGTCGGATCGAATGTATTCCGGTGTGCCCCGCCTTATAAAGAGCTCATACAGTTTATCCAAAACATCCTGGTGTTTTATCCTGCGGGCCACATACAGAGCCAAGCATTCCCGTGTGTATTCGTCGATTATGGCCAGTAGGCGAACGAGTCTCCCTTCTCTCGTTCTGACCATAGCCATATCATAGCTCCAGACATGCTTCGGTCTCTCAGGACGAAGCCGGATGCACGAGCCATCCGTTAACCACAACCGTTTCCGCTTAGGCTGTTTCTGTGGCACTTTCAACCCCTCCTGCCTCCAGATCCGCTCGACTCGCTTGTGGTTAACCAACCAGCCTTCATGGTGCAGCATGGCTGTAACCCGACGGTAGCCGTAGCGCCCATACTGCTTGGCAAGAGATACAATACGATCCACAAGCTTCTCTTCATCATCCGGTATCTTCCGTATGTATCTTTGGGTAGAACGAGGCTGCCCCAATACCCTACACGCTCGACGCTGCGACACTCTAAGCTTCTGACAGACCTGTTTGATCGCCCGGCTCAGTTTGGCCGGGCTCAGAAGTTTCCCCGGAGTGCCTCTTTGAGAATGTCTTTGTCCAGAGATAAATCAGCCACAAGCTTCTTCAAGCGGACATTCTCTTTCTCGAGCTCTTTGAGCCTTTTAGCCTGATCAACCCTCATGCCCCCATATTCTTTGCGCCAACGGTAGTATGTCTGCTCGGTAATGCCCAGTTTGCGACTTGCGTCCCCAATCGTAACACCCTGGCTCTGAAGGACTTCAGCCTCCCGAAGTATGCCGATGATTTGTTCTGCTGTGTAACGTTTCCTGCCCATTTCTTCTCCTTTCGTCCAGGTTAAATTCTAACATATCACCTGGACCAAGATTAGGGGGGCAGGTCATTCCTTCTGAATCGAGTATGCGTATCAGCTTGGGTAAAGGAGCTTCAGTTTCATCGTCGATGCTGTAATCGACTGTACCTTTCATGGCCAAATAACCAGAATTCAGTGTGCAAGCTTCACTGAGAGAATGTTTTGTAGGACGAATCGTCTTGTATTCTCCACCCTCAGGTGTCAGAATATGGATCCTTCGATTGTTTGGATCAGATATGTAAAGATATCCATTAACGTCGATGTCAATTGAGAGAGGAGAGTTGAATTCTCGCGGTCCCTGACCTTTCCTCCCAACGGTGGCGATATATTTTCCTTCTGGACTGAACTTTTGAATCCGGTGGTTACCTGAGTCCAAGATGAAAAGGTTGCCGGCTTCATCTACAGAGATATCGGATGGCATATGGAAGGCCAGATTCTCGTCTGTTGCGTTGATATCTCCGATAGTCCGCATCAATCTGATCTTGAAAGGAAGATTCCTTCCCCATTTACCGCCTTTGATATTATGAATCATTCGCACGCCATCGACTGTTCTGATCTCCTGAGCGGATGCCAGCACAAGAATACTAAAAGAAAAGAACAGGAGATGGAATGCAAGTATTAATTTCTTCATCTATCCCTCCTTTTTCCCCAAAGGAAAGTCCACCAGAATGTTAAGAAATCCATGCAGGGAAAAGTTCTATTCCCATTTCATCCTACGTCGTAGAGAGAGATGTTCTGATCATCAATTAGCCTTAATCCGCCGCCATGATGGATTTCTCCGGGGCCTTTTCCTTCTTGTCCGATGGTCTGGATGAAGTTTCCCTCGTTATTGAATTTGAATATCTGGGAATTGCTGATGATATAGACATTACCATCCCTATCCACGTCCGCAGATCGAATACGAGAGATGCTCAGCTCGGCCAAATCTTCCTTTTCCAGTTCAAAGGTGGAAGGCTCTCCCTTCATTTTATAAGGCTCAATGTGATTAACAACAACTTCCAGTTTATGAATCCGTGTATCTTGTCTAGGTTGGTTGCATTTTCAAAATCTTTTTCTTTCAGAACATCAGGGTATTTTTCCGGATTATAACCAGGTTTTTTCCTCTGTGTAGTAGGGGATGATATCATTATGTATCTGGTTTATTTTTTTATATAATCTCTTATTCTTTGATCTTGCCTCATCTTCTCGAACTCCTTTTCCTTGTCGATTCGCTGCCAATCTTTAAAACCTGCCTGCTTTGCTTTTTTCAAATATTCCACCGTCTTTTCTACATTACCCGTTGTGGCAAAGGCTCTTGCATAAGTAAAGTAGATTTCAGGAGAACTAAAAGTTGAGGAGGAAAAATTGATGATATAGGCGCCACCCCTTTCTAAAAAATCAGGGTCAAGCTCAATTCCTTTAGAGAGATAAAGAGTGCTTTCTTCTGTTTTTCCCAGTATTATAAGAAGGGTTCCCAGGCTGTAATAGGTGTTTATTGGATAAGGAGAGAGAGGAAGAGCTTTTTCATACATTTGTTCCGCCATGCCAAATTTTTGCAGCATAAAATATACACCTCCTAGATTGTTATAGGCCTGGGCATAGGATGGATTTATATCTACCGCTTTTTTAAAAAACTTCTCAGCCAGGTTATAATCCTTTTGCTGAAAACAGGCAATTCCCAAAAGATTGTAGGCTTTTGAGGAATTTGGATTTAGAGCTAAAGCTTGTTTCAACTGTGCTATTGCCTTCTCGAAATCTTTGTGTTTCAGAAAGAAATTCCCTTGTGATAAATAATAATTGAAATTCTTTGCTGCTGAAGGCGTTACTGGACCTGAGGACGGGCCTTTATGGATAGCACATCCAGAAAAAACAAGAAATAGGACCATCGTCGGTATGAAAACACGGAACCTCATCTCCTTCTCCTTGTTAGATCTAATTTTACATCTTATCATCTAAAAGTAATTAGAGGTGCATTTGTTTTTCCGCACTCCCCCACTTATTCCATATATCTAAATAATAAAAACCAGATATCGAGAATTAAGGCCTGGTTTCCACATATTTAAATTATGTATTATATGATTCAGCAACTTTTCTGACGATTGCAAAGTCTGCCAGTCTCCCCTGATACTGAATCACAGATGCTTTGATTTCAATAGGAACATCACTTCCATCTTTGTGCTTTATTACTGTCGTGTATACATTCGGGACATCTTCCCCTGCTATGCGTTGCAGATAGTATTTAGCCAATCTAGGAAGTTCGTCTGGATGAATATAATGTGCAAATGACGCGCCAATAAGTTCCTCAGGTGTGTAACCTATCAGTTCTGCTACAAAAGGATTCACATATTTTATTTGCCGGTCTTGAATTATAGTAACGACCTCTTTTGCCTTATTAAACATTTTGTGAATTTTGTCTTCGATTTTTCTAAGCTTTTTTTCTGCTAGTTCTCGTTCAATCTCTAATTTCTGGAGCTCGGTGATTCGTTGATGGAGTTCCATCAATTCTTCGAGTTGTTGTTCTTTGGATTTATTGTTTTCATTCATTCTCAGCTCTCCTTTCTCTCATTATAAACCCATCCTCTCACATCAACAATGTTAAATCCTAGGTAATTCAAAGAGGTGTCGATGAAGGTGCTTGTAGAGCATAAGTTGTGTCCTGTATTATTTATAAAAGTTAGCCTAACATTCGATGAATAGGAGTTCTGCCATGGAGAAAGTTAACCTTAACCAAAAATTCAAGCTCTTCAGTGAACTCTGGACACCTAAGATCGTGGGCGAGCTGAATGGACAATATGTCAAACTTGCCAAGGCTCAGGGAGAGTTTGTTTGGCACAAACATGATCATGAGGATGAGTTTTTTCTGGTTATCAAAGGCCCATTCACCGTCAAATTGAGGGAAAGGAATATCCTGCTTGATGAAGGAGAATTCTGCATTGTCCCTAAGGGGATTGAACATAAACCAGTCGCAGAAGAAGAGGCCCACATATTGGTGTTCGAACCAAAAAGCACCAAGCATACCGGTGATGTAAAGAGTGATTTAACGGTCGAAAAATTGGAGTGGATTTAATTCTAGCAGGTGAAAGAGAAATATTCAAATAAGAACTGAGCTCAGATAGCTCAGAAGGAAGATGTGAGGTAAGGTTTAGAGGTTGCTTGTCCAGCATTTTTTCTATAGAATAAGCGGGTAAATTCGATGAAAAAGAAAAAAGATTTTTATCAGTTGGAGAAGAACATTGTTGTGCTCAAGAACATTAGAGATGAAATCCAGGCTGCCGATGATCCAGATGAAAAACAAAAGAGGGCCAAGCTGAGAGAGCAGATCGCAAAAGAATGGGCAAATATCAGTTCCCACTTGTCCCCTCTTCATGTTGTTCAGATCGCTCGGCATCCCCAGCGGCCTTACACCTTGGATTATCTAGAGAACCTCACCCAAGACTTTATGGAGATCCACGGTGATCGGCGTGCCCACGATGATCCTGCCATTGTGGCTGGTTTTGGGTTTTACAAAGGACGGACGACTGCCTTCATAGGTCATCAAAAGGGGCGAACCACAAGAGAAAGGCTGGAAAGAAACTTTGGCCAGCCCAACCCGGAAGGATACCGGAAGGCCTTACGGGTGATGAAGCTGGCGGAAAAATTCGGCTTCCCCGTCGTCACGCTCATAGACACACCTGGGGCTTATCCAGGAGTCCAGGCCGAGGAAAGAGGACAGGCCGAAGCCATCGCTCATAATCTTAAAGAGATTACCATGCTCAAGGTCCCTGTGGTCAATGTGGTGATCGGAGAGGGAGGAAGCGGTGGCGCTCTGGCCATCGGTGTGGGTGATGCCCTATTGATGCTGGAATATTCGTTCTACTCGGTGATCTCTCCGGAAGGATGTGCAGCGATTCTCTGGAAAAATCAGAGCGCTGTGGAACAAGCTGCCAAAAATTTGAGATTTTTGGCCAAAGATTTATTGGAATTTGGGATAGTCGATAAGATCATTCCTGAGCCTCCAGGGGGAGCGCATATCGATCCTGAACAGACATTTAGGAATGTGGACAAGCAGCTCAGCGCAACCCTTAAGAAGTTGGAGAAGAAGACTCCAGAGGACAGGATAGAGGAGCGCTACCAAAAGTTCCGAAAGATCGGAGTCTTCGAACAAAGATGAGTAAGAAAGAAAAAAAGGTGGCTGCCATCAAGGGCACAAAGGACATCCTTCCTCAAGAGGCCAGAAAATGGCAAAAGGTGGAGGCCGTGGCCAAGGGGATCTTTGAGCTGTATGGATACCGTGAGATAAGGACTCCGATTTTTGAAGCCACGGAGCTTTTCGAGAAGGGAACAGGGCAGACAACGGATATTGTGATCAAGGAGATGTACACCTTCAAGGATAAGGGCGGAAGGTCCTTGACCCTGCGACCTGAGTACACGCCGTCGATCGTACGGTCCATCATCGAACACAGGCTTTACCTCCAAACGCAACCGCTCCGGCTCTATTTCATCGGCCCGATGTTCCGTTATGATAAGCCCCAAAAGGGCCGCTACAGGCAGTTTCACCAGATGGATATCGAAGTATTCGGGGAGAAGGATCCAGCGATTGATGCAGAGATCGTGGAGATGGCCGATTATCTCCTCGAGAAACTTAAAGTTAAAAATAAAGAGATCCTCGTGAATTCCGTGGGCTGCCGGAAATGCCGGCCAACCTATCACAAGGATTTGAGAGCTTCGGCGAAGAAAGTCAGAGAAAAGCTCTGTGAGGACTGCCAGAGAAAGATTGACACCAATCCCCTACGGATATTTGACTGCAAGGTGGAAACCTGTCGGGAGGCCACCCTCGATTTTCCGGATATCACGGATTACCTGTGTGGAGAGTGTCAGGGGCATTTTGATAAATTCTGCTCTTATCTGTATGAATACGGGATAGGATACAGAATAGAGCCTCGCCTAGTCAGGGGCCTTGACTATTACACCAAGACGACCTTTGAAATCGTGTCCTCAAAGCTGGGAGCTCAAGATGCTATCCTGGGCGGAGGACGATACGATGACATGATGAAGGACTTTGGGGGACCGGATATGTGTGCCATCGGATTTGCCGTGGGCATGGAAAGGCTGCTCTCCCTCGTTCCCTACCAGGAAGAGAAACAAGATTTTGTTTATTTTGTCTGTTTGGGAGATGAAGCCAGAGATGCGGGGATGAAGCTGGCACGGTTTCTTCGGGGTGAAGGAGTAGAGTGCCTTATCGAGTATAAGGAAAGAAGTCTCAGGAACCAGATGAGCCGAGCAGACAAGCTGGATGCAACATGGGCGTTGGTTATCGGTGAGGATGAAGTGGCAAAGGGTACCTACCAGCTTAAAAGAATGGATACAGGCGAACAGAGAGAATGCACACAGGCTGCATTGCTCAAGATCTTGCGCGAATCTACATCATAATGACGTAATGGAAAAAGAGATGGGATTCGATAGATTGACCGATTGGGAAAGAACAGCTTACTGCGGAGACCTCCGTATGGCCCATGTAGGACAAGATGTGACTCTTTTCGGTTGGGTCCACAAACAGAGAGACATAGGGAATCTGGTGTTCATCGACCTCAGGGACAGGCAAGGGGTCGTTCAGGTTGTTGTGGGGTCCGATGACGAGGGGCTTCTCCAGAGTACAAAGAAGATAAAGATGGAATACGTGTTGGGTATAAGAGGTGTAGTGAAAGCGCGGGAAGAGAAGTTGCGTAATCCGCAGCTTCTGACTGGAGATATTGAGGTTCAGGCGAAGGAGATCAAAGTCCTGAACGCCTCGACTGTGCCACCTTTTGTGGTCGCCGATCCACCGCAGGCCGCCGAAGAACTCCGGTTCAAACACAGGTATCTGGATTTGAGACGCCCGTCCATGCAGCGAAACATCAAACTCCGTCATCAGGCGGCCCTTACCATCCGCAATTTCATGAACCAGAATGGATTTTATGAGATCGAGACTCCTTTCTTGACCAAATCCACGCCTGAAGGAGCCAGGGACTACCTTGTGCCCAGCCGTATGTACAGGGGTAGATTTTTTGCTCTGCCCCAGTCTCCCCAGCTTTTCAAGCAGATCCTGATGATCTCTGGGTTTGACCGGTATTTCCAGATCGTCCGCTGCTTTCGGGATGAAGATTTACGGGCCGATCGTCAGCCTGAATTCACTCAAATCGACATCGAGATGAGTTATGTCCGGGAAAATCATGTCTTTGAGCTCGTAGAGGCCATGATGGCAGCAGTCTTTGAGATTATCGACGTTAAAGTTGAACGGCCTTTTCCCAGATTCACTTATGAAGAGAGCATGGAAGCGTATGGAACGGACAAGCCGGAATTACGCCTCGATATGAAAATAAAGGATTTGAGTGAGATCGGTACCCAGATTGACTCCTCGGTTATCCAAGGAGCCCTCTCTTCTGGAGGAGTCTTGAAGGGATTGTTGGTTAAGGATGGGGCAGGCTTATCCCGGAGCCAGCTTGAAAAGCTGGACCAGAAAGCTAGAGATTTAGGCGGCAAGGGCATTATCTGGATAAAGAGGCAGGAAGATTTCAAATCTAGCCTGAAACTCAAAGAGAGCGATTTTCAGAGCATCTGGGAAAATCTAGAGGGATCAAGACAAGATCTGGGCCTGTTGGTGGCAGGCGAGAGGTTGACAGCTCTGAAAATTCTTGGGGAAATGCGATTGACATTTCTTCCTGAAGAGACAAAGGAATCGAAGATCTTTGAATTTGCCTGGGTGACGGACTTTCCTCTCTTTGAGTGGAGCCAGGAAGAGCAGCGTCTGCACTCGATGCATCATCCCTTCACTTCGCCCCATGATGAGGACCTGGATCTTTTGGAGAAAGAGCCTCTTCGGGTTAAGGCTAGAGCCTATGATGTGGTTCTGAACGGTGTGGAGATCGGGGGAGGATCGATCCGAATTCATGATCAGGATGTGCAGAAGAGGATATTCCGGGCTCTCGGTCTGAGCCAGGAAGAGGTAGAGGCGAAATTCGGGTTTTTTATCGAAGCCCTCCGGTATGGCGTTCCACCCCACGGAGGTATCGCCCTGGGTTATGACCGTATAGTGATGCTTTTGGCCGGCGAGGAGTCCATTAGGGATGTCATTCCCTTCCCAAAGACGACCAGTTCATTGTGTCTGTTGACCGGATCACCTTCCGAAGTTGGAGAAAAACAGCTCAAGGAACTCGGCCTGCAAAAAAAGGGCGAAGAATAGATATCATTTTATTCCGAACCTCAGGAAAAGGAGTTAAAGAAATTCTTTTTTCCCCTTTTCCTTGATCATATCTATGATATCTTTCACCTTTTGGTCCATGTCCTTCCGGCAGATGAGGAGGGCATCCTCAGTGTCCACCACGATCAGATCCCTCAATCCCACGAGAGCGGTGAGCTTATCTGGATTGTACAGAAGGCAGTTTTCCGAATTCAACACGATGCTCTCGCCTCGGAGCGTGTTTCCATGCCTGTCTCTGGTCCATATATCGGTAAGAGAAGACCAGGCGCCGACATCCGACCATCCAAAATCACCCTCACACATCCACACAGGTTGGGCTTTTTCCATCAACGCGTAGTCGATGGAGAGGGAAGGAATGTCTTCGAAGATCGAGGCAAGCATAGAATCGTCGCTTGATTTTAAGGCTTCGATCATTTTTCCCCAGTAGGGATAAAAATCCGGAGCATACAGTTTGAGCTTTTCAGGAAACACCTTGGCCTGCCAGATGAACATCCCGGAGTTCCAGAAGTAGTTTCCTTCATCTAAAAATTCCTTGGCCTGTTCATGAGTGGGCTTTTCTTTGAACCTTTCCACCACATAGAAGGTCTCTTCTGAAATTTCGGTAAAGTCTTGGCGTGAGAACTGGATGTAACCATATCCAGTTGCAGGGTAGGAGGGAGGGATCCCAAAGGTGACAAATTGGTCTCCATCGAGGGCCGCCTGGACGCCTGCTTCCAGCTTCTTCAAGAATCGTTCGGTGTCCTTTATCAGATGGTCGGCCGGCAGGGCTATCACCACAGCATCTGGATTCTGGAGATAGACAGCCGCTGTGGCCAGGATCAGAGAAGGAGCCGTGTTCTTTCCCTTGGGCTCCACGAGCAGATTTTCCTCGGGGATGGAGGGCAGAAGCTCTTTGATAGCCTGAGTCTGGTAAAGGCCGGCAATGGTGTATATCTGCGGGAGGGTGATAAAGGTGGAGAGGCGGAGGACGGTTTCCTCGATCATTGTTTTCTCGCTGATGATCGGGAGAAATTGCTTGGGTTTTTTCTCGCGACTCAGGGGCCAGAAACGGGTTCCAACTCCTCCTCCCATAATCACAGCACGAACGTCCATTTGTCCCTCTCTTATCATGGATTTATATGAAAAAAGACACGGCTAAAGCCGTAAGCCCTGCTAAAAAACAGTAGAAAGAAAAAGAATAAAACTTGCCCCTGTTGATGGCAGACAACAAGAGAGTCAAAGCCAGATAACCAAAAATGGCTGAAACCATGATCCCGGTGAGCAGGATTGGCCATGGTTGAGAGCTTGTGTCGGTTTTGTGGAGTTGAAAGAGAGCCGCTCCTAGAATGGCAGGGATGGATAGAAGAAAGGAAAAGCGGGCCGCTTCCTCCCTTTTCCAACCCAGGAAGAGAGCCCCGCCGATGGTCAAGCCTGAACGGGAAAATCCCGGGACAATGGCTGCTCCCTGGAGAAGGCCGATAATGAGGGGGTGGGAGAGGAAATTCCTTTTTCTTTCTCTGGTAAATTTTGTCAGGAAGAGATAGCAGCCCGTAATGATAAGGGCCAGGCCGACCGTCCGAAGGTTACCGAATAGAGATTCAAAAAAATCACCGAATAGGTATCCAATCAAAGCTGTGGGAATCGAAGCCAGAACAATGGCGAAGATCAGCTTCATTCTCGGGTCGGAAGAGTGCTTTTGGGGATTGCGGCAAAAGTTGTAAAAACCCTTGGCTAGCTCGTAAAGATCCCTGCGGAGAAACACAAAGAGAGATAGAAGCGTCCCAATATGGAGCATCACATCGGCAAATATTTGGGGTTCCTTCAGACCGAATAGGTTTTGGAAGAGCACGAGGTGTCCTGAGCTGCTTATCGGGAAGAATTCAGTTAAGCCTTGGATGATTCCCAAGACGATGATCTCGATAAGGCTCAAGTGCTCTCCAGGCCTTGTATGGCTCTTTCCACGGTTTTCTCAACTTCTTTGCGGATATCCGCCAGGTCCTGTTCTGTGTCGGCCTCGAACCGCAGCACCAGGACTTCCTGGGTGTTCGATGCCCGGACCAAGCCCCAGCCCTTGGGGAATTGGGCTCTGACTCCGTCGATATCGATGATGGGGTATTTCTGGGAGAGTTCCTTTTTCACATCTTCGACGATCTTGAATTTGACAGCATCCGAGGCATACACCCTGATTTCCGGTGTATGGTATGTACGGGGGAGGTCGGACAACATTTCGGAAAGTTTTTTATCTGAACGGGAGAGGATTTCCAGGAGTCGAGCCGAGGAATAGATGGCATCGTCAAACCCAAAGAACCTATCGGCAAAGAAAATGTGACCACTCATTTCTCCTGCCATAAGGGCTTTTTCTTCCTTGATTTTTTTCTTGATCAGGGAATGACCGGTCTTCCACATGATGGGCCGACCACCGAGTTTTTCGACCTCTTCATACAGAAGCTTGGAGGCCTTGACTTCACTGATCACTGTAGCTCCGGGATTGGAGGGAAGGATATCTCGGGCAAAGATGATCATGAGCTGATCGCCCCAGATGATGTTTCCCCTATCATCGATCACTCCGATTCTGTCCGCATCCCCATCGTAGGCGATCCCCAAATCAGCATGGGATGCAGCGACTGTCTCTATCAATGTTTCCAGGGCTTCTGGTAGGGTTGGGTCTGGATGGTGGTTGGGAAACGTACCATCCATCTCGCAGAACAGCTCGATGACTTCGCATCCGAGTTTCTTGAAGATGGGAACAGCCACAACGCCACCTGTTCCATTGCCCGCATCCACTACGACTTTGATTTTTTTATGAAGGGTTATATTTTCCACGACGTAGTTTTCGTATTCAGGCACGATGTTATAGCTCTCTTTGACTCCGGCGTCCTCTTCTATAAACTCTTCGTTCTGGATGATCTTTAGGATGTCCTGAATGGCTGGTCCGTAAAGCGTGTCTTCTCCGAGCATCATTTTGAAGCCGTTGTATTCAGGCGGATTGTGCGAGCCCGTGATCATCGCTCCGGCTTCCATTTTTTTATAGTAGATGGTGAAGTACAGAAGCGGAGTAGGGATAATCCCTAAATCGACGACAGTGCAGCCTGTAGACATAAGACCTTTACTCAAGACTTCTGAGAATTCAGGCGAGCTCAACCGGCAGTCTCTCCCGAGGGCCACCTGTTTTCTGCTGTGCTGACGAAAGTACGTTCCGATAGCTTTTCCCAGAATTTCGACAGATTCCGGGGTGAGATCCTTGTCCACAAGGCCTCGTATATCATACTGTCTGAAAATTTCTGGTTTGAGTTTTACACTCATCTCCTGTCCCCTCTTTTGAAGAATTTACTCATCCCTTTTTTGATTTTCGCTCGATGATGTGCGATGGCTTTTTAAGCCAGATCCTTGTTCTTGGGCAAATTTTTTATGTTTTCCTGTATTGTTTTCCATTTATCTTGGGATGATAGTATAAACTCAATAAACTCGCGCACCGCGCCCCTTCCCCCAGGAATGTTGCAGATGAAGTGGCTGTGTTTTTTTATCTCCGGGTGAGCGTCCGCCACTGCCGCTGCGAAGCCGACGGATTTTATGACTTCGAGGTCTCCTAAGTCATCACCGATATAGGCCACTTCTTCGGCATCTATGCTATTTTTGTCAAGAATCTCATGGAGAACTGTTTTTTTATCCAAGATACCCTGATGAAGCTCCACGATCCTCAGCTTCTCTGCCCGCTTCTCCAAGGATTTCGAGATCTTACCCGTGATGATCCCTGTAGGAGCGGGCA
>Ga0224495_10002436_pt1 | contig 12094 bp, 7 predicted proteins | sample SF_Jul11_sed_USG_FD_168128 | JGI IMG/M metagenome (GOLD analysis project Ga0224495, IMG submission 168128) | Sediment microbial communities from San Francisco Bay, California, United States - SF_Jul11_sed_USGS_4_1 | ecosystem: Environmental > Aquatic > Marine > Sediment | place: USA: California... | reverse complement strand
GAATTTATCTCCTGTTTAAAGCTTGTTGAAGGATATGTATTCCGGCGTTCTGTGTGCGGAATTCCTACCAACTCTTTGAACAAGACCTTTGCCCAATTAAGTCGGGAATTGGACAAGGATCGCTATCTAGAAAGTCTGAATGCCGCTTTTGTTTTGAAAGACTCCTACCGCAGATTTCCTACCGATCGAGAGTTTAAACAGGAAATTACCAACAAGGACATGTACCACATCAAAAACCGGAATTACTGGTTGCGCAAACTTGAGAATCACGACCGTACAAAAGAGACGGTTGAGATAGAAGAATACACCATCGAACACATCATGCCTCAGAATGAGAATTTGTCGCCTGCCTGGAAACAGGCATTGGGAGAAAATTGGCAGGAGGTTCAAGGCAAATATCTTCACACTATTGGGAACCTCACGTTGACAGGGTACAACCCTGAAATGAGTGACCGTCCATTCAAAGAAAAAAGGGACATGGAAAACGGTTTTCGTGACAGCCCGATAAGGCTAAACAAAAGCCTTGCAAGCCTGGAGAAATGGGATGAAGAGGAAATACTTAAGCGTGCAGAAACACTGGGAGGATTAGCGGAAAGGGTATGGAGTTTTCCAAAGGTTTCTCAGGAGCTCCTTGCGGAAATTAAAGAAAAACAAATTCCAGCCAAAACCGAAATTTACACGCTTGAGGATCATCCCCACCTAAAAGGGAAGATGCTGGAGTTGTTTGAGCAATTTCGACGTCGAGTACTGAATCTTGATGACACAGTCCGCGAAGAAGTACTGAAATCATATATTGCCTATAAACTGGATACCAACTTTATCGATGTCGTGCCCCAAGCCAGCAGACTACGTATATCGATAAATATGAAATTCGATCAAATTCATGATCCTAAAAGCCTTTGCAAAGACGTTAGTCAAATAGGGCGTTTAGGAAATGGCGATATCGAAGTGGGGCTCTCTTCAATAGACCAGCTTGATGACATGATGTATTTTGTCCGACAATCTTTTGAACTTCATTCTGAAACTTGAGACGTCCAAGTCTATTGCTTGATTTAGTTTTTTAAATTACTTACCTTGCGAAGAGTCTTTCGGTCTGGGGAACCTTGGGAAATATAGGGGGAGACTATGCGCCTGCGATTATCCATCCTGCTGTTTATCCTGCTTTTCGCTTCTTTCACAGGTCTGCCTCTTGTGGAAGACGCTACCGCAGAAGAACCCTTATATGATTACGCCATCAGTGATAACTGGGCGGGTGGTTTAAGTTATTGGTTGATATCCGATGTGTTGGAAAACGAATATAAATTATATAATAACTGTGAAAAAGATAGTTTATGCCAAATGGTTAAAATTTTTAATAATGATCCATCAAAAAATAATAGAAATACGCTAAGGAGCAAATGGAATAATATAATTGGAAGTGAAACAGAAATAAATAATATATATAACGTTATTAAACAATCATACAATCCGATAAATTTACAAGAAGCTAATGGTAATACTCAAAACAACCTCGAGCCAAAAGATACTCCTTTACCTACCTCCCCCGGTTTTTCCCTCTCGCCCGCTGTGGCTGGCACATTGGATTATATCCAGGAGCGGATGGAGCAAGAGACCGTTTTCGTGTTTTTGGAAAAACTCAATGAATCGTTATCGGATAATCCGAGATTTGAGGTGCTGTTTCCACACACAAACCGCATGATCAAGGAAATGAATTACGCCACCTTCAATCAACTCCGTGCCTCATGGAGAGAAGCTCACCGGCTGGACCTGGACGAATTACCGGAGGTTCTGACCAGTCAGGATAAGCTGTTGACACTATTCGATGACCGTCCCGATGCCTTGGAAAAGGCCGTACAAATTAGCTTGTTCGCTCATGCCTATCGGCAGACCCGTAGCGGCACCCCGTATCTCCAGGTGTACCAGGACCTGGTGGACCGTATCAAATTTCACCATCCAAATCCTGATGAGATGTTTCGGGTGTTATACCTGACCAAACGGCTGGCGCTGGAAAATTCGCGTCTGGAAAAAACTGTGGGCGAGAAGAAATTATTAATAGGAACCCCCGAGCAGATTAAATTATATCTGTATCTGCTGCTGGCTGACCTGTGGCCAGATGGAGAGATAAAAAACTTTCTGGAGGCCAACAAAAAAATAGATAATATTAAAAATACAATTAATAATATTAGTGATTATTTACGCACTATAACATTTTCTGGTGCTGAAGGCTCATTATTAATTAAAAGTAAAATACCTGCGTTAAAAAAATTTTACAAATGTAATGCTGGCGAAAATAAGGAAATATGCAATTTATTCACCTGTAATGGTATTGACGATTTGAATAAAATAATCGCGGGTAATATAATTTTATCCAAAATGCTAATAGATTCAAAAAATATAATAAATTCGAATATAAGTAACATATTGTGCAAAACATTAAGCATAAGAAATAATATAGATACTGTTATTGATGAATTAAAAATTCATAATAATATGCCTATGATATTAGAAATAAAAAGAATATATGAGTTACATCCCTTTATTTCTACCTTAAAAATAAATATTAATTCCATAAGATATGATTTAGAGAAGTATACAAAGAAAATTCAAAAAGAAATTGATGAAGGAAGAGGGGGAAAACGAGATCCCATTTATCTGGATGGACTAAACAAGGAATTAAAAATTACTATCGCGTTACAAGAATACTTTGAGCTTTATAGTCAACAGATCGACAATCTCTCTAAAATAATGGTCGAATTGCGGAAGGGATTCCTTCGCGCTGAAGAAACTTTTGAGGACCTGCGTCGGATAAACGATGAAATGCGAACATTGAGGGGTCTTGCCGAGAAGTTGCAAAAACCACCCGATGGGCTTACCCCGGCTGAAAAATCAGCTATGTACGGAGATTTTCTAAACGCCTTCACCAAGTCACTCACCTTGTCCCTGGAGGTTGTGCAAAGGGATGACAGCGAAAAGGCCAAAGCATTCGTCGCTAAAACAACGCGCCTAGGAGAAACCCTTCGCGCCGTTTCGGATATCCAACGCGCAAAAGCTGAACGAAATTACACCGTCATGGTTCAGCGGCTTCTCGATTTGATGGAAAGCCCCGCCTTGGGGGACCAAATTGAAACGGGTGGAACTCAACCGCAGGGTGCGAGCCAAATTGTTAACCGGAAAATCGATGATAATTTGAAAAATTTCATCTATTTGTCAGCGAATGTGGCCCAGGCCAAAACGGATGCCGATGTGCTAGCGGTATACCGGCAGTTTGCAGCGCCGGTAGCAAGTTATCGGAGAAAAAGGGAGGACGGGGCGAGCACTTGGTCCATCACGACCTATCCCGGTATTGCTTTTTCCAAAGAATGGCTTTTGGACAACAATGATAAAAAACATCCTTCAAATAACTATTCCGTGGCCATTCCAATAGGGGTTGAAACATCACGCGGATTTGGCAGTTCATCCTTGGCCATCCACCTCAGTTTGCTAGATTTGGGGATCGCAACCTCCTACAGAAATTCAACAGATACCTACGAACAAAACGGAAAAAACACCACAGAATCATATCCCCAAATCGGATTAAAAGAACTGATAGCCCCCGGCCTGTTTATTTTTTTGGGGGCATCAAAATCGAACCCGATAGCCATTGGTTTTGGGTACCAGCAAACGAAGGCGATTCGCGAGGTCAAGGATCCCAATAGGGCTAGCCTGGGCTTGGTCCGGACACGTCGGGCCATGCTCATTTTTGCCTATGACCTCCCACTGTATTTTTTCCGCTGAGTGAATTTTCAGGATACTCGTGGGAAAGCCAGTACAATTATAGTAACATAATGAAATAATTGACAAAAATACGAATATACGATAAAATTAGCTGTGAAAATCAGAATTGTAACATGCTGATATCACTAATAAAATAACTTTGAATTTCGCCTTTTCTGAATGGGGACAGAAACTCGGGCTGGAACCTCAAAAATAGCCCTGTTTCACCCTCAAAACCCCTATTTTTTCCAAACATTTACCTTTTTTCCCTGGTCTCTACCTGGAAGGCATTCCTATGTCCTCAACGATGATCAGCAACAGCTTTATTCAAGGGAGGGTCCCCATGGTGCCTTTACCGCCCCTTGGCTGGTGGTTTGACCGCCTGCCATTACCCGTACTGGTGACCTCCATTACCTTCCTACAAGGCTATGCGCTGCTGTTTTGGCAGGGGTTGCTTGGCTTCCCCGGCTGGGGGGTGTCCGTTGGCCTTGAGTTGCTGCATGTGTGGTTCTGGTATAGGGCAGCGGCATCCATCAGGCTAAAGCGGGCAGGTTGGGGGCTTCTTGCAGTCGTGACAACAGGCTTGCTGCTTGCAGGGGCGCTTCGGGAACTCACCAGGCCCCTGCTAGTGGAGGTGGCCCAGTCCGAAGCAGTCCTTCAGGAGCAAGCCCACCTTCAGCAAGAGGCCGTGATCATTCAGGCAAACTTGACCGCCTATCGGGACATGGCAGCGGGGCAGGGAAGGCGGGGGTGGCAAGAGGACATTCGAAGGGAAACAGAACGGCTGCTTTCCGTCCAACAACAAATGCGCGCTCTTTCCGCTCAACTTGAGGTATCGGCGCGGCAACCGTGGATCAACAAGGTCACTCAAGGAGGAGTGGTTGCGGTTGCCGTGCTTTTTCAAGTCGCAGCGGTGCTGGCCATTTGGTCGTTATCGAGGGGCAACCAAGGCAGAGGGCAAGTGCATCGGCAGAAGACCGAAACAGACGAAACGCCCGAAATGAATCCCGGAAACGTTTCGGAGAACATTTCGGAGTTTGTTTCGGAGCCGCTCGAAACATTTCGTGAGACATCATCCCCTTCTGAAACGGTGATTTATCAAGGCATCTGGAAGGCGGTTGAGACCTACGCCCGCAAGAACAAGGAGCGGTTAGCGAACGGCAACGGGAAGATTTCGCAAGCCTCTCTTGCCCGTGACCTCGGCATCAGCCCCCCGGACATTTCGGGGATCAAGCAACTTGCACTTCATCAACCGGTGCAGCGGAACCCGGCCAGAGACTCCGTTGAAAAGCTTGCGAAACGTTTCGGGATTGAAATGAGCATGAGCAGACCCTGAAAGACCCCTCGAAGCATTCTGAGGGAATGCAGTGCGAGAAGCCACAGGGGAAATATGGATTATGACCTTAGAAAATATGTCACCTCAGGCACCCGGATAGGGGGATATCGTGTTGACCAATATCTAGGGGCAGGGGAGGAGGGCATTGTTTATCAAGTCCGGGAGATCAGTACCGGCGTTCCAAGAGCCCTGAAGCTTTTCCATCAAGACAGCCTGTGCCTGAAGTACCTTGGCCATTTGGCCAGACGGTATGACGCACTTGCTGCAAGTGGTGCGACGATTCGGTATTGCCATTTCGGACACACGTATTTTGAGCGAGCCAACCGTTATGCGTTCTTTTTTGTGTTTGAGCTGGTGAAGGGGGAAACCATTTTTGAATTCGCCTCGACCATGGAAGGTTCCACCCAGGAGCGATTCAACATGGCCAGTCAGTTGATCATCCGCGTGGCAGAACAGATTGGGAATATCCATCGACTCGGATTTGGGGCCGGGGATTTTGAATACGGCAAAAACATCATTGTTCAAGAGGGTACCGGGCTTCCTGTATTTTGTGACTTCGATTCTGGCACATCACAAAGCCCGAACTGGAATCTGGAAAACGACTTTCAAGAACTACACGCACTTATGCGCCTGGTGTTCAAGAGGGCGCGGATATCACGGCATGCAAAAATATTGGATCAGGCGTTTCGGGGAATCCTATCATCACGCATCCGAAGGGATTCCATGTCACGATTTGCCAAACAATTGAACCGGGCTATTCAGACGTAACGCCATACCCATCTGGTTATCACCCTGTTTGTTGGGTGTTTTGCTGTTTAAGGCTTCCTCGGGGCTTTGGGGATGAGTTCGTCCTTGTATCGTGGTTTTCGATTGGGGCTTTGCTCCTCCTGCTGGAACTGGCCACCCGGCAGGATAACCCGGCCCTCAGCACACCCAGTCAAAGGAGATCACCATGCCTTCTCATGTCGAAAGCATGATGTACGTGGGTCAAACCCCGTGGCATCAACAAGGTATTAAGTTGGACACCCCTCCCAATGCAGGAGAGGCCATAAAAGCGGCGGGATTGGATTGGAGCGTGGAAAAAAGGCCCCTTTATACACCCTGTGGAGGCAAGGGTGAGCTGACCGAGGTTCAGGGATTCCATTCCGTTGTGAGAAAGGACAAGTCCCACGTGCTTGGGGTGGTGGGAAAGACCTGGCAGCCCCTTCAAAACCGGGATGCCTTCGCTTTCTTTGACCCCTTTGTAGAGGGAAAGCTGGCCGAGTACCACACGGCAGGGTCTCTGAAGAACGGGCAATTGATTTGGGTGCTGGCAAAGCTGAAATCAGACCCCATGCAGGTGGTCAAGGGGGATGTGGTGGAGAAATACCTGTTGCTCAGCAATGCCCATGATGGCAAAGCCGCAATCAATGTCCGCTTTACCCCCGTCAGGGTTGTTTGCTGGAACACCCTCACCATGGCAGAGCGTGACGACGCATCCCCCTATCTCCGCATCCGGCATGCGCGGAACCTCACCCAGACCCTGCAAAAGGTTCAAGAGGTTGTGGACATCACCAACCGAACCTTTGCCGGAACGCTGGAGCAATTCCAGTTCCTGGCAAAACGGCAGGTGAAGAACATTGATCGGTTCATTGGGGACGTACTGAAGATGCCCATCGATGCAAAGGAGCCTCCCCGCGCCCTCAACAACATCGTACAGTTGTTTGAGTCCGGCAAGGGTCAGGATAACCCCAAGGTGAAAGGAACGTACTGGGCGGCCTATAACGCGGTTACAGAGTGGGTTGATCATCAACGAGGGCGCGACGGAACCCGGCTTGAGGCGGCGTGGTATGGGGAAGGCCGACGGCTCAAGCAGCGGGCTCTGGAAGTGGCTACCAAGATGGCAAAGGCTGCATAACTCATTCCGATAGCTGCTCCTTCATACAGACCGAGCAGCATTGCTCTTTGGGCGGGTAAGAAAATAACGTCCTCTTTTGCCCCTGGAGCAAAATGACTCTAATGCATTGGCGCAAAACCCTTCTGGTAGCTGTTTGAATCATTTGCACATGTCCTTCCAGGTGGGTTTTTGCGCCATCACTCAGACCAGAGCACTGCAGGGACTTCTTTGCATAATCCAGAAAATAGGAATCCGCTTTGGTAGTGAGCCACCAGCAATATCCGGTGCGACCATCCCTTGCGCATCGTCCGAAATATTGTTGCAGTTGGCTCAGGTTGGTGGGGGTGTGGGCAACCACAACAAAATCTACCTGAAGGTCGATCCCACGCCCAAAACCAGAGGTGCAGACCATCACTCTGGTTTTGCCGTCTTGAAAATCCTTTATTGCCCTCATGTTTTTTTCATCTGATATTTCTGAATGGTATCGCCCCGCAGGGATGTCCAGGTCACGGAGCAATTTCCAGGTACGATCAACTTGTTTGATGCGGTCAATGTATACGATGAGGTTCTTTTTCTCCCCCAGTGCGCGCCTTGCAATGTTTACGATGTGCGCCTTCCTTCCAGTGATATTTTCGAACTCTTCATGCTGATAAAAAAGGTTCCGCCGGTTGATTGCGCCCTTGACCACCTTCCAAGAATTTCCTTCAGGCAAGATGTTTGCTTTTAAATCTCCGCGCACGAATCCCTGAGCTGCGGTTGCCGTCATTGCTAATACCTGAGTTGGACGAATGGCAGCCACGCTGTCTTTGATGTTGAGGTATGCATCACGGTAATCGGCGTCCTCCAAAACACAATCCGCCTCATCAACCACAAGAAATTTGGATTGACGATTCTGGATGGCCTCTATGATTTCCTCGTTTACCCTCCTACCCGGAATTAATTTATCTGGGACGATGAATACCAAGCCTCCCTCTTTTTTCTCCTTGAGCAACCTAAATTTTTCCTGATTTTCCTGAGAGCTAATTTTTCCGAATATCGCTATCCCGCCATATTTTCCACACATCAACTCCGCCAAGCCTTTATGCGGGACCAAAAAAATCGTAATGTGGCTCCGATGAATGGCCATTAAATGTTTATGATGCTCAAGGGCGATTCGCGTTTTCCCATAGCCAGTTCTGATGACGACCAATACATTCCTTCCCGCCTTGAGCCACTTCAGAGCTTCCATTTGCTTTTCAAGAAGGACGTTCCAACCGGTACTCATGGGCAAGGGCGGCATAAAGGGTACCCGAACCGGAAGCTTGTAGGCTCTATACCCAGGGCTCGCAAGGATGGACCTGACCGTGTCTCTAGTAAATTTATGACCTGTTTTTCCATTGGCCTTAGGAGAAATGCCCAGCCTGTTTAGCTCTTGTGTAATTTGGGCTACCCCGTCATTTCTTTTTTCAGCATTTTGAATATCCGAGAAGATCTTAAAGTGATCCGCATCCTTGCCCCAGCCTCCGGGATCTCGACCTCTATGGTCAGCATGCTTGTTTATAAGGGCCAGTAGCTCGTTGTATGCCCCATACACACGAAAGGCGTATGCCATACGCAGGGAGTCATCTGTGGGTAGCATTTTCTTCAGCGCCTTGAGGTCAGACACCACTCTGCCCAGAATGTTTTTCAGCGGTATGAACTTGATGGAAAAAGGTTTGCGTTGAAAAATTTCAAAATGGCCCAGCTCTGCCATGCGGCCTAGCAGCATCGAATAAATTTTATTCCGGACCGCTGAGCATTTTTTATCCAAGAACTTGAACCTCGGAATAGCAGACACGGTTTTAAATTCCGCATTGTTGCGTCGTGCCCACTTGAAGAAATGAACAATAGAATCCACCTCATAGGCTTTGAATATGCGATCTGGATGAGTTGCCTGAATTTGGATTGGTGACTTTGTATCGTGCCTTCGGATTTTGTCGATAGCCTTGACCAGATTTCCTCTGTCCTCCATAGGGGTATCCCCTGGGACGCCAAGGTCAGAAACGGTTGTCTCTGTATTCGAAAAAAATTGATTCTGTAAAATACGTTTTTGTTCCTCACCATCCTGCGTTGGCTTCGATGTCCTGAGGTACCAAATATTTTTCGTGTTCATTATTCGTCTCCTTACAGGGTGCCCGATACATAAAAAGATAAATTCAGAAACTATTAGTGCTTTACAATATTGAATTCTGGCCGGGGGAATCCCTTAGGGGGCAGGGTAAATCCCGCGTTCAATATTCTGAAATATGAAATTCCACCGAGAAAACACGGTTAAAATGAATGGGACGAAATAGGGGAATTACTAGGGGAGGGGGTATCGGGTAAAGGAGAAAACGCAGCCCATTTTTTCAATGGGCTGCAGGTGGCTATACAGCAATTAACTCCTTCCCAACCAACCCTGAAATAGCTCGGAAAAACTTTTTCTTATCGACTTTGCGAAAATCAATTCGCAAGACACCACCCTTCAAATAATTCAAACAGGAAATTCCTTCTGCGATGTTTTGGCTCCGGTGAAATTTTTTAATTTTAAGGGTTGATCTTTTTCGCTCCTTGTTATGTTTTTTCTCAGCCAGGTATTGTTTCACTTTTGCAACACTTCCAGTTTGTTTCCAAATTCTACGACGTGATTTTTGAGTGAATTTAGCAAGGCGATCTGCAACATCCAATCCGTACAACTCCACTTCGTGAGGATGCTTTTTGTATGTGTTGTACAATCTGCGCATCTTCATCGCCTGTTGATAGGACAAGCGAAGATTTTCCTCGAACTCGGCCTCTCGCTCTTTTTTGGTTGCGCCACTCGTGGCCTTAACCAAAACTGCAATGATGCGCCCCAACTTCAGCCAGTTTTTTCCGATCGATAAAACCAGCCTGTTTGCCTCCTCGAAAAGCATTTCCTTTTCCGGCTTGCCAATCAAACTCGGCTCCATTTTAAAAACAGCAGCAATATCTCCCATATCACCCTCCACGTTTGCTCAATGCGAGCGTTTTCTGGTTTTCAGTTTGGTCGTCCAAACTGGTAGTAGGAGTTTCGACAGAGGCGAAATATTTTTTGCCAACCCAGAAAATAAACTTTGGGTCCCTGTCATGGGTTCTTTTACAATATTAAAATTTTGGCATTATTTTTCGCGGTGTTTTTTCTCCTCGAAATTCAGATGAGTCAAATCCACCCCATAATCCAATGCTTTGACGACTTCCAATAACGCGGTGGGTTCATCCCTCCCATAGCGGTCGTGAGTGATGCTGCCAGTTTCATGGCCCAGTAACATCTGCGTCTCGTAGGCAGGAATTCGCTTACGCCGAAGCATGGATGCAACGGTATGACGGAACGAGTGAAAGGACTTTTTCCGCTTCTCAAACCCGAGGTTGTCTTTATAGCGACCGAACCATTTGCTGGCATTGTGGCTGTACTTGCCACTCGCCTTATGAAGCTCAGGGAAGATCCTCCAACGGCCTCTTTTTTTGCAGTACGCAACAAACCCCAGTTCAATTAAAAATGGATGAACCGGGACCAGCCTTGTGCTGGATTTCGTTTTCAGCCGTTGCTCGCCATCCTCATGAATATCGAGGCACGGAATTCCGTCCACTTCCCGGATGTCATCGCCTTTGAGTTGGCACAGCTCCTCAATGCGGGCACCCGTATAGAGCCCCAGGATAGGTAGCCAAAACTGATGCGGGTGGATGTAACTGTGCTCTCGGTACATGGGTGTGTTGAAAATTTTGATTAGCTCCTCTTTTTCAAATGGAAGCACATCATCCTTCGCTCTGGTTCCTGTGCTAATCGTCAAATTCGAGAAAGGATTGCTGGCCAGGTAACCCTGATCAACAGCCCAGTGAAAAAATCCGCTGATCTTGATCAACCGGTTGTTCGTTGTCGAGACGGAGATGGTCTCCACCTCGGGCATCCTCCAGATGTCCTCCAAGGATTTCTCCCGGTAGCGTTCATCCTTGTGTCTGTTCTTTGGGTACTTCACCAACTGCGTCTTAAAATCGCGGGCAAGGGCCTTGTTGAACTCGGAAATGGGGCGGTCACCGCAAATCTCAACGAGGCAGTTGAACATGGCCCGGTTTTCAAGATTCGTTTTGGGTCTCCAGCGTTTTCCCTGTTCCATCTCTAGCGCATAGGCATCAAACACCTTTGAAATGACCGCTGAGGATTGCTCTGGCGATTCAGCGGTCATTCGTTCAGGTTTGTCGGTTGGTAGAAGCGGCCTTGTAAATTCAACCCTGGGTAAAACATCGTCTATGGCACCCTTAAGGTGCTTTTGTTCCTCAATCACCATGGCCAGGGTGATTTTCATCAGTTCCAGGCAAAGCCTCCGGTACTGAAGGTTCGTGCTGTCGAGGTGGATTCCTTCCGCACTGAGGAGCCGCTCCGCCTGTCCTTCAACCTGAGAGAAGTCGCGCTTCCCAATGCCCGCACGAAGCGAGGCTTCAATTCGTTTGGATCCTCTCAAGAGTAAGTCATGGGTGTCTTCATCATAGGGGCCTAAACCAATGAGGGCCTCCTGATTCAGGTCTTTGACATCCGCCATCCATTTCTTAGTGATCTGGATGATTTTCTCATTCGATAGCTCGGTCATTTTCAATCTCCTAATCTCGAAAAAAAGTGTCCTGCACTTGGCATAGCTGCTCAGTGCTTTTTTCCTGGCCTCTCTAATGGCAGAGGTCTTCAGGGAAAAACGAATCTGGGGTTTCTTTACAATACTGCGAATATCCAGGGGGACATTTAGGATAAAATAAAAACCGGACTTACGAGGGTAGAGGTACTTCGGAGATTTTTTCATAACCCACTTTTATGCAAAAAAACAGGGTTGTTTTTAATGCACAAAAGTGAAATCAAGCCCCGGTAAAGGGGCTAAGCTATTGATATAAAAGGGAAAAAATGGAGGCGGCGGGAATCGAACCCGCGTCCTATCGGGCAATAGCCTGGGTTTCTACAAGTTTATCGGCGTTGTCGTCGTCACGCTGGGGTGTTGGCAGCCGCTACCTCACCCAACGCCATTCCGTGGAGTTTCACCACGCCGGTACGGACACCCGGCGGAGCTGAGCGCGATGAATTGTGCGGTTGACCCGTATCGTGCGTCAGGGGACCGCATCCGGCGTACGACCTG
>Ga0224495_10002435_pt1 | contig 12095 bp, 11 predicted proteins | sample SF_Jul11_sed_USG_FD_168128 | JGI IMG/M metagenome (GOLD analysis project Ga0224495, IMG submission 168128) | Sediment microbial communities from San Francisco Bay, California, United States - SF_Jul11_sed_USGS_4_1 | ecosystem: Environmental > Aquatic > Marine > Sediment | place: USA: California... | reverse complement strand
GTGACGCGCTGGGGCAGAGGATGGCAGAAATCATTGATCGGCCAGGCCACCGGCTCTTCGTGCTGCGAGCCATGCTCATCCAGCCGCTGATAAAAATAACCTCGCCGGTGCAACAGGGTCACCGCCACCATGGGGATATCCAGGTCGGCGGCAGATCGAATGGTATCCCCTGCCAGGACACCCAGGCCGCCCGAATAAGTCGGCATGCCCGGATCAAGCCCGATTTCCATGGAGAAATAGGCGACGAGCGTGTGTTCGGCCCCTCCCAACTTAAGAAGCTGTCCGTCAGTCATTGTGATACTGCTCAGTAATCCGGCTCATACCGTTGACAAGTTCTTCTTTTCCACTCAACTATACGCTCGATACAGTCACCGCCGCAGTCCTGGATTCAGACGATACTCATGGAGCATCGTCGAGAGCAAGAAAGAAAAGAACCGTCACATTGTAGATGACATGACCAGCCCAGGACACAGCCCATGAATCACTGGCTCGACGAAGCTCGCCAAGCAGCAGTCCGACCCACACCATGTACAAACTCTGCAACAGATAAAATGGCCCATCGACTTCCCCTCCGCTGAGCAACGGTCCCAGGTGCGCCCCGCCAAATGCAACTGACGTCGCAAGCACAGTTTCTCTCCCGGAAACCTGGCGCTTTTCCAGCCATCGGAACATGACTTGCCGAAATAACAATTCCTCGATACCGGTCACCGTGAGAACACCCGGAAGAATCGTCAAGATATTCAACGTCGCCGTATCGTAGGGAATCGGTATCTGGAACAACCTGAGCACGTAGGCCGCGAGCGCTGCGCTGCCCAACAGTACACCGAAGAGCACCGCCCAATATCCGGCAGGCCGGCCAGGCGTAAGATTCCAACCCGGTTGAACGAACACCATTCCGACAACCGTTATGAGCACGAGAATCACGGTGCTCGCTGTACCTCCAGGAATGAGTATCTGTGAACCCCAGAGGAGGAGATAGAATCCAAGAATGGCAATACTGAATCCTACAAATGGCGTTCGCATATGCCTCTGCGACCTATCCTCGCTACGCCGACAGTACCTGCTGCCGCACATAGCCCCAGACAATATGCCACTCGATGTAATACACCAGACGACACGCATACATCGAAACAAAGTCATATCGGCGAAAGACAGAGAGCTGAAGCACGTTGAATGCGAACACATGCAGCCCCACATACGCGTCAGCCCACGAGAGCGGTATCTCGGATGATTTCCAGTTCAATTGAAAGATCGGCTCCGGACATGACGAGAGGACGATACAGAACCAGATAAGCCCGGTGGGGCTCCGATCCTTGAACATCGGGCCAAGCAATCCCAGGAGAATCGAAAGAGGCAAGGTGTGAAAAACGATTTCCGCAACATACGCCATGGTTGGATAGAACAACAGCGACTGTGGCGGCGGAACATGCTGGTAGGGGAAAACGACAACGAGATCGGCAAGAATGATCACGACGGCAAACAGCGTGGCGAACGCCGAGGACCATGCCGCACCCCTCAGACTCTCCCTTCTCAAAGCCATCTCAAACCAACGACGTGAAGAAAGAAAACCGAGAGAGACGACTCCCAGAACACTGACGACGGTAACTGCAAGCAGGGGAGGGATACTGAGAAAGTACGGCTGAAACACAGGACTTGGGGAGAAGGACAGGATTCCCGTGAATCCGATGGCTCCAAGAGACAAGATCGCAACGGCCAGATACCGTCGATCACCACAGAGTACGGATGGATTTCTCATCATCATCGGATTCCAGGGGCCGGCCACCACCGATCACGAAGATGAAGCCAGCGCCGCGGGCCGTACGAGTTCCACCATCAATGCATTGAACTTGTCCGGTTCTTCGGCTGGCGGTTCGTGGCCGGATTCTTCGAACCACACAAGTGTTTTTGACGGGGCCTGCAAGACATTGAAATACGCCACGCTGGTTTCCGCGGTCACCACACGATCATGGCGCCCGAGAAAGAAGAATACCGGCATTCGCAATGCGGGTGCGGTTTTGATGAGATTTACCGCAATGAGCTCTTGCCACATGGCCTTCGGTGTAACGAGTTGGCTTCGCAGAATGTTGGGTAAGTCGAAAATCGACGCTTCCGGCCCGCCCAGCGTGATGCGAGTGAATCTCCACAAGGACATGCCGCGCGCGATGCCGACGAAGCGCGTGATCCATTTGCGTTCCACCACCATGTCCCAAAAGGCATGGGGCGGTGGACCGATGGCACGCAATTCACGAATGGCCTTACGGTGCCGGCGACGCTCCGCTTCGGCAAGGACGAACGCATAGGAGGCCGTTTCGAATGCGGCCCACTCGCCAATCTGTCCGGTGCCGACATAGGCGGCCACCTTCTCCGGAAATCGTGAAGCATAGAGTACGCCCAACACCGAACCCCAGGAGTGGCCGTAGAGCACAATTTTCTCTTTTCCAAACCGTGCACGGAGCGTCTCGGCCAGCTCATCGAGATCGGCAATGAATTGTTCGATCGTCAAGGAGGAGGCGGGCATGCGCTGGTCGAATGACTTGCTCGTGCCGCGCTGCATCCAATACACGACGGTGTAGTGTTGTTCGAGTGCTGCGTTGAAGGTGCGGAACAGCCGCATCTCCGGAAAGCCCGGCCCCCCATGCAGCAAGATCAAGAGTGGATTGGCGACGCTCTCGCCACGGATCATCACCCACTGATCGAGCCCGCCCAGGCGAAGATACGCGATCTCTGCAATGCTGCCCGGAAAGATCTCGCCGTCAGGACCGCGAAACGGCGGAGTCTTGCCCAAGTGTTTCATGGCATCCTTTTGTACCGTGCCAAAACTTGCGCGCCTACTCCCCCTGAGTCGGCCCTAGCTCACCCACTGCCACCGGTTAGACACTGTGGCCTATCTCCGCATACGAAAAGCTCCATCCTGTTGCACATTACCCCATTAATGTTCCTCAAATATCCCAGCTATCTACACAAGCACTTTGCATGCCCTTTGTTATGCGGAGATCTTCGACGAACAGGCAGGCGGCATACTCCTTGCGGGTGTACTTTCTGCAGAGCGACTGAGCGAGATTGTGGCGTGCGCCTCCTCCTTCGTCATACGAAACCGCACGAGGAGGTGAAGAAACAGGAGATCGCAATGAAGTTGGATGATCGCATGAAAGAACTGATCGCGGTCGGCGCATCGATTGCAGCGAACTGCCAGTCTTGCTTGGAGTACCACGCTGGCGAGGCTCGGAAAATTGGAGCTGACGCTCAAGAGATCATGGACGCCATCGAGGTCGGAAAGAGGGTCAGGAGAGGAGCCGCCGCGAAAATGGATAGGTTTGCTGCAACACTTGGCCAACCTGTAGCAGCAACAACGGCCTCATCGGGCAATGCCTGTGACTGCCCCTCATAATCCCTCTTCCAGCTGGTCCGAGGGACGCATGCGAAGAACGTCGCTGCCCACGCCCGCAAGAAGGAGGCTGTATGATGGCTGCCACTTCACTCCACGAAGCTGACTCTGTTGAGCTTCTCACCCTCGTCGACAACACCATCGACATGATGTTGGCCGGCACGCCGACGGCCAAGCGATTCCCTTTGCGTCCCGATTCTGTCACACAGGAAGTCCTCATAGCCGAGCATGGGTTTGCCACAATGGTGACGGTGCGGAGCCGGGACACGACGGATTCTCTGCTCTTCGACGCGGGACTGAGCAAACATGGGCTCATCCACAACATGGACGTGATGGGGATCCAGCCAAAAGATTTCCGTTCCATTGTGTTAAGTCATGGCCATGCAGACCATGCGCAGGGCTTGATGGGCCTCATTGAGCGCCAGGGGAAGCGCAAGCTGCCGCTGCTCCTACATCCGGATGCGTTTCTCGAACGAAAGCTCGTCTTTCCCGATGGCCACGAACTCAACCTTCCCCCTCCCGACCGACGAATTCTCTCTCAGGAAGGGATTGAATTCATCGAAGAGCGGGGGCCTTCCTATCTCCTGGGGAACCTCGTACTGATCACTGGACAGATCCACAGATCGACTCCGTTCGAGCGAGGGTTCCCTGTCCACTATGCCCGTATTGCAAACCAGTGGCAGCAAGATTTCTTGATCCATGACGACCAAGCCCTGGTGATGCATGTCAAAGACAAGGGGCTTGTGATTCTGACCGGCTGTGGACACGCGGGAGCGGTCAACACCATTCGCCAGGCTCAGGAGCTAACCGGCGTCCAGAAGGTCTATGCCGTGCTCGGTGGTTTTCATCTCACGGGGGCGCTCTTTGAGCCGATCATCCCGCCCACCATTGCAGCACTCAAAGAACTCAAGCCGGCATTGATCGTGCCATCACATTGCACCGGCTGGAAAGCCACTCATGCGCTAGCCCGTGAATTGCCTGAGGCGTTTGTGCCCAATAGCGTCGGCACACGCTTCGTACTGTAACGCAGGAAACCAGCAGGGATGGCCAGGCTGATTCCAGGCCACCCACTCTCGGTTGATGGGCGGATCAACCGCCATGTTTGCCTGAGTCATTCATGTCACTCCTATCCCTCCAACGTCCAACCTCAGCAGACCTGCCCTCTAATGGGAATGAAGCGGCCTCTCATCATGGGCATGCCCCGATATACGATGATGGATTTCTCCTGAGGCGCTGGCGGGATCGATATGGATCGTGGCGTTCGAAAGATAGGGCAAGTGATGGAGGAGTTCATGGCGAAGCACCGCCGCGATTTCGTGGCCCCTTTCAACGGTCAGGTCTGAGCGTACCGCGGCATTGACCTCTGCCAACAATCGATGCCCGATCCATCTGACACGTACCTCCGTGATATCCTCCACTCCTTCGACATGGTTCGCCGCATGCCTGATTTCATCGATCACTTCAGGGTCAACCCCGTCGAGCAGGCGAGCGAACACGGACGTGCCTACTTCCACACCAATTCGGAAGATAACCAAGGTAATGGTCAGCCCAACGAGGGGGTCTGCCCATGGGAGGCCAAACTACACGCCCAGCACGCCAAACAGGACGCCCAAACTGGTCAGGCTGTCTATCCTTGCATGATGGCCCTCGGCTATCAGCGCGGCGCTGCCGATTTCTTGCCCGACTTTAAGTCGGAATCTCGCGACCGCTTCGTTTCCAATAAAACCAACCACGGAGGCGACCACCACCGCCCACAGAATATCAACAGGGTGAGGGTTGAGTAGTCGTTGAATCGACTCATACCCAACCGCGAATCCACTGATGAAGATGGCGAGGACAATCACGATTCCAGCGAGATCATCGACGCGCCCAAAGCCATAACTGAACCGATTTGTAGGCTTCTTGCGCGCGAACGAAAACGCGATCCAGAGAGGAAAAGCCGTGGCCGCATCGCCAAAGTTATGGAGGGTATCCGCGAGCAGCGCGACACTGTTTGAAAGCCAGACAATGCCCGATTGAAACACAGCGGTGGCAAACAGTCCGATAAAGGACCACTTAACAGCCCACATCCCTCTTGCCGTGGTCAGCAGCGCAGGATCAACCACGCCATGAGTGTGATCATGCGGATGGCCCGAATAATCAGTCTCAAGACTATGATCGCCGGGATGGAGACTGTTCATATCTTTTCTCTTAACACCAGGTCACTTCATCCAAAAAGAGATGTCCTGTCTGTCAGCTCCGTAATTCCGGACTTTGATTGCGTGACCAACAACTCGGTCACTACTCATACGCCAGCGCATCACGCGTCGACACCCGAATGGCGCGACGCGCAGGGATACGGCTCGCCAGCCATCCGAATATCAAGGTCGTCACCAGCGTTATCGCGAACCCTTCGCCGCTAAATACATAACGCAGAGCCGCACCTTCGCCGAGCATCAGCGTGCCGAAGAAGTCGGCCGCCACCATGCTCAATGGCCACGCCAACAGCAGCCCCAGCAGTACACTGGCAACGCTGACAATCATACCCTCAGTGACGAACTGCTGAAATATCACCGCCGGGGTAGCGCCGATCGCCCGGAGCACGCCGATTTCGCGGGTTCTCTCCAGGATACTGATGCTCGTTGCCGAGGCCATGCCCAGCGCGCTGACCACCAGCACCAACAGTGAAAGAAAGACGATGGTCGTCAGGATAATGTTGAGGTGGTCGTAGATGATTTTCACCCGTTCCGCCTGCGCCATCACGTAGAGAACATTGAGGTCGGATCGTGCGATCGCTGCCTCAATATCGCCTTTCAATGTCATCACTGTGTCGTAGCCTTTCTCCTTGGATACAAACATCAGGCTGTTGATATAGTGTTTTGGATTGGCAAACGCATCGTAGAGAACCTGATCGATATAGACCTTAGATTTTTCCAGTTCATCAATGACGCCAACCAGTTTGACCATACGTATATTGCCGCCGATATCCAGTGGAAGACTGCTGCCAAGAGTGGGGTTCCCGTACAGCTCCAGCGCCTGCCGGTTCATCACGACTTCTGGCGCCTGGAATCCGTGCAACCAACGGCCAGTAGTAATTCTAGGTCTGAACAGGTCGGTGTCATGCGGCAGCGCGACGATCCCGACCCCCCTCGCGGTAGCCATGATCCGCGATTGCAACTCGCCGCGGCCCCCGTTCCAGGTTTCAATGCGCGCCACATTGCCGACGGCGCGGAACACCGGCAGCGCCTGCTCACGGAGGATCTGGTCTTTCAATACCACCTGCACGTCATGGCGCATGCTGTCGTTGACCTCCGCCAGCAACACGGCCAGGGACGCGCGAACATTGAAGCCGGTGCTGAAGATGGCGACACCCAGCGCCATCGTCGCCACGGTAATCGCCAGGCGCTTTTGCTGCCGCAGGCTGTTTCTGACGGCCAATAACAACCCAAGTGGCATCCACGATGCCGAAACCTTCTCCGCGGTCGCACCCATGCCGTTTGGCGATATCCCGTAATCGCTCAACGCATCATGCACGGATACGTTGACTCCCTTCAGAATGGCGGGCAACGACAGCATGACGGGCAGCAACAGGCTGGTGGCAATGAGGGCAAGATACAAATGTACTGGCAAGTGTTGGGTAAGGATCTCGAAATTGAGTTTCCCGGCCACAAAATATGAAAATGCGTAGCCCGATGCCACCGCCAACGGTATCGCGATGACCCCGGCTGAAATACCAAGCACTATTACCATAGTGAGATAGATTTTCAGCACCTTCCGCCGCGAGGCGCCGATGGCCTTGAGTATGCCGATCTGACGCACTTGCTTGGCAAGAATGGAGGCCATCAGTTGCGAGACCAGCACGGCGCCCATCAGGAAGGCCAGCAGGCTGATGCTGCCTTGCAGAAACAGCAGTGTATTGAGCTGCCATTGATGCGGATGTTCGTTGAGGCGGGGAACGTTGATTGACGTCAGGCCGATACCCTGCGCCTTCAATTCCTCGCCCAGCTGGTCGATCACCGCCTCTACCTCCTGTTTCGTCGTCACGTGATTCAGGCGCAACAGCAGTCGCTGATTGGCGGGTTCGCCAGTGATGGCGGTGTAGGTTGGCTTGTCCACATAGGCATAAATGAAATGGTCCTGCGTCGCGGGTGCCTGGGCCGGATCGAAAGCAATGCCGGTGATCGGCACCTCGATGATGCGCTTTCCCGCGCGTACCCGCGACCGCGAGCCGATGTCGAGATTGGAGATCAACCGTCCGTCGCGCTCGATCAGCATGGTGCCTGGCGCAGGAACCCCGTTGCCCTGTTCGCGGGCAAGCAGCGCCATGGTCGGTTGCTCGAAGTCCTCCACCCCGAACAGCCACAGCGTGATCCACTCGTCCGGATGGACTTCGATGCGTTGTAGCGAAAGGTCGCGGAACTCGGCGCGCTCGATGCCGGGCCGCTGGCGCAAGGCGGCAAGATCCAGCTTGCCGAAATCTTTCGACGTGAGGATGGCATGCGCCGGACGGGTGCGCGTGAAATTGTCGCTCAGATCGCGGGTCAGGATGGTGTACGACACCAGTATCCCGCCCACGCCCCACAGACCAATCGCCAGCGCCAGGATCACCAGCAGCGTGCGGCCTGGCGCATGGCGCAGATCATTGACCGCTTTCTTGAAAGGCATGTTCATGACGGCACCGCCTTTGCCTGATCGCTCTCAATCCTGCCATCCTTGAGCGTGACGAGGCGCTCGAACCGCGCGCTGGCCGACGGGTCGTGCGTCACGACGATGACGGTCTTGCCGGAGTCAGCCAGTTCCCTGAACAACTTTAGGATTACCTCGGAGGTGACGCTGTCCAGATTACCGGTCGGTTCGTCCGCAACGAGAATCGGCGGGTCATTCGCCAGCGCCCTAGCGATGGCGGCGCGCTGCTGTTCGCCACCGGACAGGGCCGCCGGCAGTTGGTCGGCGTGCCGGTCGATGCCGACCTGCTTGAGCAGGTTCTCAGCGCGTGCCTGGCGCTTGCTTTTCGGGATTACACTCACCAAATCCATCGCCAGCAGGATGTTCTCAATGACCGTAAGCGTCGGGATCAATTGAAAGAACTGAAAGACGATGCCAATGTTCCTGCCGCGCCAGCTCGCCAGATCGCTCTCGTTCAGCGTATGAACTTCCGTGCCATTGATGACGACGGTGCCTGTGCTGGTATGGTCGATGCCAGTGAGCATATTGAGCAAAGTCGATTTTCCGCTTCCAGACTTGCCGACGATGGCGGCGAACTCGCCGGCGGAAAATCGAAGAGTAATGCAGTTAAGCGCCGTACATGCACTGCCACCACCTTGGTAGATCTTCGAGACATTGTGAAGCTCGATCATCGGCATACCTCACGCGATGCAGAGTCCACCCTTATCATTCATACGCCGAATATTGTTACTTGGACCGCGAAACGGTGGCGTTGTTCCTCAGTGTTTCATCGGCCTCTCTACACTAGCCTCGAGAGGCACACCATTCTATTGAATCGACCCTACTCCACTCCTCCCGACATCGAAGAGTTGCTGCCGTTGTTCGAGTAAACAGTCCCTGCGCATACCACCTCCCACATCATGTCGGAGGTCAGCGCGACGAAGTCGTCTCAGGTAGCGCCGGTGAAGCAAAACTCCACATGCTGCTTGGGTCATCAAGGCGAACGTTGATCCGGTCGTCTTCAAAATCCAGGCTCAGCATAAACGTGTTGGGCCCTGCAATTTCGTCGTAGCGTAAGACAAACTCGTGCTCGGACCGCCACGTACCCTTGAGTCCGGCCGCCAGGCCGGACGGGCTCGTCTCCGAGAACCGGTATACGGCGTCAAGTCCTACCGGCATCACGAAGCGGCCCGCACGGCTGACGAGCGTGAATGTCGCCTCGTCCGGGCGATCGAAGTGGAGGGCGAAGGTCTCAAGTCCGAGAGGATTCGATCCGAATCGATAGGTCCGGCCCGAGATCGCCCGCGCAGGCGCCGGCAGCGGCGGTACCGGTAATGGTTGTGGTGCCCGAGCCGCAGCTGCGAGGCTGCGCGTAAGCTGGGTGACCCCCAAAGGATTTTCAGGCAGCGGCTTATCCGACTTGATGGCCGCCAAGAGCAAGGGGACAAATTGCTCGCGGTCGTAATACCCGCCGGTGAACACCGCCACAATGTCGAGACCGGGAGCCACGGTAACAATCTGGCCGCCGCGCCCTTGTCCCTCATACAGGCCGGCATATTTCCCCCTGTGCATCCACCAGCCGTAGCCATAGCCTGCGTCTCTCTTGGGCACAGGGACTTGGGCGCGCGTCGCATGCTCGACCCAGTCCACCGACACGATCTGGCGATCCTCCCAACGGCCCTGGTGCAGGAATAAGAAACCTATCTTGGCCAGATCCCGGGGGGTCATTTGTAACTCGCCCCATCCACGATTCAAGCCTTGCGGGTCCGTAGGCCACACCACCTGGCGAATGCCGAGTGGCGCGAACAGTTTGCTCTGCGCAAACTCCAGCGTGGTCGAGTGCGCACGGCGGCTGATAATGGCCGACAGCAGATGGCTGTTGCCGCTGCAATAGGCAAACTCACGCCCCGGCTCGGCGGCCATTGGGAGATCAAGCACCGACTGCAGCCAGTTCGTGGTCTCCAACATCGCGCGTAATTCCACTTCGCCTGGCTCATAGCCGCACCGGATCCCGGAGGACATCGACACGAGATCGCGGATCGTGATCCGGGCCTTGCGCGGATCGCTGGATGGGGATGTCACTTCGGGAAAGAAACTCGCCAGCGGCGCATCGAGACCGCCGATGACCCCCTCCTCGATCGCAATGCCGGTGAGCGTGGACATGATGCTCTTGGTAACCGAGGCGACATCGTGCAAGCGATCGGCACTATAGGGATAGAAATAGGCATCGAGTACGACGTACCCGTGACGCACGATCAACAGACTGTCAACCGCGATGCCCTGCTCACGAATAAGCTCCACCGCCTGCGCGAGCAGGCCGGAATCCACTCCCTGCGCTTCCGGCGTCGAGGTGCGCCACCCCTGGGTCGGCCAATAGTCCGGCACTGCGGGAGGCAATGCCTGTGGCGGCATCATGCACCCGCCGGTGGCGACGAGCCACAGCAGCGTATACACCCGAACCAACGAAAGAATGTGCCTGAGATGATCACGCAACACCCGCCCACCTGCCATCTACACCGGTGATCGCAATGACCGGCTGAGCCCATACATTCATTCTCGTCTGCCGACGTTTACTGGAATTGTTTGCGGAACCGCCACATGCCCAGCCCAAACATCGTCCCGCCCAAGAGGGCCATCGCCAACATGGAATCCCACAGCAACTCGAGTCCAACTCCCTTGAGCAAGATCCCATACGTCACATCGACGAAGTATCGAAGCGGGGACAGCGCCATGAGGGTTTGAACCCATGGCGGCATCGCTTCAAATGGCGTCGCGATGCCCGACAGCAACAACATGGGCGAAATCACCAACAATGCCATCATGCCGACCTGCGCCTGGTTCCTCGCCACTGTGGCGGCGAACAGACCGAGGCCGGCGGTCGTGAAACTGTAGAGCGCGGTCATCAGGAAGAAGAGCAGGGCGCTGCCCTTGATAGGCACGCCGAAGACCGGCTTGAGCACGCTCGCCATGGCGAGCGCCGTGGCGGCCAGAATGACCAATGTCATAGCCAGCACCTTGGACAGCATGATCTGGAGCGGTGTCACGGGCGACACGAGCAACTGCTCCACGGTGCCGTGCTCCTTCTCCCGTACCAGGGCCGCCGCAGGCAGGAGAAAGGCGAACAGCGTGATCATGCGCATAATATGGGAAATCGACTGGAACCACGTTTCGTCTTGATCCTGGTTGAACCAGACCCTATGGGCGCTGTCGACCACCGGTATCAGCATGTCGCCGCCTGAGGTGCCGCCGAGTCCCGACGAAGCACGATCGAATGAAAATCCCCCGACGATACGAGCCGCATATGCGGCCGCCGACAGCCCTTGCGGCGCATTGGTCGTATCGACCTGCAACTGGACCGAGACCGGTTCTCGCCCGACGATCGACTCATGAAACCGCGGCGGAATGTCCAGCAGCAGCATCGCTGTTCCTTGGTCCAGTCGCTGTACCCCGACCTTCTGGTCCTGCACTTCTCCGTCGAAGCGAAAATAGGGAGGACGAAATCGATGGATCAGCTCGCGCGAAGACGCGCTGTGATCGCCGTCGTGAACCAACAGGCTGGCATTGTTCAATTGCATCGAGATCCCCGCGCCGCTGATGTACACCGAAAGAGAGAAGGAATAGATCAAGAACAGGAGCAGAGGAACGTCGCGCCGCAGCTGCAACAATTCTTTCCGCGTCATGACGAAGAGACGGAGCGCCCATACGCGCAGGGTGCCGGCCTCAATGTCGTCCCTGTCATTCACCCCTGCACCCTTGGCCCCTTCCTCCTCGCCGCGTGCCGGCCGTGCTCACGCCTTCGGCCGTTTGGTGAAAAGGCCGTAGGCGACCAGCTTCAACGCCACCGCGAATCCGGCGAGCGCCAGCAAATCCATCCACATGGACTTCAGGCCCAATCCCTTGAGGAAACTTCCTCGCACCACATCGGTGTAGTACATCATAGGAAACAAATGGGCCTGCACCTGAGCGCCGGGGCTCAACGACGACACCGGAACCAGCAGGCCGGAAAACAGGATGGTGGGAACCATCGCAATGATGATCGTGATGATCAACGCCGCCATTTGCGTCC
>Ga0224495_10002434_pt1 | contig 12099 bp, 5 predicted proteins | sample SF_Jul11_sed_USG_FD_168128 | JGI IMG/M metagenome (GOLD analysis project Ga0224495, IMG submission 168128) | Sediment microbial communities from San Francisco Bay, California, United States - SF_Jul11_sed_USGS_4_1 | ecosystem: Environmental > Aquatic > Marine > Sediment | place: USA: California... | reverse complement strand
CGCCACCATCCAGTATGTTGACATTGGCATTGCCCGTGAGCGTATCGTTGTTGGCGCTGCCTAACAGGTTGTTGATGTAGTAATAACTGTCGCCCTGTGCGTCACCACCCAAACCAGTAGCATCAGCTTTACCATCAGGGATACCCAAAGCACCTGTCAAATCAGTCAGGTTCACCGTAACCGCAGTTGAACCAACATAGCCCGCCCAGTCGCTACCTCCATTTAGACCGTTAGGATCAACTTCGTTGACGCCACCGACCAATACATCTGCACCAGCCCCCCCTATCAGCGTGTCTATACCAACGTAGCCGTATAAAGTGTTATCACCACTCGTACCCACAAGTACATCGTTGTATATACTACCAACGATAATCTCAATATTTGCCAAGGTGTCTGTTGACGTGCCGCTAGCCAATGCAAGAGTAGCTGTAGACGTACCGCCAAGATCAGCTGTCATGACAACTGATCCGGTAAGGCCACTGTAATCAACCTTATCTACATCAGCTCCGCCGTCAAGGTAGTTATTGCCACCGCCGCCTACCAACGTGTCGTTGCCTGCACCACCATACAACGTGTTGTTGCTGAGATTGCCGGTAAGGGTGTCGGCATAAATACCCCCAATAAGATTCTCAATGCCAAATAACTGATCTGTGCCACCTAGCCCGTCACTGACAGAAATACCGTCGGCACCCAGTGTTGTAACCAGCGAAACAGTGGCACTACTGTAGTCAGCTGTATCGCTACCAGAATCAGTAATGGAGTCGCCACCGTACAAAATATCATTACCAAGCCCGCCGACCAGAGTATCGTTGCCCGTCCCACCCATCAGCGTATCGCCTCCGCCGGCGCCGACCAATGTATCGTTACCCGCCCCGCCATTCAGTATATTTGCATTGGCACTGCCAGTAAGAGTATCGTTGTTGTCACCACCCAGCAGGTTGTTGATGTAGTAGTAGCTGTCGCCTGTCGCATCCCCACCCAGCCCATCAACATCAGCCCGCCCATCGCCACCGACAACGTTATCATCAGTCAGGTTTACTGTAACTGCCGCAGATCCCACATAACTTGCCCAATCGCTGCCGCTCCCGACCAAAGTACTGGTACCGCCAATCAGAACATCTGCTCCCGCCCCCCCCGCCAACGTATCATTGCCAAGCCCGCCAATCAGAGTATTAACATTTGCGTTGCCGATAAGATTGTCGGCATTTGCGCTACCCAACAGGTTATCAATGAAGTAGAAAGTATCGCCCGCCGCATCACCTCCAGATGTTACGCCGGTGGCCAGATTGACCATTACTGCAGCAGAACCTGCATAACTTGCCCAATCGCTGCCGCTGCCTGTGGTAGTACTGGTTCCGCCAATCAGAACATCCGCGCCCAATCCACCCACAAGCGTATCGTTGCCGAGCCCACCCGTCAGGGTATTCACAGCGGAGTTACCAGTCAGTGTGTCGTTGTTGGTACCACCAAAAATATTCTCAATGCCGAGTAGTCGGTCAGTGCCCAGCAATCCATCGCTAATGCCGATGGCATCACCGTTGATATCCAGTGTGATGGTCAGCGTACCTGTGGCGCTGCTGTAATCAGCCGTGTCGCTGCCCAAACCTCCAATAAGTGTATCGTTACCCAAACCTCCCACTAGCGTATCTTTGCCATCCTCGCCATAAAGAGTATCAGCACCTGCACTTCCATCGAGTATATCGTCAGCAGCGCCGCCCTTGAGTATATTGACACCGCTATCGCCAATCAGCATATCATTGCCAGTACTACCAATTAAATTCTGGATACTGTTATAAGTGTCACCCACCGCGTCGCCAGATGACCCGGTGCCTGTAAAGAGATTCACCGTCACTCCGCTAACCGAGCCGGAGTAACTCGCCCAGTTGTTGCCTGCTCCACCGTAGAGCTTGTCCGCTCCGGAACCTCCTTCCAACACATCGTCGCCGCCTGCACCGTGTAACGTATCATCACCCGCATCTCCGAAAAGGGTATCCGCTCCGTCGCTTGCAGAAGTTGTGTTTGCAGTGAAAGAACTCAGCAAATCGCCATAGATAACATCATTCCCGTCACCGCCATGCAGCGTATCACCGCCAATCCCCCCCACCAAAGTGTCATTACCGCCCGCCCCCCAGAAAACATTATCGGCAGCAGAACCAGTGATCGTGTCGTTTCCGGCACCCCCGGTAATATTTTCTATACTGATGAGTATGTCGCTGTCGGTCCCAGTCCCCGCCAGATTGCTCGCCACTGCGTAGGCCTTGTTGGGATCAATCGAATCAATCGTAATCGTTACACCATTAAGTCCCAGCCCGGCAAAATTGACACTGTCATTTCCCGTGCCCCCGTCCAAATAATCGCTGCCATAACCGCCGTCAAGAATATCGTTGCCCCCCAATCCGAAGAACGTATCCGCCCCCGTACCGCCAGTCATCACATCATCATTGATGCTGCCCTCAAAAATTTCGACATTCCTCAGCGTTGCGATATTTGTCCCCGCCGTAGCAATAACATCGGCTCCTCCGCTGCTTGAAAGTGTCACGCCAGGGCCGACAGCCAGATTGGCAAAACTCACCTTGTCGATGCCCATACCACCATCCAGCAAGTCAATTCCACCACCACCATCTAGCGTGTCGCTTCCCAAGCCTCCGTTTATCGTGTTGTTGGCACTATTACCAAACAACGTGTCATCGCCGGAGCTGCCCAACAAATTCTGAATGTTTAAATAAATATCGCCTGCTGCATCACCCGTGTTGGTCGCCAATAACGAGTCCAGTGCAACCACCAATCCCGCTGAACTCTGGTAACTTGCCCAATTACCGCCCAACTCCCCATCCAGAACATCCGCTCCAGCGCCACCAACAAGCGTGTCATCGCCATTTCCGCCATACAATGTGTCATTACCTGCTCCACCGAATAACGTATCATTTCCCCCGCTACCATATAGCGTGTCGACACCTGCAGCACCATCTATAACGTTATCAAAACCGTCACCGTACAAAGTATCATTAGCGTTGCTTCCCAACAAATTCTCAATGCCGTTATATGTGTCCCCGGCTGCATCTCCAATATTGATTGCCAGTGCTGAATCCAGCGCGGCAACTACCCCGGCAACAGAAGACTGGTAGCTCGCCCAATCTAAGCCATCGCCACCATCCATCGCATCGGCACCCGCTCCCCCATCCAAAATATCATTAGTGCCGCCACCATAAAGCGTGTCGTTTCCGTCACCTCCAAAGAGCGTATCGGCGCCGTCCCCCGGGTCAGTCGTCGGGGCAACGCTTAGCAGATCGCCGTAGATCACGTCGTCACCGATACCGCCATCAATGAAATCGTCACCTAGCCCGCCTACCAGAGTATCGTTCCCGGCAAAACCAAAAAGGCTGTCATTGCCAGCCCCACCGGAAAAGAAGTTGTTCGCAGCAGAGCCATTAATAATGTCGGCACCTGCACCACCGCTAATATTTTCGATATTGATCAGCGTATCGGTATCGGTTCCCGTACCGGCCAAATTACTTGCAGTCGCGTAAGCGATGTTGGGGTCAATCGCATCAATCGTAATCGTTACCCCATTCGATCCCAAACTGGCAAAACTGACACTATCGCTTCCCGGCCCGGCTCCACCGTCTAAATAATCACTACCATAACCTCCGTCGAGCGTATCGCTACCGCCCATACCATAGAAGGTATCTGCTCCTGCACCGCCGGTCATCACATCGTCGTTGTTACTACCCTCGAAAATCTCAATATTTTCCAGGGTAGTAACATTGACTCCCACCGTGGCAATCACATTTGTCCCGCCGCCACTGTTGAAAGTTACACCCGGACCCACAGCCAAATTAAGGAAGCTCACTTTGTCGATGCCTACCCCACCGTCCAGCAAATCAGTGCCACCGCCTCCATCCAGCGTATCGTTTCCAGCGCCACCGAGTATAGTATTGTTGGCACTATTCCCGAACAACGTATCGTTGCTGTCGCTGCCCAGCAGATTCTGAATATTGGCATAAGTGTCTCCTGCCGCATCTCCGGTATTCAATGCCAGCAGCGAATCAAGCGAGGCAACCAGTCCTGTAAGCGAAGTCTGATAGCTAGCCCAGTTATCAGACCCACCTTGCCCGTCCATCATATCGGCACCTACACCGCCTATCAGCGTATCGTTGCCAAGGCCACCAAGCAACGTATCGTTGCCATCTGCACCGTTAATAACATTGTCACCAGCATCGCCGATCAGTGTGTCGCCCAGATTACTCCCCATTAAATTCTGAATGTTAATATAGATGTCACCTGCAGCATCACCGCTATTGTTCCCTGGTGCTACCATATCAACCTTAACACCCACACCGGCTGATTGATAACTCGCCCAGTTTGAGCCGGCGCCTCCATCCAAAACATCCCCTCCGGCACTCCCGTCGAGCACATCATCACCGTCGCCACCTTGAATTGTATTGGCAATAGCACTACCGGTTAGTACATCGTTGCCAGAGCCTCCGATGAGATTCTCAATGCTCAGCAACTGGTCAGTTCCACCTTGACCATTTAATACATCAGCAGAATTTCCGCCTGCATCCAGGGAAACGGTAAGTGCAGTTGTCGCTGCACTGTAATCTGCGGTATCAATACCACTGCCACCGTCCAGATAATTGTTTCCCGCCCCACCCGATAAAATATCGTTACCGCTATTACCCAGCAAACTATTGTTATCAGCATTGCCAACTAAAACATCATCAAATGCCGAACCCAGCACATCCTGAATCTGAAAATAACTATCCCCCTCTGCGAATCCGCCTGAACCACCTGCTGCTGCAAGATTTACCGTCACTCCAGCCGTAGCATTCAGATCGTTGAAGTAAGCCCAATTTTCGCCAATGCCACCGACCAGATTATCTGCTCCCGAGCCGCCTACCAAGGTGTCATTGCCGTCACCCCCATCCAGCGTGTCGTTACCACTTTCTCCGTATAACAGATCGTTTCCAGCCTCCCCAAACACTGTGTCGTGACCTAACCCGGCATAAACCGTATCGTTTCCAGCACCTGCCAGCACATAATCCGGGTTTCCTTGCGCAGGAAGAACCGTCACCGTTTGCCCATTCACATCCACATAACTCAGATCAGACGGAGTCACAGCATCGGCAACCGCAAGGTGCATCGTATTGCTAATGTTGAACAACACTCCATTGGTATCCGTAACTCCCACCGTAAACAGAATATCCAGAGGCCCGACATGAACTGGATTCGCCGGATTGGCGTCAAATGTCTGGTATACAAGCTTGATATCAAACGCGTTACCATTCACAAAGCCACTGGGCAACGTCAAGGCAACCCCGTCTGACAAAATTTGAACGTTACCATTCGGGGCAATCAGTTCCAGCGACCAACCTGGCGGAATGCCACTAACAGTCAGCGTGTCTAAGGACGTAAAAAGACCGGCAAGCTGAAAATGAAGAAGTTTGGCAAAATCGCCCCCCAGATAAGCGGGGTAATCGGAATAAATCACGTCAGCTCCGGTAGAGCCGCGCAGAGTCTCTGCTTTAATCTGCGCGCCTGGACTTGCCGCATAACTGGAGTATCCGATAAGCGGATCGGTTGGATCAGTACTGGAATCACCTCCGCCACCATAAAATTCATTGCCGCTCTGCCCCTGCTGAACGAAGTTATACATATCAACCAACAATATCGGCGCAAAAGATAAGGGGGGTGTCGATGGGGGAGAGGGGGGGGGCGGCGGCGGCGCAATGGGGGAAGGAATAATGATGATCACGTTAGAAGCTGGTGGCTGGGGAATGGCATCAGAGGTACCCTGCTGAATCATCTGTTGCACAACATCTGTGACTGGTTGAACATTGGTTGGAGCCAACCCTTCTGTCACAATCTTTTCCGCTTGCTGATTTTGATATTCCGTGTCCTGCTGATCCGAACTGCTGTTGGCATCTTTAAGCTGCTTTTCCGCATCGGATTTATCAAAGGGGAGGATACTGGACATCGCCGCAACCGGCGTATCCCCAATGTTGATATTACCAACCTCATCCATCAAACTAACAATTGAGACCATCGAGCCATCTGCAAACTGGACGTTTGACGGATGATCGCTCATAGCATCCATGGCGGCGTTAACCAAAACGATTCGAGTGCCGTTTTTCAGGAATAATACGAAATCAACATCCACAACCTCGACATGCACAACATCTCCGCGCGTCACGCCAAGTTTGTATATTCCACCCTGAGCTTCAACTACAGTAATATTTTCTTTATTCAACGTTTCGGCCATTACCGACTCCCCGCGTTACCTCAAAGGTGCATTTAAAGATTTGATATCTTTCACACTTGCGACCAATTTAACTTTATATTCAACATCGCTGTCAAACCCTCCTATCTGTTTGACAGAGCCACCCATCAGCGAGGCTCGCGAAACGCGTCGGAAGAAAAACGACTGAGCGGTGACAGTACATATTGCAGCACGGTGCGACGTCCAGTTACAATATCCGCTGTGACTGGCATTCCGGGCATGATTGGTCTATCCAGATATGACGCTGGAACGCCATCAACCCCAATCTCCACGCGATAATAACGATTTCCGCTTTCATCGTTTAAAGTATCTGCGCTAACATCGGTCAAACGCCCTCTCAATGTTCCATAAATGCCAAAATCATAGGCTCCGACCTTAATGTTAACCTGCAATCCAGAGCGTAACTCGGCACGGTCATTAGGCCGCACTTGAGCCTCGATCACCACACGCTCATCGGTAGGAGTAAGCTCCATGATTGGCTCGCCAGCTCTCACTACCCCCCCAATAGTATTGATATAAATCCGATTAACAATGCCGTTCACTGGTGACCTTATATCTGTGCGCGTAACCCTGTCAGATTCGGCTCGCAAACCTTGACTAGAACTATCAATTTCCATCTGCACGGTACTCAACTCGGCTCGAGCATCGGAACGAAACCGAGCCAAAGACTCTCGGCGCTTAGCCTCCGCCTCGTGAATCGCCGCACGTAATCTCGGCATAGCGGATTCAGTTTCGCCTATTTGCGTCAGCAGCCGTTGCACTTTGCCCTGCGACTCAAGTAATTCCAGCCTTGATGCCGCATTTTTAGACATCAATTCTGTGATAATCGACAACTGGTGGCGTGCGATCTCCAGTTCAGCTGCCAAGCTTTTTCTACGGTTTTCCGACTCTGCAATTTCTGCAGTCTTCTGACCAATTTGCTCCTGAAATATCTCTGTTTCCTGTATAAGCTTCTGCTTCCGCGCCTGAAACAAGGCTTGCTCAGCCTTCTGAGTTGCACCATCACTATCGGGGGCATGATTAAATATCGGTTTAGTGCCATCCGCCTCTGCCTTGAGACGAGCAGCACGAGCCAGCAAAGCAGCAATCTTTATCTTGCTCTCCCCAAGTCTGGAATCAGCACGTGCATCCCCGATCACCACCAAAAGGTCACCTTTTTTGGTCAACGAACCCTCACGCACAGCCATCGAGGCAATAATACCGCCTTCAAGATGCTGGACAATTTGCGACTTCCCTGCCGGGACAACCCTGCCCTCGGCACGAACCACACGATCAACCTTGGCCACCGCCATCCAACCAACGCTTAAGAACAACACACACACCGCCAGAATTATCAGTGCCCTCGGCCTCGGCAAAGTAGTAGTACCACCCCCATGGCTGACTCCATACATCACCTGGGGTGCAACTCAATTACAACGCGACCATCTGGATCGTTCTGATCACGCTTGTCATGGCCAAGCACTTTGCTATCTATATCGCCCTTGGATACCCCTTTGCTTATCAGGTAATTTCGAATAGCCACGGCACGAAAAAAGGCAATTCGCTTGCCTTCACTGTATGTTTCCGGCCCCGGAACTGCACTAAGGTTTGTTTTGATCTGCCGGCCTGCCGCAATTAGCGGCGAAATTGCTTGATCCAGCGCCCGCTTACCATCCTCGTCCAATTCTACAACGCCAACAGGAAATCTGATGGTTATCGCTGGACCGCCGCCGGAGACATCCGTCGAAATTTTTTCCTTCTTCAGTTGCGTAGCCTGCGTTTTACTGACCTTTACACGTTCCTCAACTTGACTGGCTTGCGACAGAGCAACACGTAGCGCGCTACGTGTTTCGTCTAGATCCTTCTTGACCTCGGCCAGCTCTGCCTTGGTTGCAGGACACAAAGCTTCCATCTTTGATTGCGAAACCTTGGATGAAAGATAAAACAACGCTAAAACAAATATCACCATAACAAACACCAGCGTAAGCACCAGATTGCTCAGCGCATCAACAAACCCAGGCCAAAAATTCTGCTCTCTCCCGCCTTCCATAATTTTCTCGGCAATACACCAAACGTTCAGCGCAGTGCGACGATCCCCTCCTGTAATTTTCCCATGTTACGCAACATCTGCAGACTCGCAGTTGCTTCTGCAATCAGCAAGCGAGTCAATTCCGTACTAGAGTTGTACTGACGCTGATAGGCATCCAGCACATCCAGCAAAGAGCGATTTGCCGCAAATAACTGCTCTTTGAATGCGGCAAGCACGATATCGTTGGATTCCATCTCTTGCTTAACCCCTTCGATACGACCATTAACGGCGCGAAGAGCATTAAAATTAATGCGTAAGGACTGTTCCAAGCGTCGCTGGATCTCCTTGGCACGATATTCGAATTCCAGACGCTTGGACTCCAGCGCTTTGGATTGCATCACATCAGCGCCGCCATTCAACAAATTCCAACTTACCACAAACATCGCGCGCTTATCATCCTGAATCGGGTAAAGTGTGCTGTTAGGTATCGGGTCGCTACCAGCAACACCTCCCGCATTGTAAGTGCGATTTGCAGAAAGCTCGATATCAAACTTGGGAGCATATTTACCCTGCATGGCACGACGCTCCTGAACAACTGATTCCATATCCCGCATTGCTGCCTGCAGCTCATAGTTATTCTGTATAGCTGTTGACATTGCCGTATTGAAATCACCGGGCAACACTGGTAGCAAGTTTTCCGGAATAACAATAGAAGACGGCACAACACCGGTCAGTCGCTTAAATTCTACCAAGCCGGAATCATAGGCTCCCCTAGCCTCAATCACCGCCGACATCGCATTAAGGGCGCGTCCTTTTACCCGCTGCATATCAGCCTTAGAGGAAGCTCCGGCTTGTACACGGTTATTCATGTACTCAAGCAGCTTTTTCAATTCCGTCTCATAGCTCTCCACCATAACAACGGTCATCCGCAACTCAATCAATTTTAAAAAACTGACCAGTGTGTCATATGCCACCCGTTCTTGAGTGTTATCGAGGCTTCGTTCCGCTGCTTGCAACAGCAGATTTTGTCGTTGGCGCTCAAAGTAGGCAGGTAAGTCCATCAACGTTTGTCGGATAAATAGCTGGCTGTCAGTACGATGATGAATATCGTGTGCCTGACGATCATAATTGGGCAACTTGGTCACCGATGAGGGGTTGGATGACTCGCGTCCGCTGTTGTGGTGCACATCGACATGAGGTAGCAATGGGCCGAGTGAGGCTGTGGCAAGATATTCGCTCGTATCCCGATGCGCAGTAGAGGCTGCCACTTCATTACTGTAATCAAGCGACAGTGCCATGGCATCAAACATCGACAAGTTTTGCACGCGAATCGCGTCTGCATCAAGCAGTGACAGGAATTCAGCTGGCGGCAACTCCATCGTCAACGATTTATTCATCTCAACAAGGAGTTTTGCCCGCTCCTTGCCCAAAGCCGATTTCTCAGGAACAAAAGTGGCTCCAACCGTAGATCCATCAGGCAGTTTTGGTGTCTTTTCAATGCTGACTTGCTGACTGTCCGATGCGGCAACTTTGGGCGGATTCTCGGGATACACCTCTGAAACTGGCGGCTCTTCAGCTGCACCCTCCGTCGAAAACAGTCCGGACAGGGGGTTACTCGAACAAGCACCAAGCAACAGCCCAAGCAAAAATACAACATGTCGGATTCCAACCTGCACTTGGCTACCCCGCACTGGCGGTTATTAATCGCTCAGGCTGTATTTTCATCACCCTAGATTTCATCAAAGCATCCATACGCATTATGGTTTAGTCTTGCCTGAATCTTCAGACTTATTCAAGGACGATGACGCCAAAGCACGATCTTTAGAATCTTGTCTCAAGGCATCAAGCATTCCCGAGCGCACCTCCCCCGCCATTGATTTACGCATATCCCGGATCTCCTGAATCAACGCCTGATTCGCAGCAACGCTATTAGCCAAAATTTCTGCGATCTTGTCCGTAGACTGTTGCATTTTGCCAACATCCGCAACCGTACGCTGTGAATCCACCAACTTCATGGATATTTCAGACTGCAGCTGTCGACTCCTTTCAGATTCCTGCAGCATCTCATTCATGCCAGACTTGATACCACCAAATGTCTGCGTGACCGACTGCGTCATCAAATTCAAACTCTCCTGCTGACTACTGGCGGAAACAGATTGCTCGTTGACACGACTACTGATCTCACTCAACAACGGCACCATTTGGGAAGAGAGCGGTTGCATTTCCAGCATAAATTTGCGCAATTGCGTCATCTCATTCAGCATCCCTGCACGTATGTCATTCTCTTTCTCGACCAGTGACACCAAAGCGTTGCGAATCATGCCCTGCGACTCGGCTGAACTCAGCATAGTTTTCTGGACATAATCACGTTGCTGCAACAAGGTATTCGAAAAACCGCTCAGATTCTGCGCCACGCCAGACAGCGCAGGGAGCAAAGCAGAAAGGTTGGTGCTATTTTCCGTTGCGCTAGTCGCCAACACTTTGACATGCCCCATAAACTGCTCTGTAGTCTCCCGTGAAACAGAGTTGGCACGCAGCAGATCATTTGTCTCGGCAACCTCCTCCACTTGCTTACCCATCATGGCACGCAGTTCACCAAAGTGCTGCTCCAGCTCCGCCAACTTCTGAATAACCTGCGCCTGCGCCTCCAGCCCTCGCTCAAGAAGCGCACTATTATCGCGCTGTGGCAAGTTTGCATCCATCGCTCGCTTCGGAATGACTCCCAGCGGCAATGCATCCGATTGCGCTGATCGCCTGTCCTTGATGAGCTGGTTGATAGCATGACGCAATCCGGTCAGGAATTCTTCAGTACAACGACGCACCGATATCATCGTCAAACCGAGACAAATCGAACCCAGCAAACCGAACATGGAAGCACTGAACGCTGTGCCCATCCCTTGTAACGGCTTGGTCAAATCGCTAATCAGCCCCATAAAAGATTTGTCGATATCCTGCATATCGGAAGTTGCAAATCCGCCAATCATATTGCCGATCTCAACCAGAGTTTCCAGAATACCGATAAACGTACCCATCAAACCCAAAGCGACAAGAAAACCGATCAGAAATTGCGCCAGTTCCTGACGCGAATTCAATGTGACGTGCAAAGAACTCAGACCGGCTTCAACAACATCCACAGGACTACCACTAACACCATCATGCGAATGCACTAGATGATCACAAACCAGCCCAATGTCGGACGCACTCATTTCAGGATCCTGCAATACAACTCGCATTTCGTCACCCATGCGAACACGCGTGACAAACTCACCCGCCTTTCGAGACTGTGCTCGTATGCTCCATATCAACTGGTGCATAATCACCACACCAATTAGCATCACGCCGAGAATAATCGCATTCAAGGCAAAGTTGGTATTGATCGCAAACATCACCAGATGCTTAAAATAAAACCCTAAAGTCACCACCACAAGCAATGGCAGCAATGCAAGAATTTGGAAACGAACTAAATTTTTCATTTTATCTACCTGTCATACAATGTTATTTCTTCCTATCCTGATATTTCATAACTCTGCTGCTAACCTAACAATCCATCTCTAAAATACCAATCGATCTCATTCAACCAAAAAAATACCTGCTCCGATTATGACAGCAGGCTATTCATTAACTTGTTATACCCCATAACTCACATCGCGGTCATCGACCAAGCCAACCTTCATCCTAAAAATCAGTTTGCAATTCTAGCAGAATGGAGGAAATAAATTCGATACGAAATTATACTTGAACTGGTATATCCAATGCCCAAACTTACCACTACAGTACTATCTTCACTCAAGACCAATAGGCGAATATAAAA
>Ga0224495_10002433_pt1 | contig 12109 bp, 14 predicted proteins | sample SF_Jul11_sed_USG_FD_168128 | JGI IMG/M metagenome (GOLD analysis project Ga0224495, IMG submission 168128) | Sediment microbial communities from San Francisco Bay, California, United States - SF_Jul11_sed_USGS_4_1 | ecosystem: Environmental > Aquatic > Marine > Sediment | place: USA: California... | reverse complement strand
CGTGATAACTGCCCACCACCGGCGTAAACCACCCCGCGAGGAAGAGCAATGCCAGCGAAAGCAGAATAAGCCAGGTTTCGCTTCCCCTGCGCTCCCGGGTGGACAACAGCCAAAGGCCGCTGCCCAATCGCAGCAAGGCGAAAAGAACCAGCGCCAGCGCCAACAGGCCATAACGATGCAATATCTGTGGAAACAAGGGGCGCGGCATGTCCAGGGCCAGGGCATGGGTTTGGTGCGGCTTGAGTCCCCAGAGGGGAGAAAAGAGCAGGGTATCCAGAATGCTGCCCAGCACATCGTCCCCCTGGTGGCGATCCTGGGCGTTCAAGGACTGCATATAGCCCAGATGGCTAAGCTCCCGGACCTGGGCGCTCACCTGAGTGAGCCGGTTGTCCGTATCCTGGGCGGGGTCGCGGAACCCCAGGTTGCGAATGCGCAAGCCGGGAAAGCTCCGGGAATGGGAGGGCACGGGCTGACCCTGACGGTCGGTCACCGACCAGGTGAGATACCCATCCGGTTGCCAGTGGGGAAGCCGAACGTCCATTTCAAGGAGGGTGGTCTGACCGGGAGCCAGGGTTCGGTCCCCCGCCACAGACCCCACGGGAACCGCCACTTGCCGTCCCAGGGAGTCGCTGAGCACAAGTTGAGCCTGGAGGGTCCAGGTGTTCTGGGCTCCAGCGAACAAGGGCACCCATCCGCTGTTGGTGATGCTCAGGGGCACATGTTGAGGTCTCTGGGAGGATATCCGGTTGGGAATCTCCCCCATCGGGGTCAGGAACACTTGTCGGCGGGGAGCCTCACCGGCCAGCAGAGCCCCCAAATACCCCGGAAACAGGCCATAGAACATCACAGTGCAGAAAGCGAGAATCAGTGCTGCCCGGGCGGTAATGCCCAGCAGCGGCAACGCGCCCCCGCGCCAGGCGGCCCCAGCCACCAGCGCGAAGGCCGCCAGACCCAGCGCCAAAGTCAGGGGAGCGGCCCCGGCCAAAAGCCCCACCACCGCGGCCAGGCTTAATAAGGCCAGGAGGTTCCAGGAGCGGCGTTGCCGCCAGCCCGCCCCCGCGGTCCAAGACTCCAGCAGCGGCAGGCCCAGCACGGGCAGCAGAAACAGCAGAAAGATCAAATATTGGGTCGGGGTGAGCCACCCTCCTTGAAACAGATAGGGCCAGGTGGTTCCTCCCTGACAGGGGAACACCTCGCATAAGGGCGGCCACAACGCCTGGGCGGCCCAGGTGAGCAGTCCAACCACCAGGGAGGTCGCCAGCAGCAGCAGCAGCGCTTCACGAAGGGATTCCCCACTCCGCCGGTCAGAGGCGAGCAGAAACGCAGCGACACCCCAGACAAAAAAGGCCAGGGTCAGGGCCGCGGTGGTCAGGGCCACGGAGTATTCGCCGCGCAGCACGGAAACCCCGGCAATAAAAGCTCCTGCGGCAAGCCAGGGCCACAGAGCCTTGGCCGGAGCGCGCAGCCGGGTTTCATTCCACAAGAGGGCCATGAGCACAAGGGTCAACGCCAGATGGCCTGGGTAAAAGGTTAGCGGTCCATCTGGAATTCGCACCCAGGGCATGGTGCTGATAAAAATGACCAGCCAATGCCGGGGTGTTAACTCGGACAATCGGGGCAATTCTCCCCCTCTCGAAGTGGGTGATGCTGTGGAAAAGAGGCGTTTAGAAGGCATATGAAAAAAAATAGTTGCGGAATGAAAAAACGACTGGTACTTTTACGGTTTCTAGACCACTTGGTTGATACCACCACTTGGGAAAGATTTCCAGGGGCGCCCGCAGGAAAAATGGAAATAGGGCGAATACGGCTGGAATGTGAGGAATGATCCCGAGGCTTGCGTTGCTCGAAGCGAGGGAGAAAAACCGAACACCCCCACCACCACAGGCGGATTACAGCGCCCGGACCCAGAGGGGACAGGCGCAACGGTCAACAGAAAAAGAAAGTGTAGGAGAAATGCCTACAGGTGTGAGACACTGAAATTTTGAGTTCCGGGTTTTAGGAAAAATGTTTTAAGGGAAATGGTTGACCCGGGGTTTGGAAATAAAAATTTGAGCGGGCTTGGGCCCGGCCACCCGGCGGAGAATTCGAGGGCATGACGGTCGGCGGCCTGATGGAGCAGTGAAAGGATGGAGCAGTGAAAGTCGGAATCACAGTAAAGTCTGAATCTTAAGTCAGTGCCCAGGTCAGAAACACGAGTGGCCTGGCGGTGCCGATGATCTGGCAGTACCGAGTTTAAAGGCGATGAGACAAGGGTGCGCTCAAGCCAGGTGTAAACGGACGACACGTAAAGGACGGTAACAGGTATGCCTACGTTGAATCAGTTGGTGCGCAAGGGGCGCAAGCAGAAGATCGAAAAAGACAAAACCCCGGCACTTCAGGGTTCTCCTCAACGCCGTGGCGTCTGTGTGCGTGTGTATACCACCACCCCCAAAAAGCCCAATTCGGCGTTGCGCAAAGTGGCCCGTGTTCGGTTGACCAATGGGCATGAGGTAAACAGCTATATCCCCGGCATCGGCCACAACCTGCAGGAGCACTCTGTGGTGCTGGTGCGGGGCGGCCGGGTGAAGGATCTTCCCGGGGTCCGTTACCACACCGTGCGGGGTACGCTGGACACCGCACCAACGGCGAACCGGAAGCAAGGTCGGTCCAAATACGGCACCAAACGCGGCTGAACACCGAATTTTCCGCAAGGGCGGAATAGGAGAACGAGAGCACCATGTCGAGACGACGACGCGCAACACAACGGGGTATTCTTCCCGATCCTAAATTCAATGACCCGGCCATTGCCCGGTTCATTAACGCCCTGATGTCGCGGGGCAAGAAAAGCGTGGCCCGGAGCATTTTATACGGGGCCATGGAGGAAATTTCCGAAAAGGAAAAGGGAGTGCCGGCCATTGAGGTGGTGCGTCAGGCCGTGGAACACATCAAACCCAGTGTGGAGGTGAAATCCCGCCGTGTGGGGGGGTCCACCTACCAGGTTCCGGTGGAGGTGCGGCCGGAACGGCGTCAGGCGCTGGCCATTCGGTGGATTATCGAGTTTGCCAAAGCGCGGCCCGGAAAAACCATGGTGTCCAAACTGGCGAGCGAACTGATGGACGCTTTTAACAACCGCGGTGGCGCCATTCGCAAGAAGGATGATGTGCACCGCATGGCAGAGGCCAACCGGGCCTTTGCCCATTACCGCTGGTAAGCCGCCTTACTGGCGGCCGTTCATACACTTACGAGGAGCTTGAAGTCCGTGGCAAGAGAATTTCCCCTGGAGCGTTGCCGTAACATCGGCATCATGGCGCATATCGATGCAGGGAAGACGACCACGACCGAGCGTGTGCTGTACTATACCGGTCGAAGCCACAAGATCGGTGAGGTGCACGATGGTGCGGCGACCATGGACTGGATGGAGCAAGAGCAGGAACGGGGGATCACCATTACCTCAGCGGCCACATTCTGCCAGTGGACCCTGGGGTCAAAAACCTATTCGATCAATATCATCGATACCCCGGGCCATGTGGATTTCACCATTGAGGTGGAGCGGTCTTTGCGGGTGCTGGATGGCGCGGTGGCGGTGTTCGATGCGGTCAACGGCGTGGAGCCGCAGTCTGAAACCGTGTGGCGCCAGGCGGACAAATACGGCGTGCCCCGGCTGGGTTTCATCAACAAGATGGACCGTGTGGGCGCCAGTTTTGAAAAATCGGTAGAGAGCATGCGTGCGCGGCTGGGCGCCAAGCCGGTCATGATTCAATTGCCCATCGGTTCGGAAGACAAGTTTATCGGCATGGTGGACCTGGTGCGCATGAAAGCCTACAAGTTTCATGACGAAACCCTGGGGGCCAAGTTTGATGTGGAAGAGGTTCCGGCGAACCTGAAAGCCGAAGCGGACGCCTTGCGCGAAAAGATGCTGGATATCCTCAGTGAGTATGACGATTCCCTGACCGAGAAGATTTTGGAAGGCAAGGAGTTGACCGCGGAGGAGATCATCGCCTCGATTCGCAAGGGCACCGTGAGCGGTCAATTCACCCCGGTGCTGTGTGGGTCGGCCTTCAAGAACAAGGGTGTGCAGCAAATGCTGGATGCCGTGGTGATGTACCTGCCGAGTCCGTTGGACATTCCGCCGGTCAAGGGCGTGAGTGTAGACGGCACCCAGGAGCTGGTACGTCACACCGATGACAACGAGCCCTTCAGCGCGCTGGCCTTTAAGGTGATGACGGATCCCTTCGTGGGGCAGCTGACCTTCTTCCGGGTGTACTCGGGCAAGGTGTCCCAGGGCAACCACGTCATGAACAGTGGCCGAGGCAAAAAAGACCGCCTCGGACGCATTGTGCGCATGCATGCCAACAAACGCGAAGAAGTGAGCGAGGTGTACGCAGGAGACATCGCCGCGGCGATTGGGCTGGGGAATACCTACACCGGCGATACCTTGTGCGATCCGAACAAGGCCATCATCCTGGAAAAGATGGAGTTTCCCGAGCCGGTGATCGACATTGCGGTGGAGCCCAAGACCAAGGCGGATTACGAGAAAATGGGCGTGGCGCTGCAGAAGCTGGCCCAGGAAGATCCCTCGTTCCGGGTTCATACGGATGAAGAGTCCAATCAGACGATTATTTCCGGGATGGGCGAATTGCATCTGGAGATCATCGTGGATCGGATGCGCCGCGAGTTCAAGGTGGAAAGCACCGTGGGCAAGCCTCAGGTGGCCTACCGCGAGACGCTAAGCGTGGCCTCGGAGATGGAAACCAAATATGTGAAGCAGACCGGGGGTCGCGGACAATATGCCCACACGGTCATGCGGGTAGAACCCCAGCCTCCGGGAACAGGGTTTGAGTTTGTCAGCAAAGTGGTCGGTGGTACGATTCCCCGCGAATTTATCCCCGCCATCGAAAAAGGGGTGAAAGAAGCCTTGAATACCGGTGTGCTGGCGGGATTTCCGCTGGTGGATCTGAAGGTTGTGCTGTTGGATGGCTCATTTCATGAGGTCGATTCCAACGAGATGGCTTTCAAAATATGCGCCTCCATGTGTTTCAAGGATGCGGTGCGGAAGGGCAAGCCCCTGCTGCTGGAACCGTATATGAAAGTGGAGGTTGTGGTGCCCAGTGAGTACATGGGTGATGTGATGGGCGACCTGAACAGCCGTCGAGGTCGCATAAAAGGCATGGAGGAGCGTTCCGGAGCCCAGGTGATCGACGCAGATGTTCCGCTGGCCGAAATGTTCGGCTATTCCACGGATCTGCGCTCCATGACCCAGGGTCGCGCCACCTATACCATGCAGTTCTCTCATTATGAAAAAGTGCCCGGCGCGGTCTCCGAAGAGGTGATGGCCGCTCGAAAGGCGGGTTGATCCGGGTGGATCGCCCCCGCCGCTCAGGCAAGGAAACGCTCGTAGCCTCCAGACAAGGAGATAGGAACAATGTCCAAGGAAAAATTCGACCGTAGCAAAACACACGTCAACATCGGCACCATTGGTCACGTGGACCACGGCAAGACCACCTTGACCGCGGCCATTACCAAAACGCTGGCGATGAAGGGCTTCGCAAACTTTTTGGCCTTTGATCAGATCGATAAAGCGCCGGAAGAAAAAGCCCGCGGCATCACGATTTCCACCTCGCATGTGGAATATCAGACGGACAAGCGGCATTACGCCCATGTGGACTGCCCTGGCCACGCCGACTATGTGAAGAACATGATCACCGGCGCCGCGCAAATGGACGGCGCCATTGTGGTCGTGTCCGCGGCGGATGGCCCCATGCCCCAGACGCGTGAACACATCCTGCTGGCCCGTCAGGTGGGGGTTCCCTACATCGTGGTCTTCCTGAACAAGGTGGATATGGTGGACGATCCCGAGCTGTTGGACCTGGTGGAAATGGAAGTCCGCGATCTGTTGAGCAAGTATGATTTTCCGGGAGATGACATCCCGATCGTCCGTGGTTCGGGCCTGAAGGCTCTGGAGTCCACCAGCACGGATATCAATTCGGCGGATTACAAGCCGATCATGGATTTGATGGCGGCGGTGGATTCCTACATTCCCGATCCCAAGCGGGTGATTGATAAGCCGTTCCTGATGCCGGTGGAGGATGTGTTCTCCATATCCGGGCGGGGTACGGTCGCCACGGGCCGGGTGGAACGGGGCATCGTGAAGGTCGGAGACACCATTGAGATCGTGGGGATCCGCCCGACCGCCAGCACGGTGGTCACCGGTGTGGAAATGTTCCGCAAGCTGCTGGACGAAGGGCGCGCGGGGGACAATATCGGGGTGCTGGTGCGCGGCACCAAGCGCGAGGAAATCGAGCGGGGTCAAGTGCTGGCCAAGCCGGGCTCCATCACGCCCCATACGGCCTTCAAGGGTCAGGTGTACGTGTTGACCAAGGATGAAGGCGGCCGTCATACGCCGTTCTTCAACAACTACCGCCCGCAGTTCTACTTCCGCACCACGGACGTGACCGGTGTGGTGGAACTGCCCAAGGGCACAGAAATGGTCATGCCCGGGGATAACGTGGAAATCTCGGTGGAACTGATCACCCCCATCGCCATGGAACCCGAGCTGCGCTTCGCGATCCGCGAGGGTGGCCGCACCATCGGCTCCGGTGTGATTGCAACGGTTGTCAAGTAATGCAGCGCCGGCGTGACCGCCGGCGGGTTTAGCGAAGGAAGGACCCATGACGCAACGCATCAAGGTGCGGTTTAAGGCCTACGATCACAATCTGCTGGACCAGACGGTGCGGGAGATTGTCAACGCGGTCAACCGCACCGGAGCCAAGGTGAACGGACCGATCCCGCTGCCTACGCAGCGCTCGATGGTGACCGTTCTGCGCTCGCCGCACTCGGATAAAAAGTCACAAGAGACGTTCGAGACCCGAACTCACAAGCGATTGATGTACATTATCGACCCCTCTCCGCAAACGATGGACGCGCTGATGAAGCTGGACATCTCCGCCGGAGTGGACATTACCATGAAGCAGGACTGAGTCCTGCCCGCCGGAGCGCGGTTGCGGCACTGGGCCGCGCCCCGGGAGTGCTCACTGCCAACGGTTCCCGCCCCTAGGGGTGGCGCGCCAGGCACATCAGCCGGATCGAATTGCCCACAAGGGGCGAGAAGGCCGGACTGTAAAACCCGGATTAGAACCCCGGAACACTGCACACCGGAACACGCGTTCTGGATTACAAGCCCCGGATTTAAGAACATGGCCAAAGTAGCCGTCATCAACCCTGACAGCAGCAAGGGCAAAGGCAGCGCGGGAAGCATGGAGGTCTCGGACCTCATCCTTGAGGCGCCCTTTAACCCGTTCCTGATTCAGGACGCCGTGGTGTACCAGCAGGCCAAGGCCCGTCAAGGTACCCACGCCAGCAAAACCCGGCACATGGTGTCCGGAAGCACTCGCAAGCTGTACCGGCAAAAAGGCACCGGATACGCCCGCGCGGGGGACCGCAAGGCCACCCAGCGTCGCGGTGGGGGCATCCCCCACGGCCCCGTGCCCCGCAGCCACGCCACCGAACTGAACAAAAAAGTGCGAAAAGCCGCACTGCGCTCCGCCCTGGGTGAAAAAATCCGCCGGGGAGAGTTGATTGTGTTGGAAAAACTGGAACCGGCAACGCACAAAACAAAAGACTTTTCGGCCTGGCTGGCGGGAATGGACGCGCTGGATGTGCTTGTGGTCACGCACGACATTGGCCCGAATTTGGCTCAGGCCGCGCGCAACCTGCCTTCGGTGTTTGTGATCCATTTTGGACAGTTGAATGTGTACAACCTGTTGCTGTTCAAGAAGGCCCTGGTGACCAAAGACGCTCTGGCGGCCCTTGAGGAAAGGCTTACGAAATGAATATCAAGGTGCTGAAAACGCCTCATCTGACGGAAAAGACGGTGGTGCAAAAGGAACTGAGCAATCAGGTGACCTTTCTGGTGGACCGCGGGGCGAACAAAATCGAGATCAAGCGCGCCGTGGAGACGATGTTCAAGGTGACGGTGTTAAACGTCAACACCATCACGGTGCTGGGCAAGGAAAAGCGCATGGGTCGCTTCACAGGCAAGCGCCCGGACTGGAAAAAGGCGGTGGTGACCCTGAAGGCAGGGGAAAAAATTGAGTACTTTGAGGGTGCCTGATCCTAAGCCGAGTTCCCCTGGCGCCCCGATCCTTTGACAGACCGGTTCGCTGAACGCCTGGGGGCAAACTGAAAGGTGCGAACCTAAGCAGTAAACACTGTGATGTAAAGAGCGATTATGGGAATCCGAAAATACAACCCGACCTCTCCCGCCCGGCGTGGGATGAGTGTGTCCACCTTTGACGAGTTGACCACGGATACTCCGGAGCGCTCGCTGCTGGCCCCCATGCGCAGAAAGGGCGGCCGGAACAACCTGGGTCGTATCACCACGCGCCATCAAGGGGGCGGACACAAGCGCCGCTACCGGATCATCGATTTCAAGCGCGACAAGACCGGCATTCCGGGGCGCATCGATACGGTGGAATACGATCCGAACCGCAACGCACGCATCTCGCTGGTGGTGTATGCCGATGGGGAAAAGCGCTATATCATCTCCCCCCAAGGTGTGACCGTGGGAGAGCGGGTGATGAGCGGGCCCGACGCGGAAATTAAGGTCGGAAACGCGCTGCCCCTGAAAAATATTCCCGTGGGACAGGAGCTGCACTGTGTGGAACTGAAACCCGGCAAGGGTGCGCAGTTGGCCCGCTCGGCGGGAACCTCGGTGCAATTGTCCGCCAAGGACGGAGACTATGCGCAAATCAAACTTCGCTCCGGTGAGATCCGCAAGGTGCGTCTGGAATGCATGGCCACCATCGGTGTCGTGGGCAACGCGGATTTCAGCAACTTGGAGTGGGGCAAGGCGGGTCGCAGCCGCTGGCGGGGCATCCGCCCCACGGTACGCGGCGTGGCCATGAACCCCATCGATCACCCCCACGGCGGGGGCGAAGGCAAAACCAGCGGCGGACGGCATCCGGTCTCCCCCTGGGGACAGAAAACCAAAGGGCATCGCACACGGAGCAACAAACGCACCAACGCCATGCGCGTCCGGCGGCGGGCTCCGTAGTCCGGCGAACGCTTCCATCCGCCCCGGTGGCGGATTGGAGAGCGTGAAAATTAGGTGTTTGCGAATTTATAATAAGTGTCCTACACTGTTTGTTTGCACTCGAAAGCGATGTGCGGAACAGCCTTCGAGCGGCAAGGGTTTTACGGTGCCGCCCCCCTCTGGAGCCGTGAGGCCAGAGAGGATTCACAAGTGGGAAGGGGTGGAAAGCGCGACCCGGAATTCAAGGTGGCCGTGCAGTGCTTTTGAGATGAGTTGGTCCTATTGAGATGAGCAGTCCTGGCCGGTGTTCGAGAATGCCGGAGGCAATTTTGTGGAGGCAACGTGCCGCGATCGTTAAAGAAGGGTCCTTTCGTTGATGACCATCTGTTCAAGAAGGTTCAACGGGCGAAAGAAGCAGAAGACCGCCGCTTGATCCGGACCTGGTCCCGGCGTTCTGTGATACTGCCCGAATTTGTCGGATTGAACCTTGCGGTGCACAACGGGAACAAATTCATTCCGGTCTTCGTGACGGAAAACATGGTGGGCCATAAACTGGGAGAATTTTCCCCGACCCGCACCTTCCGCGGGCATACCACCAAGACGGATAAGCGTGTTGCAACACGCTAGGCCTGTGAGGGAAACCCGGGGGGCCGAAAAGCCTGGGGTCAGGATTGAGGAGCACAAATCGCGTTCCCGCGGACGGCGATGCAATAGACACGGTGACCAACGCGGAAAACGCTTGAAGGCGGCAGGACGCGTCGGCAAGCCCATGAACGGTTGATGCAAAAAGATTGAAGCAGAGGTTTTGGAGCCATGGCGGAACAACAAGAACGGCCGAAGTACAAAGCGAGTGTGAAGGGTATTCGCATCTCCGCGCGCAAGGTGCGCCTGGTCGTGGATCTGATCCGCGGCAAAAAGGTGGGGCTGGCGTTGGGGATTCTGGACAGCACCCAAAAGCGCTCCGCGCCGATTGTGAAAAATCTGCTGAAATCCGCGGTGGCCAATGCGGAACAGCAAAATGAAAACGTGGAAGTAGACAACCTGGTGGTTCGCACTGCCTTTGTGGACGTGGGGCCGACGCTGCGGCGCTGGCGAGCCCGTGCCATGGGCCGCGGAGTACCCATTCGCAAACGTACCAGCCGAATCACCCTGATGGTGGGCTGAAAGGCCTGAGGAGAGACACCCTGTGGGACAGAAAGTCAACCCAATCGGATTGCGGCTGAGCCTGACGAAAGACTGGGCCAGCAAGTGGTTTGCCGGGAAGAAGGATTACGCCAATCAGTTGGAAGAAGACGCGCGTATCCGCCGGCACATCAAAAAAATTCTGCGGCATGCGGGCATTTCCCGCGTGGAAGTGGAACGCGCCGCACAGAAAGTGAAGCTGACCATTCTCGCCTCCCGGCCAGGCATCATCATCGGCCGCAAGGGCGAGGCTGCGGACTCGTTGAAGAATGAACTGGCGCAACTGATCAAGCGCGATGTGACGATCAACATCAAAGAAATCAAGCGCCCGGAAATCGACGCGCAACTGATCGCCGAAAGCATCGCCACCCAGCTGGAACGCAGGATCGCCTTTCGGCGCGCGATTAAACGCGCCCTGGCCAGTGCGATGCGGCTGGGCATACAAGGCTGCAAGATCATGGTGTCGGGCCGTCTGAACGGGGCCGAAATGAGCCGCACGGAATGGGTGCGCGAGGGTCGTGTGCCCCTGCACACGCTGCGTGCGGAAATCGAATATGGAACCGCCGAGGGACTCACCACTTATGGCCAGATTGGCGTCAAGGTGTGGGTGTACAAGGGTGAGGATTACAACCAGCCGCGTCTGAAGCGACGCGGTCAAGGCAGGTGAGAGACCGTCCATGTTGATGCCCAAGCGGACCAAGTTCCGCAAAATACAAAAAGGCCGCAACCGCGGCGCCGCGACTCGCGGGAATAAGCTGAACTTTGGCACGTTTGGCTTGCAGGCCACCGAAGGCGGCAACCTGAGCGCCCGGCAGATCGAAGCGGCTCGGCGAACGCTGACCCGCGAAATGAAGCGCCGGGGCAAAGTCTGGATTTGCATATTTCCCGATAAGCCCATTACCCTGCGGCCCGCCGAGGTGCGCATGGGTGGAGGCAAGGGCGCTGTGGACCATTGGGCCGCGGTGATTAAGCCGGGCCGCGTCCTGTTCGAAATGGATGGGGTGGACGAAATCGTCGCCGTGGAAGCGTTGCGCCTGGCGGCCTATAAACTGCCGTTGAAGTGCACGGTGATCAAGCGCGGATTTTAAGGACGTCATGAACATCAAGGAAATGCGAGATTTGTCCGTCACGGATCTGATCGCCCGCGTGAGCGATTGGCAGCAGGAGCTATTCCGCGCCAGGTGCGAGAAAGTGGTGGGCCAGCTCAAGGATACCAGCAAGTTGAAAAAGCTGCGCCACGACATCGCCAGGGCCAGCACGTTGATCAACGAGAAACGCCGAAGCGAGAACGCAGACAATGCCTAATGAGAACGCGCAAGCGACCCCCCGCGATACAAACCGAAAAATTCGCCAGGGCGTGGTGGTCAGCAACAAAATGAACAAGACCATTGTGGTACTGGTGCAACGCACCGTTACCCATCCGGTGTACAAGAAAGTCATTCGGCAATCCAAGAAATACCACGCGCATGATGAGACCAACACCTGCAAGATCGGCGATGTGGTGCGGATCATGGAAACCCGGCCCCTCAGCAAAACCAAACGCTGGCGGTTGTTGGATGTGGTGGCTCAATCTGCCCAGGCTTAGGGTGGCGGATGGACGTTTGACGCCGCAGACGAAAAGACATCGGATGTGGAGTTCCGCTGTAGACAGGAGCCCCGGGACACGGCAAAGCGTGTGCCGAACATCGCGGGGAAAACACGTTGCGAGACCGATTGCGCTCTACCGGCGCGCCTCGCAATGGCCAGGATAGCGTGAAGGTAAAAACGGAATACTTATGATTCAGACGCAGACCACCCTCCGGGTGGCGGACAATACCGGAGCGAAAAAACTGATGTGTATCAAGGTGCTGGGCGGTTCAAAGCGCCGATACGCGACCATCGGCGATATCATCGTTTGCTCGGTGAAGGAAGCCGTCC
>Ga0224495_10002432_pt1 | contig 12111 bp, 6 predicted proteins | sample SF_Jul11_sed_USG_FD_168128 | JGI IMG/M metagenome (GOLD analysis project Ga0224495, IMG submission 168128) | Sediment microbial communities from San Francisco Bay, California, United States - SF_Jul11_sed_USGS_4_1 | ecosystem: Environmental > Aquatic > Marine > Sediment | place: USA: California... | reverse complement strand
AATGAGATGAAGAAGCGCAGCGCTGACCGGACCATGGGCGAGAGCGCCACCAAACGATCCGCGCGACGCGGCAAGCCGTTTCGTGTCGAAGAAGCGACGATCGCCGAACTGCACGCGGCGATCAAGTCTGGCAGGATTACCGTGGTTGAAATCGTCGAACAATACATCGCGCGGGTACGTGCCTATAACGGTGTCGCCAGCATGCTGGTCACAGCGGACGGCGAGCCGATTGCCGCGCTGCCCGGCGCGGTGCGCGCGGGCTCTGCGCTGCGCTTTCCGAGCCGCACGTTGCGCGCCGACGCGGTGCTGCCCGATCTCGACAAGTACAAGGGACCGCCGCTCGAATTCGGCCGGATGGAGATGACCGCGTCGGACCCGTCGGTACCGCAGCAATTCGGCATGATCGCCGGCATTCCGAGGGCCGGCCAGTTGAATGCGCTCGCGACGCTCAATATCCGCGGCGAGCGCTCGGTCACCTGCCGGGGCGAATTCGACCGGCATCCCTCGCTGGGGCCGCTGCCCGCCGGCGCGCCGCCCGCCTGCGAGATGTTCCGCCGCCAACCCGACGCGCTGGAGCGCGCTGCCGAACTCGATGCCCGGTACGGCCGCAACCCCGATCTGCAAAAGATGCCGATGTACGGCGTGGTGTTCTCGTTCAAGGATCCGTTCGACACGAAGGACATGCGCTCGACCGGCGGCGGCGACGCCCGCTACGACATCGATTTCCCGGCGCGCGACCATGTGCTGGTCGAGCAGTTGCGCAAGAAAGGCGCGATCATCTTCGCCAAGGCGGTGAGCACCGAATACAACGGCCGCGCGGGCGACCCGGGCGGCCGCCACAAACCGGACAAGGTCCTTCCCTCGACGCTCGGTTATCAGCGCAGCAGCTGGAGCGGCAATCCGGCCAATCCCTACGACACGACGCGCGCCGCCTCGCTCGGCTCCAGTTCAGGCTCGGGCGTATCGGTGAGCGCCAATCTGGTGATGGCCAGCCTCGGCGAGGAAACGCGCGCTTCATGCCGGGGTCCGGCCAACCACAATGCGGTGGCACTGATTCTGCCGCACAAGGCGATGATCGGCTTCGACGGTGGCGCGATCGGCGCCGACATCTATTGCGATCGCACCGGAATTCTCGCGCGCAGCCTGGCCGATTGCGCCAGAGTGCTCGACGCATTGAAAGATCCCGCCAACGGCTACTACGATCCGCGCGATCCGTACACGACCGTGCCACGCTCCTCGGTACTCGCGACGCCCTATGCCAGCCACGTGCGCGTGGCGGTGCGCAAGGCCGCGCTCAAAGGGATACGCCTCGGCGTGATCCGCGAGTCGATGGTCTATCCGAAGGGATCCCGGACCGAGCAGCCGATTGTTCTCGCCGCGGCGGCGGAGATCAAGAACGTCCTCGGTGGGCAGCTCGGTGCGACGCTGGTCGAATCGGGCGACCCGCTATGGACGCCCGACCCCGAAATCGAGCCGATGAGCGTCGATTTCCGCCGTGCGCTGACGCGCCTCGTACCGGTGTTCATGCCCGAACTCCTGTTTCGCCTGGCAAGCGATGGCACGCCGCTATTCCGGGAATTCGCGGCGGCGATCGAGCCGACCGAATTCCTGCCCGGCAAGGTCTTCGGCAGCGGCCGGATGAAGCCGATCGACTATCTGGTGGAACTGGCCGAGGGGCGCATCGCGCCGCCGGCCAATTTCGATATCGCCACCATCCAGCAGCAGCAACTGGCGAATACCTTCCGCTTCCATATCAGCCAGTATCTGTCGCGCCGCGCCGCCGACTGGCACGCGGCGGGACTGCGCGAAACGCTGGACGGCTGGGAGGCGCTCAATGCGCGCTCGAAATTCTGGGGCGACGATCAGCGCGCCGCGTTCAGGAACTGGCAGGAGACCGTCGATCCGCGCAACCGCCTCGATGGCCGCCAGGGCGTCAACGAGCGCATCATGCTGCGCGAATTGCTGCGCCGCGTCGACATGATGGTGATCCTCGAGAACAGGCTCGACGCGCTGGTCCGCCTGCACACGCCCTGGCCGCCAGGACTCATCGGCGGCGCGCATCAGTACGACATTGCCCACAATCTGCGCCCCGAGAGCCTGTACGGGCCGAACGCGGGTCTGACCGAGATACTGGTGCCGGCCGGTTACGTCACCACCGTCTTCGACCCGGTGCTCACGCTCAACGCCGAGGGCACGAAATACGTCTCGCGACCTTCGGACCAGCCTACCCCGCTTGCCGCGCCGGGCCTGCCCTACTCGCTGGTATTTCGCGCCGAGCCGGGCCGGGAGGACCAGCTATTGCAGATCGCCTCGAGCTACGAGGCGGCCTCGCATCGGCGCGTGCCGCCGCCCGATTTCGGCCCGCTCCCGGACTGAGTTCGCCGACCGTGAGTGGCCGTTCTCGCGTCGCGCCCGCCGCAGGCGCGCCGGCTTCAGACGCTCCGCGCGCGCCGCGCTACTCGCGGTCCCACTGCCGTTCCATCGGCTGCTTTGCCGCACGCATCGCATCCATGTAGAACTTGAGCATCGCGGTTCCGTCGAGCCCTTCCTTGTCGAGCCCCTCGGCCCATTCCTTGGCGATATTGGGCAGCGAATGCGCCCATTTGGTTCGGTCTGCGCGCGACAAATCGAAGACCTTTCCGCCCGCCTTCGTATACGCCGCGACACTCGAAGCACCGAGATCGTTCGACAGCTTGGCGAGAAGATCGCGATAGGCGACCGCCACCTCCTTCAGCACGGTCTGCACCTCCGGCGGCAACCGCTTCCAGGTGTCCGCGTTCACCGTCACCACCTTGGTGTTCACGGATCCGATGTCGGCGCGCATCATGTAAGGCGCCACCTCGGCGAGCTTGAAGGTCGCCGCGGCTTCCGGCCACAGCATGCAGCCGTCGACCACACCGGTCTGAATCATGTTGTAGTAGTTGTTCAGGCTGCCTGCCACGCCGACCGCACCGGCCGGAGCCAGATAGCGCAGGTTGAAGCCGGCGCTGGCGATCTTCATCCCCTTGAAATCCTGGATCGCTTTCGCCTCGGCCTTGGTAAACATCTGGTAGCTGTCCAGGACCGCCTGCGCGGACAGGAACACCTGATTGTAGGACGCGAAGGTCTTCTTGATCCCCGGAAATTTCTCCGCCATCGCATCGACGGTGCGCGCCACCAGCAGCGGGTCGGTGGTGGTGAACGGCGTGGCATAGGCGACCGACATGACCTTCATCTTGTCGCCGTAAATTGCGGTGGTGACAATGCCGATGTCGCCCAGCCCCTTCTGCAATCCTTCGAGCACGCCCTGGGGCTTGACGATCTGCCCGCCCCAGGCCTGGTTCCAGCGGATCTTGTACTTATTGTCCTTGGCGAGCCGTTTGTCGACTTCGGGGATGTAGAACTCGATGAACTCCTTGATCCAAAGCGCGCGCGGCGGGTAGCCGTCGATGGCCGTGAGATTGATAGTCTGTTGCGCGCCGGTCTGCGCGGACAGCGCGAACAGCACGGTACCGGCAAGCAGCGAGAGCACCCGATTCGATGCATGGGTGGAAGTCCGGCGGTTCGTCATCTTCTCCTCCTGTGGGTTCATATGGTTCTTTTTTGTCGCAAAGCGGATTTGAGTGTAATGCGCGGCCGCAGGCGCCGCAATCGCCGGGCGTGTTGCGCCGCCGCATCGCAGAGCCTGGGGCCTGGGGTCGCGCGCGGAACGCGCCCCTGTCATGCTAGGATGCCCCGCGCAAACCCAGGTCAATCGTGGCGGCCCCCCTCACTGCGCTGGAACAGGCAAAAAACCAATACGGCGACGGATGCGCCGCATGCAAGCGCGAACTGCTCGAATCTCTCGAGCGCGTGCTGCTCCCCAGCGCCGCGGCAGTCGTCCGCCTGCACGAGGTCCTGTGCTTCCTGCGCGCCTATCCCGACGATGCCGCGCTGCTTACACTGGTCGAGCGAATGCTCGCGGGGTTTCATCGACGCGCCGACCTGCGCCGCCAACGCGCGGCGCTTGCCGACACCGGCATCGCCGGAACGCTCATCCACTACCGTTTCTTCTGGCCCACCGCGCAGTGGCTGGCGAGCCGTTGGCCCGACCGCCTGAAACTTGACCGCAGCGACCCGGAGCCGGTGGAAAGAATTCGCGCCGCGCTGGGTCTGCTGGTGACCCCGGGCGAGGCGACATGGCTGAAGGAGAGCCGCATACCGACCTATGCGGCGCTCGACCGTCTGCGCGCAGCGGGCGAAACCGACGCGCTATTCCTCGTGCGTCAAGTCCAAGCGATGCCGGGTAATTCGATGACCCGCGAGACATTCGCCGACGCGATCGACGCAGCGTATGTCCTCGAGCCCGGTCCCGATACGCCCACGCGCACGCTCGCCCGCTACCGCGCCGCGCCGCTCGCGTTCCGGACGGCGGCGCTGCGCCGCGCGCGACCCGCTCTGCGCACGGAGATCGCGCGTGCGCCGCGCGCGGTGCACGACCTGCCACGCCGTGAAGGGCGACGCCTGATCGACCTCGCGCGCGGCGTGATGGTGACGCGATCGCGCGACCTCGACGGTTTCGCGTACGGAGACGAGCGCGACGTGCGTATCGTCGACGACGAAAACGGCGCGGGCTTCATGGTGAACGGCGTCGTGCCCGAGCGCCGCGCACTGATCCCCGCCCTGTACGGATACCTGACGCTGCAAAACGGAATTCCCATCGGTTACGGCCAACTCGATCTGGTCGGCGGCTCCGCGGCGATCGCATTCAATACGTTTTCGACCTTCCGGGGTGCCGAGGCCGCCTGGAACTTCGCGCGCCTGCTGGCGATGTCGCATTGGCTGTTCGGCACGAATTCCTTCAGTCTCGAACCCTACCAACTCGGGCACCAGAACCCGGAGGGAATCGCCTCGGGCGCCTGGTGGTTCTACTACAAGCTCGGATTCCGGCCGCGCGCGGGCGCCGCGCGGCGCATCCTGCGCGAGGAACTCGCGCGCAGCCGGGCGAACCCCGCTCACCGCTCCGCGCCGGGGACGCTGCGCAAGCTCGCGGCGTGGCCGATGTTCTACCACTTCGACCCGTCGCGCCCCGCCCCAACGCCGCCGCTCGCCGCGATCGGCGCCGGTGTCGCGCGGGCCATTACGCGGCGCTCGGCTCGCAGTCGCGCACAGGGTATGCGGGAGTGCCATCGCGAGGCGATGGCGATCACCGGCCTGCGCACGCTGAACGGATTCAGCGCCGACGAACGTCGCGCATGGCTGTGCTGGGCGCCGCTCGTGGTCGCGCTGGAGGCTGCCGCGGACTGGAGCACCGCGGAAAAACGCTCACTCGTTGAAGTGATCCGCGCGAAGGGAGCACGCCGCGAGAGCGATTTCGTCGCGCGCTTCACCGCGCACGGCAAACTTGCAAGGGCACTGGGCCGGGACTGGGACTAGGTCCCCGCCCTGGCACGTTTCATCGCCGGCGTTGCCCGCATCGCCAGGCCGTTGCCGTCGCACACCCGAGCCATCCCGGTATCGAAGGCCTTCGCCGATGTGGCCCGCGCGCGAAGAGAACGACGAATTTGCGGCCGCTTCAGCCGTGTCGCGGCGCCGGACCGGGACCGCCGGATACGGCCTTGCCGCGCCGCGACCGGTGCTCCGGCATCAACCCCCAGTAAAGCAGCGGCATCGCGAACAGCGAAAGCACCGTCGAAAAACCAATGCCCCATACGATCGATGCGGCCATCGGCCCCCAGATGAGCGAGTGCCCGCCGAGCCCGACCGCGAGCGAGAACAGTCCCGCGATGGTCGTGGTGCTCGTAATGATGATCGGTACCACGCGCCGGCGCGCCGCGTAAACCGCCGAATGCAGCACGCTCATGCGTGCGCGGCGACGCGCATTGGCGGCGTCGATCAGCACGATGGCGGAGTTCACCGCGATACCGGTGAGCGCGATGACACCATACATCGTGTAGAGCGAGAGTGGATTGCCCGAGGCGAGCAGTCCGAAAACCACGCCGGTAAAGGCAAGCGGTACTGTGGCGAGGATCATCACCGGCTGCCAGTAGCTGCGAAATTGCGCCGCGAGGATGAGATAAATAAGCCCCACGCCGAGCAGGAACAACACCGGCATCGCGTCCAGACTCTCCTGGATATCGTCCATCTCGCCCGAGAAATCGAGCGAACTCGACGGATAACGGGCCTTCACTTTCTCCCAGGCATCGCGGATCGCCTTGTTGGCGGCCACGGTGTCGATGCGCTTGCGGTCGAGGTCGGCCTCCACCGTGATCGCGCGGCGCAGGTTGTAGTGCTTGATCACGCCCTTGCCGGTCCCGGTTTCGGCGCGCACCAACGAGCCGAGAGTCGTCGCACCTTTCCCCGCGAGCAACGCGACCGGATCGTCGAGCAGACGCGCCACGTCCCCCGAGGCACGCGGCCGGGCGCGTACCCGCACCTGGACCTTTTCGCCCTGGTCGCGCATTTGCGTGACGATCTCGCCGTCCACGTGGAGCCGCAACAGTCGCGCGACGAGCCCCGGGCCGAGGCCACTCGCCCGGATCGCCTCGGGATCGAGCCGCAGGCGCAATTCGGGTCGCCCCGGCACATCATCGTCGGTGACGTCCTTCGCACCCGGGATCGCGCGCACGATCTCGAGCACCGCGCTGGCGGCAGCGCGCAATTCCAGGGGATCGTCGTTTCTCACGCGCACACGGATCGGCCGCGCCACCGGCGGCCCCCCGGCGAGCACGAGAAAGCTGACCTTTCCGGGCCCCGGCAGCGATTCGATGTCCTTGCGCATCGACTCGATGATCTCGGTGACCTCGCGCCCGCCGTCGCGGCGCGCCTCGAGCGACACCACCAGCTGGCCGTAGGCATCGCCGTACAGCGGTTCGGTATCGGTGAACTTGATTCCCGCGAGCGCGGTGAGCGCGCGCGCCTCACCGGGTTGCAGCCGGGCGCGCACCGCGCGTTCCAGCTGCTCGACGCGCGCGAGCGTCGAGTCGATCGGTGCGCTCGCGCGCATGTCGATATTGACGTAGAACAGACGGATCGGATCGAAGGCGAAGAACTCCATGCGCACCCATCCGCCCCCGACCGATGCGAGCGCCGCGACAATCGTCAGCACGATGAGCGCCGAGAAAACCTTGGGCCAGCGCATCACCGTGAGCAGCGCGCGCGAGTAGCGCAAGCGCAGCAGGTGCGTAAAGCGGTGGCGCATGTGTTGCAGTCGCGACGGCCGCGCGAGGTCGATCTTCAGCGCAACGACGTGCGTCGGCAACATCCAGAACGCCTCGACGAGGCTGATCGCGAGCGTGAGCGTGACCACAAACGGGATCACGAACATGAACTTCCCGACGAGTCCGGGCAAGAGCATCAACGGCAGGAAGGCGGCGATGGTCGTCAGGACCGACGACGTGATCGGAGCCGCCGTTTCGCGCAACGCGTCGAGCGCCGCGGCGAGTACCTGCTGGCCACGCTGCACGCGATAGTAGATCGCCTCGACGACCACCACCGCGTCGTCCACCAGCATGCCAAGCACGATCACCACCCCCAACAGCACCGAGATATTGAGCGTGGAGCCCACGGCGTTGAGCACCGCGAATCCGCCGGCCAGAGAAAACGGGATGCCGGCTGCGACCAGCACCGATATCCGCGTACCGAGGAATGCCCAGCAGACCACGAGCACCAGCACAAGGCCGAGCAGAGCATTGGATTCCATGATCGCGATCGCCCGGCGCGTCGGAATGGTCTGATCGTCGGTCAGCGCGAGTTTCAGACCGAGCGGGACGAGCAGCACGTTCTTGTCGGCGACATAGCCGCGAATCGTCCCGACCAGATCGAGCGTGTTGGTGTAGGGCTTCTTGGTGACCGACAGCAGCACGGCCGGTCGGCCCTGCGACGAGGCGAGATGGCGCGGCGTGTCGCGCGCGCGCTCCACGCGCGCCACCTCGTCGAGCGGGATGCGGGCTCCCGTGCGCGGCACCGCGAGCGTCAATTTGGCGAGGTAATCCGGGTTCGGGTCCTGGCCGATAACGCGCACCAGCCAGGAGTCGTCTCCGGCGCGCGCCTTGCCGGCAAAGGTGTCACGGAACCAACCGCCCACGGCATCGGCCAGATCGGCGGCGGTGAGGCCGCGCGCGACGAGCCGCCGGGGATCGAACTCGACGCGCAGCTCCGCATCGTGCAGACCGAACGCGAACACTTGATCGACGCCCGCGAGGCGCTCGAGGTCGGTGCGCACCTCCCGCGATACGCGCCGCAGCGATTCGTCGTCCGCGATCCCCGCGACCATGACCTGCGCGGTGGGAAAGCCGTTCGAGCTGGTGATCTCGAATACGCGCGGATCCTCGCGCACCTCGGGCGGCAGCTCGGATTGCGCCTTGTTCTGGATCTCGCGCCGCAAATCGTTCACGCGCTTGTCGAATACTCGCTCCGAGAGGTCGCGAAACCGTACCAGGATCGAGGACACGTTCTCGCGGCTGGAGGAGAGCACGAAACGCACGTCGGTGACATTCTTGACCGCGTCCTCAAGCGGTTGGGTCACGCGCTTCTCCACGTCCTCGGCCGAGGCGCCGGGCAAGCTGGTGACGATGCTCACCCAGTTGAAATTGATCTCCGGGTCCTGCTCGCGCGGCATCAGCAGGTACGAGAGCGCACCCATCACCAGCACTACCGCGAACAGAATATTCGCGAGCGGGTGATTCTTGAGCAGCAGCTCGATGAACTTCATCGCAGGCGCTGCCCGTCCTTCAGCGCGAGCTGTCCGGTGACAACGACACGCGCCCCGGGCGGCAGATCGGCACGCGCCGGACGCCCCTCCTGCGCCTCGGGCAGGACGTGAAAACGGGCCACGCCGGCATCCTCCAAGAATACGCCGAGGCGGCCCGCACGCCGCACCACCAGTTCGGGCGCGATATGCGGCTCGGAATCGCGCCACACGACGCGCCCCGATTCTCCCGTCGCCGCCGCGGGACCGGCAAAGCGCAGCCGCGCATCCATCACGCGCGTCTGCGGGTCGATGTCGGGCGATATGCGCGCCAGCGCGAGCTGCCGCGCGCCGCCCGGCCCAAGGAAGCGCAACTTCGCGGCGTGCTTCAGCGAAGCGGCGTCCTTGGCCTGCACCTGCGCGACGACCTCGATCCGGGAGACGTCGACCAGCACCGCGAGCGGCGCGCCCGGCGCGGCGAGCTCCCCCACCTGCCCGAGCCGCTCGCGCACGATTGCCGCAAACGGCGCGCGCACCACGCATTTGCCGACGGCGCGCGCGCTGGTGGCAAGCTGGACATCCGCCTGCGCGACCTCCGCGCGCAGCACCTCGGTCTCGGTCCGGCGCGCCGCCAGCGCCTCCTCCGAGACGAATCCCTGCGCGCGCAAATCGCGCGCGCGGTCAAGCTGCTGCCCGGCAAGCGCCCACCGCGCGCGCGCGGCGGCAAGCGCCGCCTGCGCGCGCTCGTGCGCGAGCTCATGATCGCGACAGTCGAGGCGCGCCACCAGCGCCCCTTTCGCCACGCGCTGCCCCACTTCGACCGGCAACTCCTCGATGCGGCCGGCGATTTCCGCGGCGATACGCGACGCGTTGAGCGACACCACTTGCGCGGAGGCGTCGCGCTCGGGATAGACGGCGACTTCGGCGAGCGGCTTCGCGCTCCAGACCGGCAGATCCTGGGCCACGGCCATCGCCATTCCGAGCAGCGACGTGACAAGGAGAACCGGCAAAGCGCGCATGGAGAGCATCCGTGAGGCCGCCAAAGACTATACGGCCCGGCAATCCTAGCAGACGCCCGCAGCACCGGGAGCGTCGATTCCCGGACCGCCCATTCCGGCGCCGCGTGGGCGCAGTTGCGTACACCCCGGGCGGGTCGCGCGGGCGCTGCCGAGGGCCAATCAGCTCGCCGTCTGCCGGTCGATGCACACCTGCCCGTCGACGATCTCGACCCGGTAGGTGCGCAGCGGCAGCATGCACGGCGGTGCCGTGACGCGGCCGGTGGGGACATGGAACGCACCGTTGTGAAAATTGCATTCGACGATCTCGCCGTCGATCTCCCCTTCGGAGAGCGATCCCGGCCCATGGGTGCACGCGTCGTCGGTCACGTAGAACTTGCCGGCGAGATTGAAGACCGCGAGGGTCAAATCGTCGCGTTCGATTTTGAGCGCGCCCCCTTCGGGCACTTCGCTCGTGGCGCAAAGCGAGATCAATGAACGGGTAGAAGTGGTCGACATCGGTTGGAGAGCGGTTCGGTGAAGGTGGAAGATCGTGTCACGGCGTTCCGGTGCACTGGCGTCGCGTTGACACCAGTTTACCCCGGTGCTACCGTGGTCGTTCCAATAAGGAACGATGTTCCGTATAAGAGAATTAACCAGGGAATCCCCCGAACCCCGGCGGTCCCGCCGCGCGATGCGCCGTAACCGCCGCTCATTTTAGCAAGGACCCGCATGAAGGCCGAACAAAACGAACTCCTCACCCGCACCGGTCCGGGAACGCCGATGGGCGAACTATTCCGCCGCTACTGGATTCCGGCGCTGCTCGCGAGCGAACTGCCCGGACCCGACTGCGCGCCAGTGCGCGTGAAACTGCTCTCCGAACGCCTGATCGCGTTCTGCGACACGCAGGGGCGACTGGGCCTGATCGACGAATTCTGCGCGCATCGCGGCGTGTCGCTCTGGTTCGGACGCAACGAGGAGTCGGGTCTGCGTTGCCCGTATCACGGCTGGAAGTACGACGTCACCGGGCAATGCGTCGAGGTCCCCTCCGAGCCCGAAGCAAGCGGCTTTTGCAGAAAGATCAAGCTCGCGTCCTACCCGCTCGTGCGGCAAGGCGAAGTCCTGTGGACCTACATGGGCCCGCCCGAGCAGCAGCCGCCGCTGCCCGAATGGGAATTCGCCACGGTGCCCGCCGCGCAGAGCTTCACCTCGAAGCGACTGCAGGAGTGCAACTACCTCCAGGCGATGGAGGGCGGCATCGATTCGAGCCACGTGTCCTTCCTGCACGGCTTCAACATCAACAGCGACCCCCTGTTCAAGGGAGCGAAGGGCAACCAGTACAACATGAACGACTGGAAGCCGGTCTTCGAGGTGGTCGAGAGCACCGGCGGCCTGCACATCGGCGCGCGGCGCAATGCCGAGAACGGCCGTTATTACTGGCGCATCACGCCGTGGGTGATGCCGACCTTCACGATGGTGCCGCCGCGCGCCGACCATCCGATGCACGGCCACTTCTGGATCCCGATCGACGACGAGAACTGCTGGGCATGGAGCTACGACTACCATCCCGTGCGCGCGCTCACCGAAAAGGAACGCCATGCGATGGAGGACGGCAAGGGAGTGCACGTCAAGTACGCGCCGGGAAGCTTCCGTCCGCTCGCCAACAAGGACAACGACTACCTGATGGACCGCGCCGCGCAGAAGGAAAAGCGCAGCTACAGCGGCATCGAGGGCATCGCGATGCAGGATGCCTCGCTGCAGGAAAGCATGGGCCCGATCCAGGACCGCACCCGGGAAAACCTGGTTTCGACCGACAACGGCATCATCATGGCGCGCCACCGGCTCATGAAAGCGGCCAAGGAGCTGAAGGACAAGGGCATCCTGCCGCCCGGGCGCGATCCGGCCGAGCAGCGCGTGCGCTCGGTTGCGCTGATCCTGCCGCCCGAGACACCGTTCAGCGAGGGTGCGAAGGAAGCGCTGAAGGCGAACGCCGGCGTGCCGCAGACCTCGGTCTGAGACGCGCGCCCCGCTCGCCCCGGTGACGGCCGCCGCCCCGCTTCGACGCCTCGCAGCGTAAGCCAGGAAAGGGGATTCCGCGTGGCGCATCCCGATCCGCATCCGAGCCGCTTCCTGCTTGCCGGCGTGATGGGCTGGCCGGTGATGCACTCGCGCTCGCCGATGCTGCACAATTTCTGGTTCAGACAGCTGGGCCTCGCCGGCAGCTACGTTCCGCTCGCGATCAGGCCCGAGGGCCTCGCCGCGGCGCTGCGCGCGCTGCATCCGCTCGGATTCGCGGGCTGCAACCTGACCATCCCGCACAAGCAGCAGGCGATCGCCCTCGTCGACGAGGTCGACCCCCAGGCGCGAAGCATCGGTGCGATCAGCTGCGTCATCGTGCGCCCCGACGGGTCGCTCGCCGGCAGCAACAACGACTGCTACGGGTTCGTCCATAACCTGCGCCAGGAACAA
>Ga0224495_10002429_pt1 | contig 12113 bp, 12 predicted proteins | sample SF_Jul11_sed_USG_FD_168128 | JGI IMG/M metagenome (GOLD analysis project Ga0224495, IMG submission 168128) | Sediment microbial communities from San Francisco Bay, California, United States - SF_Jul11_sed_USGS_4_1 | ecosystem: Environmental > Aquatic > Marine > Sediment | place: USA: California... | reverse complement strand
AAATCAGTATCCCCAAACGTATATATTCGATGGTCAGGATACCTTATGACCTGTGTCAGGGACATGATTCTTTCAAATTGATTATCTTTCTTTCCTGGATTCATTTTCAGTTGTTATATGAATGTACTTTTTATCATGTCACGGGAACAGAAATGGTAAGTCAATCTAAATTCCATATAATAGATCAAAAGGCGGGGTATTGCTAAAACCACATTTTTAAAGGCTCAAGATATTCCTCCTGGACAGGGCTCCACCTTCGGTAACACGCCGCATCGTGCGGTTCGGGAATAAAACTGTAGATGTAGATTAGATTAATAATTATTCAAACCAAGTTCAAAAACTGTTATCGTCTGAAAATGATAATAAAGCCAAACGCCTCAATCAAATTCAATATGAAAGTATTCTTATTTTAAACGACAATAGATTGCCTTTTAAATTTAAAAAACTTTTGTACAAGGATTTTCCACAGCTAATCTAAATTCGATATCCGGTTAACAACAATTGGGAAAATAAGCAGTAGGATAAGTAACCCCGAAACAAGTTCCCAAACAACGTAACAACGTGCCGTAGTCCCGGCTGGCGCATAATCTCCATAACCGAGCGTTGTTATGGTTACAGCACTGAAGTAAATGGCATCTATTTCATTAGATAATACTTCTTTATTACTGTTGTCACACTGCGGTGTTGGTTTTTTATCACAAAAGGTATGAATAACCTCGCCTGAATCCAGATATAACTCACCAAATGAAGTTACGGTCGAAATAAGAAGACAAATCATTAAAAAAAGACTCAGAGTTCTATCGGGTAAGGGTATATAATTCTTTTTTGTCATACTACGAACTGCACATTCACAGATTAGTATAACAAGATAAATATTAACGAGAATTATAGCTATTAATGCCATTCCTTTAATCTTTAAACAAATCGCAAATAATCCTAAAAACAATACCATAAACCCCAATATAAAATGCGCTATATTTTCCCATATATTTTTAGACCTATCTTTTGATGGTTTACAGTTTTTTACGTCGGCTTCTATCGATGCAAAAATAGATTTAATATCCGATAATTTCTTTTCAATATTTTCATTCATAAATATAACTCTCTTATTACTCACAACATTAGTTTTTATGACATATAACTACTTGGCAGGCCATTTAACCTGATTTGTACAATTACCCACAAGATCCATTACAGGCACATAGACTTGATTTACTGGCGATTTAGGATAATTTAAATAAGGGGGACCATTCTGCTTACAATCTGCACTTTGTCCTGGACCAATAACGATTAATGAATTTTCTTTTAAGTAACAAACTGTTAATTTATCTAATGAATTCCATTCTTTACAAATATTATTTGCCTTTCGATAAGCGTCTTGAGGTCCCTCTGGATAAGAAAACGACCACCATTGACCTTCAAATGTTTTGCCCCAAACACGATAAACAGTAATAGGTTTTTTAACAATAAATACTTTGCCCGTGCAGAGTTTGCCTTTACCTTTAGCGCCACTTGCATCATTTAAAAGACCTTTGACCTTTTTAGCATCAACTTCGGCTAAAATCTCTGGTGGCGGTTGAATTATCGTTCCTACACATGGATCACCATCAGAGTCGACTAAAGGAATTGGTTGAGTCTTCTCTTTGCAGCAACCTGTCGCTATGACAAATATAATTAGAACAATGCAACTTTTATATATCAAACGCATAATCAAACTCCCTTAATATAATCTTTTAAACATAATTATTCTCGCCAAATCATATAAATCGCCGAAATTCAATAATTCACTTACTTTCTATATTTTTACCGGACTAAGATTGAGTTTGTATTTGGAGCTATCGCATTCACAATATCTGGCGTATGCAAGCGGTCGAATAAGCATGTTCATATCATCATCCTCAAGTTCTGCCAACGGATTACCCCTAGCTTGTTCTATTGCCTGATTCACTGCATCTATGGCAAATGAACCATCCCCAAGTATCATATTTTCATCTAATTCTTGATGCAATTTATGTAATGCGCCTCGATCTTCACTATTCATTTTGGAGAATACGCCGATAAAAAATTTAATTATTTGTTCATTAGCAGCGATATACTCGACTGCACTTTTAGATGGATTTTTATTATTGTTACTGCACCAACTCAGTATTCTGTTTAAATCATTGAGCAATTCTTCAATATCATTGTTCATTATATTCTCCATTAATTGTGATTTTTTAAACACTACATTACTATGGCGCAAACTTCTTGATACACCAGTTGGAATCTGTAGAACTACAGTCACCGGCAACGTAGATATCGCCGCCGGTACCAACGGTAATAGAGTTTGCATTATCTGTTAAACCTAAAAAATCAATCATTTTGTTCCAATTTACGGTGTCTTCAACACCGCTGGCATTGAATTTTTTGAGCCACCAGTCCTGAAAGGTTGCGCCAGCAAAATTATTACCATTGCCGACCACATAAATATTGTCTGATGAATCAATTGCAATGGAGTTTGCATAATCAGAATTCGTACCAGCAGAACTGAATATCTTGTTCCAATTAGCTGTATCCTCTACACCTGTAGAGCTGAATTTCTTTAGCCACCAATCGGCCGAACCACTTGTTCCACTAACAAGGTTCTTACCATAACCAGCGACATAGACATTATTTGCAGAATCAATCGCAATACTGTACGCTTGATCAATATTTGTTCCTGATGAATTAAATGACTTATTCCAATTTACTGTATCCTCAATACCATTTGAAGAAAATTTCGTAATATAATAATCATTTGTAAAACTACTACCTACAAGATAAACATTGTCTGAGGAATCTAATTTAACCTTAAAATAATTTTTTGCGCCACCGATTAAATTCCAGTTTATTTGATCTTCCAAGCCATTGACACTGAACTTCTTTATTAGAGAAGAACCGGAAGAACTACCCACAACATAGACATTATTCGAAGAATCTACGGCAACCCCCCATGCAATATCAATGACCGTTGTTCCACCAAAATCATAAAATTTATTCCAGTTTACTGTATCTTCTACGCCGGTTGAGCTAAACTTCTTCATCCACCAGTCTTGGCCGCTCGTGACGTTTACGAGATTCGTACCACTACCTACGACATAAACATTGTTGGCAGAGTCGATTGCAATAGCATTAGCAGAATCAGCATTTGTTCCAGCCGAGCTAAATGATTTATTCCAGTTTACAGTATTTTCTACACCAGTTGGGCTATATTTCTTGATCCACCAATCACCACCGCTCGTGACGTTTACAAGATTCGTACCACTACCTACGACATAGACATTACCCATAGAATCTGTTGCAATTGCTTTGGCGTTATCAATGCCTGTAGAGGTAACGGTCTTGTTCCAATTAACCGTATCTTCGGTTCCCGATGTTGCACACGTCACATTGACATTCGTTACGTCGAGTCCGCTCACTGTACTTATACTATTAGCAATGGTACAGCCCTGATTCGTTGGTTGGCTTTTCACTGTTACTTTATAAGCGCTACCATTGGCAAGGCCATTAGCAAACTGATATACGCCATTTGCAGTGAGGGTCAATGCATTTGCGCCGTTGTTTTGTAAGATGAGCGTACCTGTCAGGCCACTCACCGTACCGCCGAAATAGTAATTTACTATAATATTAATATTTGCGGTTGCGTTTCCAAATGCATTCGTAGCCGTAATTGTGTATGTCACCGATGTTTGCGGCACAGTTGGAGTACCGGTGATCTGGCAAGAAGTTGCATTTATTAAAAGTCCGGCTGGTAGTGCGGGCGATGAAGTGCAACTCGTAGGCGTATTGCCGGTGAGTATGGGTGTAATTGCCATTATCGCTGCATTTTGTATAAATGTAAACGGTGATCCGGTATAACTTACGACCACCGCACTAATCGATATTGAAATACTAACTGTGGAACTGCCCGATCCATTGGTTGCCGTAATAGTATAAGCAGTGGCACCTTGTAATACGGTAGGTGTTCCACTTAATGAGCATGTTGTTCCATCAATTAAAAGACCAACCGGCAGGGTCGGCGTGGAGGCGCAACTTGTTGGTGTATCGCCGCCGAGAGTTGGCGTTATTAGAGTAATAGTCGCGTTTTTAGCAAAATTATAAGGTGAACCGGAATAGCTCACGGTCGGCGCAGTACCGGTTGTACTTCCTGAACCGTTAGTATTACCACTTTTAACAGCGCAGTTGACTGTAAATACAAGCGTTGCAAGAATTATAATCGTGCATAGACACTCAAAAAGATTTGTACGAAAATGGGGTAATAAAGAACACCTAGAATTACGAATGAGCTGTTGTGCGTTATACGCTAAGCTTGTCTGTCTGTCTGTCTGTCTGTCTGTGTAACGAAAAGCCAAATATATTTTTTAATATTCATCTCATTTCTCCCTAAGTTTTACAAATCAACTTTGTATTCTTTGGCATAACACCATTTTTATATATTTTTAATACTATATTTAATATTGATGTAAAGTCAATTCATATTTTTTTGTCATTTAAGTTGCCCATGCCCATGGTATCTCGTTTGCATATATTAACCGTTTTCATCTGATAACGAGGGTGTAGAATAAGTGGTTTCAAAGGTGAAAAAAGCTCTTGTAACTTCATGTAACCTTGTGTAACTTTAACTGAAAATTTCAAAATGGACTTATTCTACAGCCTCAACAGCGCATCAATAGCTGCTCCGCATTCGCGGCTCTCGAAGACGAAAGACCAAAGCTGGTCGCGGGTCTCACAATTCTACTTTCTAAAATATGGATTTATCGTAAACGTATTTTATTTGCTAATGTTCTCTCGTGACTGTTCGACTGCATTTTGACATGGCCTCTACTTAACAGCCGGAGCTCGCAAAAAACATTGAGGTTAATTTTTCGCTCGGCCGGCTCACTCAGGCCATGTCAAAAAACTGTTATCCACAATCGCTAAAATTCATAAATTTAAAAATCAGTCGCCTGAAAACTTTTTAAATATCCGTGGTCTTTTCTTATAAACCCCTTTTGCCATACTTCCGAAAAAATACTCGATAACGTCGATTCCGATCAAAATGATAACTGTAAGTATCGCTATTTTTATACCTGTGTAATAAAAACCGGAGCCGATTAAAATTCCAATAGCTGAAAGTACCCATATAGCCGAAGCGGAAGTTACTCCGACAACAATACCATCTTTTGTAAGTATTACCCCTGCGCCAAGAAATCCAATGCCGGTTACAATCTGACCAATGATACGAGATGGATCCGTCATCGTTCCGGAAACCGAATTAGATACCACCACGAAGGTGTAGGTTCCTGTACAAATTAGCATAGATGTTCTCATCCCAACGGGTTTTCCCATGTATTGCCTTTCGAATCCAACAATTGCGCCGGCAATTAAGGTGCTGAGGATTCCCGACCAGTTTAAAGGCGTAATTGAGAATATTTCATTTATTAATTCAGCCATAATAGATAATATACATTTACTTTTAAAGAGTTTCTTTAAATATTTAAGAGCGCATCTCAAAATCCATGGACGGGTTTCGGGAGGCTCTCTTAAATAAAATGAACAGAGAGCGGTTACTTCCTGGTAGAAAGGTGACGTTTTGGCGCGCTACGCGCATGAAAACAACCATACTTTACCAAAAAGTAGTCTCTCCAACGAATATCTGACAACTTGCCGATTTGCTGCTTGACAGTGACTATTTTTATACTTTTTAGGTTTATAATTATCTTAAAGACAGTCTCGGGCGAATATCGCGTTAAAGGCACTTACAACTACGGAATACATCTTGAAAACAACATCAAAAGCTAACGGAAAAATATTTGTCATTGGAATTGGACCTGGCTCTGAAAGTCAGATGACCCTGTATGCCAGAGAAACTCTGGGTTTATGCGACGTCATCATTGGTTACGATACCTATATTGATTTAATCAAGCATTTGCTAAAACCTTCTCAGGAAATCATTCGTGCGGGAATGACCGAAGAAGTTTACCGTGCCCAGAAGGCCGTCGAACTTGCCCGAGGCGAAAATCAAAACGCAAAAAATGTCGGAGTAATTTCAAGCGGAGATTCAGGATTATATGGGATGGCAGGATTAATATATGAAGTTCTGGATAAAATGAATGCAAATCTGGAAGTGGATGTGGAGATTGTACCCGGCGTAACGGCCTTAATCTCGGCAGCTTCTCTTCTGGGGTCCCCCGTTATGCATGATTTTTGTGCCATTAGTCTGAGCGATCATCTTACCCCATGGAAGACAATCGAAAAAAGACTTGAACTTGCGGCTCTTGGGGATTTTGTCATTGCTCTTTATAATCCCAAAAGCGGGCGCCGCAAAGAACAAATTGTGCGCGCACGCGATATTCTTTTAAAGCATAGAGATCCTGAAAATCCTGTTGGCATTGTTACAGCGGCATATCGACCAGATCAAAGCGTTGTAATTACTGATATCGCTGGAATGCTTGATTATCCAATGGGAATGATGACTACGATTATGATTGGTAATTCGACCACCAGCGTCATTCACGGCAAAATGATCACACCACGAGGATATCATAAGAAATATGATCTTGATAAAACTCAACAAGATATAAAACTCAGCGATAGATTAAATGCCCGGCATGAACCATGGGCGTTAAAAAATTCAGTTGAAAATTTAAAAGATAATTCTGCAAATCTTTTGTCTGATGAGAAAGAAATAACTAAAAACGAAGGTCATTTTAGTTTTAATTCCATGTTGACTTTGAAAGAAAATCAATCAGGGAATTCGTTACATAAGTACTTTATTAAAACCCGTGAATTTGTAAATGATTCCGGCGCAGATTCAGAAAAAATATTTAATATAAAATTTTTAAATCTAATCGGTAAATTTTTAACAGAAAATAGTCGAATTGAAAGTTCCTCTGACGGCAGACTGAGTATCATTTGCAATGAGATAGATGAATCAGTAAAAAAAGAGCTTCATAAAAGCGGACTTGATTTATTTGATGACGAAAGCTTTGTAATTATTAAAAAGTGTAACTTTTGTGAAGGCGATAAAATTGAAAGTCTTCCCTGGTTGAGCAAGCTAAATGATTTAATAACAACAGTAAGCGTTCCCGGGCAATTGCACATCGGGTTTAATGGATGTGGAATGTCATGTCATGGCGCCGTTATGGAAGATATCGGTATTGTATATTTTCGAGGGGATTTTGAAGTTTATGTCGGCGGCAAAAAAATGGGACGAAATGTCCGCCTGCCATTGTACACTCATTTACATTTAAGCGGTGAAGAAATGATAGCCATAGTCGAAAATATTGTAAGCCGGTATAAGAGCGAAGCTTTTCATGGGGAAAAATTTTTTAAATACATTTTAAGAACTTCTGAGGTTCAGAAGACGGCAGGGCAGGAGCAATGAGATATATTTTATTTGTCGGTCACGGAAGCCGCGATGAAGACGGTAACGAAGAAGTCAGAACATTTGTTCGCGGTCTTGTAAAAAAGAAAAATTATCTTCATTCAGAAGTTTGTTTTCTGGAATTTGGCAAACCTGATATTATAACCGGTATAGAAAACTGTGTTGTCAAAGGCGCCTCCGAAATAATAGTGATACCGATTATTTTATTACCGGCAGGACATTCCAAGATTCATATCCCGCTTGCTATCGATCAGGGTAAACTAAAGTATCCCAATGTAAAATTTTATTATGGAACGCCGGTTGGTACAGATCTTGCCATTTTGGAAATATTAAATCAGAGAATGGAAAATATCTGGAATGAACCTTCAAATGGAATTCGACCAGCCTTAAAAGAAACTTCCGTTTTACTGCTTGGCCGCGGCAGCAGCGACGCCGACGCAAACAGTACCCTGGTTCGTATTGCCCGTCTTTTCTGGGAGCATCAGCAAGAATTTCAAATGGTAGAAACTGCGTTTATGGGAATCACCCAGCCTTTGATGAAAGAGGGTCTCGATCGTTGTCGTCTTCTTGGGGCAAAACATATTGTAATTTTACCATATTTTTTATTCACCGGTATTTTAATTGAGCGGATGAAAAAATATACAGAGGATTATGCAAAAGAATATCCAGAAATTAAAATTCAATTAGCCGATTATTTCGGATTTCATCCTTTGCTCGAAGAAATTGTCGCTCGTCGAATAAAAGAAGCCATTGCCGGTCAGTCACAATTAAACTGTGATTTATGTAAATACCGAATTGATGCAGAAAACAATCACCATCATCATCACCATGAGCACACTCACTCTCATACTCACACTCATTAGAGCTGATAACGCGCCATGACTTTAGTTTCCGACAAACAAATAAATAAAGCGCTCATACTGGCCGGTACAGGCGATGCCAGAAATCTCATCGAATATCTTGTTCCTGTTTTAGTTGCGCATAATGCTGAATTCTTGATAAGCGTTGTGGGTGAAAATGCCGCTATTGAGTATAATGAAAAAAAATTTCCCGTTCGATCGGGAGCGATGGACATTTTAGAAATGAAAAAACTTGTTGAAGATCAATCCATTTCAATGATCATTGATGCTACTCATCCGTTTGCGGCGGAGGTCTCTCGAAACGCCATGCTGTCAGCCGATCAGGCAAAAATACATTATATTCGTTATGAACGACCCAAAACGCAAATTAAAAATAACTCTGAAAACGACAAAACGGACTTAATTATACCTGGTGAAAATGATCTTGTTTTTTGTGTTGAAAATCATGAAGAGGCGGTTCGGTTAGCAATTTCATTGCAAAAAAAACTCAATAAAAATTTAACGATCATGCTCACAACGGGTGTAAAAAGTCTTGAATTTTATTGCCAGAAACTTTTGGCTTCCATCGGGTTTCATACTGTGGTAAGACTTTTGCCTTCCGTTGAAAATCTTCTGTTGTGTCAGAAGTACAATATTTCGCAGGCTGACATCATTGCTATGCAGGGGCCTTTTAGCAAAGAGCTCAATAAGGAACTTTTTTTAAAATATAAAATTGATGTTTTGATTTCTAAAGAAAGCGGAAGCGCCGGTTCAACCGAAGAAAAGATACTTGCCGCCGGCGAACTGGGTATTAAATCCATTGTAGTTAATCGACCAGATTTAAAGTATCAAAACCTTTGTCGAAGTTTTAATGAAGTAAAAGAAAGTCTGATAAAAATTTTAAGTAAGGAATAAAATATGAACCAAGATAATACATTTAAGCCTGTGACCATACAACCTCAGGAAATTGAACAGGAAAGTTTTCGAATCATTGACGAAGAAATTGGAGCTCATAAATTTAGTACACAAGAATACCCTGTCGTAAGAAGGGTTATTCATGCTACGGCTGATTTTGATCTCGGCAAGAGTTTATTATTTCATCCAACGGCGATAAAATCCGGAATTGACGCTCTTAAAAAAGGAAAGAATATCATTGCCGATGTCGGTATGGTTCAAACGGGTATTTCAAAAGCGCGGGTAGAAAAAAACGGATGCAAGGTTTTAACCTACATCAGTAATCCTGTCGTTATTGAAGAGGCCAAAAAACTAAATTTAACCAGAAGCATCATGGCAACAAGACTTGCCGTAGTTGAAAACCCTGAAGGTATTTTTGTAATTGGAAATGCGCCGACGGCCTTGCTTGAACTCATTCGTCTGATTAAAGAAGATAAAATTCGACCATCGCTTGTAATTGGTTTACCCGTAGGTTTTGTATCAGCTGCGGAATCAAAAGAAGAACTGGCAAAACTCGATATTCCATTTATAACGAACATAGGTAGAAAAGGCGGAACGCCTGCTGCGGTTGCGGCATTTAATGCTCTCAGTATATTGTCAGAAAAAATTGATTGAACCGTAAAATGTTTGATTATCAATAAATGGCAAATCTTTGATGAGTCATTTTGCCGTTTGATACTGTAATGCGATTGTAGTATTTTTGTTCATTGGCCGAATATTGTTTTAATGCGCTGTCGACAAGATAGGAGATACCGTTGATCTTGCGATAATCGTAAATGTGAGAATGTCCCATTAAAACATAATCAACACGATATTTTTCAAACAATCTCATCATTGCGTAGATTTCCTGCATATTTGTAGGCATAGCTGTTTCTAAAATTGTCGGCAGAAAGAAATTGTAGTGCGATACAACAATACAGTACGGTTCGGTTTTTTGTTCAAGTTCTTTTTTTAACCACTGCAATTGATCTGCTCCGATGGTGTCGTCGGCAGTGTCTAGAAAAATGATTCGCAGGTTTCCCGCAGTGGTAGAGTAAACACTTGGGCCAACCAGCGTTTTAAATGAATCCCATCCACCAAACCAAAGGTCATGATTACCAATGCCTGAAAAATAAGGGATTCCAAAACTTTTCATGATTTTGCCGTATGCAGCAAAATCACCTTGTTGTCCGTTATCAGTCAAGTCTCCGGAGGCAATGATAAAGGCATCGGTTGAAATTAAACGACTGCCAAACGCCGTTAAATGCGGATTTTTGCCGTTAACGACATGTAAATCGGTAATATGAATGAAACTGAAATTGTTTGGATCTACAATAGAAATCGGCGAAGGTTGGGGTAATGCAAGACTTTCATGAAAACGCCGGTTTACATCATCAATGGAGCAATTGAACAGGGAAATTGAAATCAGGCTAAAGATAAAAAACTGTCGAAATAAATTAATTTTTATTTTCATAGCCGGTATTGCGCTCCCAGTAAAATATTGAAGCGATTAAAATCAAGGCTTAAACCGCTGATGCCGCTCGGGATTGTACCCATGTTTAATTTTAAAGCAAGGGCATTTGTAATTTGGTAAATACCGTCTATATCGAATGATATTTCCATTGAGTTTCCGGCATAATTCCAGTCGATGTTTTTCATTTCAATTCCCAGGCGTATTCCGGGGTTTTCCCAGTTCAGGTATCCGGCTATTCGAAATACAAAAAAAGTTAAAAATAAATCTTTAGGATAATAAAAAATAAAATCCAGGTTTTGCGGCCCAAAATTGGTAAATCGAAAGTTTAAACCAAGATCGGCTTCGAAGTTTTTACTTCTCCAGCTAAAATAAGGAATGATCGAATTTTCAGCAACAGAAACGGCATGATAAGACATATTTAAAAATTTCAAATGAACCGATAATGATTCTATGAAAAGTTGATTATACCCAGTTTCAAGATTGTAAGCGCTTAAAAAACTCCAGCCGGGCGCCAGTAAAAGTCCGGGACTTAACTGCCAGTGCTTATCAAGTATCAGTTCATACTTTGCTTCATTTACAAGTCGCCAACCAAACGACGTATTGATTTCAGCGCCTGTACGTAGATCAAAGGTGTGTTGGAGTTCTATCGTGTAGACATTTTTTGATATTAAAATGAAAGATAGAATAAGCCATGGACTTTTTAGAAAATATTTGTACATGTATAGTAAACTGCAGAGAGTTTTTGTACAGGCGAGGCTGTCAACAAGAAAGTATTTTTGCGGTTACTTTTACCTGGCGGCAAATTCAAATACAAAAGGAATACTTCTTGACGATGTCTTTGATACACATAAATTATTCCATGAATATTCAAATCATAAATATTCCCAGACCCGACAAAATAAAGCTTATCCATGAATATATCGATGTATGGATAAATGTTCGAAATATACTGAAAGATTCTATAAAAAAAATTCCAGATACATTATTTATTAAACCCATGGAGGATAAAACCTGGTCAGCGTCGCAGATTGTTGAGCATCTTGCTTTAACACAAGATAGGTTCTCCCGATCCATTCCATTGATTTTTAAAGGTCGATTAAAAAGCAGCACCATTGAAAATATGAAAGAAAATTATGTTTTTCCGGATTATGATTATATCGAGAATTATTTTCGTAAACACAAGAAGGTTAAAAATCCTGAGGGAGTTACGCCGATTCAAATACTGAAAAAAACAGAAGCTTTAAATCATTTGGAAAATTCCATGACATTATTTAAAAAAAATATCAGTGACAAAAATATTGATGAACTGAAAAATATTATTTTTGAACACCCTGTATTAGGTTATACCAGTTTATTAGATACGGTCTGGACTCAAATTTTACATGAAGAACATCATCTTTTTTACTTGCATCAAAAATATTTTTCAGAAGAGAAGACTGAAAATTGATTTATGGATGGATCGTAAAAACTGTTGATTTAAACC
>Ga0224495_10002427_pt1 | contig 12118 bp, 14 predicted proteins | sample SF_Jul11_sed_USG_FD_168128 | JGI IMG/M metagenome (GOLD analysis project Ga0224495, IMG submission 168128) | Sediment microbial communities from San Francisco Bay, California, United States - SF_Jul11_sed_USGS_4_1 | ecosystem: Environmental > Aquatic > Marine > Sediment | place: USA: California... | reverse complement strand
CAAAATTTCTCACAAGCTGGATTTGTTCATTTTTCAAATAAAAACACAGAAAATTCTTTATGAGAAATCTTTATGAGAAATTCGGGATAGCAATATCGCTTAAAATAATCGTCCAAACCAAAAGCGCCCAAGCCGGCACAACCGAGCTTAGGCGCTCATAATAACCTTCTGATTTAAAAGAAATTACAGTCTTAGCCGCACCCACGGGGAACCTTTGAATCCGCGGCACCGGCTCGCAGGTACGCCAATATGTCGAGCAGATCCTGTTCGGAGAGCTTTTCCCATTCGGCTTTACATGCGTATTCCTTGTATTTGTCTTTTGCAAATACACTTTCCCACTCTTTAATTTTTTTCCGGTATGGACCCAGTTCTTGTGCTTTGCCGCCATCATGACACACACGGCAATTCTTTCGGAAAAGGAGTTTTCCCTTGCGGCTATTTGCTTTCTTATCTCCTGCAATGCCCAAACCGAAAAGGCACAATGATAATACCAACGTAAAAAATATGAAGATCCACTTTCTATTCATATTTCTCTCCTTTGTTCTTAATATCAGGTAAGATGTTCTATTCAAAATGTCTCAGTGGTTTGTTCAAAAAACCAGATAGCGGTCACATTCTTTAATCATCTCCGCATTTCTTGCCTGCATAGCGAAGTCCTTGAAACCGACGCCAGGCACATCCCCTTCATACAGGGTGATTACTTTGTCTCCTTCGCTCTCGGAAAAAGTTTCTATAAACTTCTTTTCCAAATCATCTGGCGCTGACCGAACAATATTTAGCGTTTTCATCATTAATTGCCCTCTAAAAGGGAATAATAAGGTCAACCTCTTTGAGCTTGACCAACAATTCCTCAGTGGTTACAGGTTGGAAACCGTATTTTTCGACTTTAGCCGGATGGTTGGAGTAACGTTCCCCTTCCATCTCATCAATAAACGCCATGTTATCCCGGTAGGCCTCGTCCATATTTTTAATTTCATGATTCAGGACATACATTTGAACCGAAGCCGCTTCAAGTAGCAAACCAAGGCTGGTTCGCAACCCTTCATACTGCTGATCAACATCTTTGATAAGTACCGCGACTTTATCAACTTTGCCCAAGTTATCCTCCTTTTTTGATCAAGTATCTCGTATACCCCGCCTCATCAACGTAGCCCAGAAACTCATTGCCTTGCTTCTTGGCAAAATCCGGCATGTCCTTTTTTGAGCCGGGATCCGTGCTCCAGACTTCAACAATTTTACCTGGTTCCGTGGTTTTCAGCTCTTTTTTAAGCTTCAGAATCGGCATGGGGCAACTCAATCCACGAGTATCCAGTACAATGTCCGCCTTAATATTTTCTAAATCATCCATATTTTCGCTCCTTTAGAATGTGATAACGAATTTTTCAGTTTTTTCATTATATACTGCCAATAAGTACCATACAAGAAAAAATGAGATATAAAAAACCGGAGTCCGGGTCCAGGTCAGCACATTAACTACATAGACACCCTTACCCAGGAACGGCCCTAGTGCAGTGGTTTTTACGGCATTTTTGAAGTAGGGATACACTTTGCACCAATCGATCAGCGGAGTTTTTTTACATTCCAACGGTTGTTGACTGGGTATTTTAACCGGCCAGTTCAGCATTTCCCATATCAGGTATTTGACGCCCAGAATTGAACCGAGTGCAAGACCGATCATCATCATGAAACCGCCCATGGAAAATACTCCCACAGCGGTGTAAAATCCGCATCTGACTCCGTAAACTCGTTTCTTTCAATGGCAAAACCTCCTTTGTACACTGCATTCCATCATCGGTTGGAAATTATTTTTTTGAGTTCGGTTGATATTAATCAGAGCTTTAATTTTCATGCATTTTTTATACCATCATATTTGCTTAGTATGCATAATTTATTACATTCTTACATTATACCGACCATACCTTTGCAAAAATTTTGTTTTGATCAATGATATCAAAACGCTCTGAAGTATTAGATCATTTTAGGCATTAAATTAGACGACAATAGATAAAAAAAATATGTTCCTGGTATGCCCTGAAAGAAAAATTAAATATTCAAAAATATCAACCGACCACCAAGATTTTTATTGATTTCAAAACAAAGTGCAATCGGTCGCATTCTAATTGCCGGCATATATTCCAAAATGGAATCCCAAAAATACTTGCAGGGTGAGTAAAACTGAATTTTTTCGAAACCGTCAAAGCTTGGTTTCCATATTTTTTTCAGCATTTCCCTTAGCCCACTTGGACCAAAGGTCTAAATCGAACTCCGCAAAAGGTCTGTAAACCGACTTTAAAGAGATGGGCTGTTTCAGCGGCATGGGCTTATTTTCGGCCTTGACATTAAGAGGTGCCATACGTTACGAAGAATGGCCTCCACAATTTTCAACAGGTATACAACGACAAGGTGGCGGTTGATCGAGGATTTTATACGTAACCTCTTTGATAGGCTTGCTTGCCAAAATGTTACTGAAAAAACCCGGCACCATAAGCTCCTACTTGAACAAAAAGGTCATCCTTATTCTTGTTTTGCAGGCTGCTGTTATTATTTCGTATTCCGGTTATTATGCCTGGAACCAGAGTTCAGCCGAATGCGTTCGATGCCACTCGGACCGAAAAAAACTGACGGAACTCGGCCACCCTGAATTTTACATTACTCCGGAAATGGTATCCGAACAGAGCAAACACACCACTGCCGAATGCAGGGATTGCCATCTGGGTAAAGGCCGCGCAACGGATAAAGACAAGGCCCATAAAGGCATGCTGAAAATGCTGATCGTCGGTGATGAGGCCGAGCTTAAACAAAGAAAGGTTTTCTATCCATACCCCTTACAACCCACCGGTGCAAACAGATTGTTCGAATTGATTCCGAAAAATGCGATCGATGGAGGATTTCGATATCCATATGAAGTTCGGACCATCCTCTGGCATGACCGGAATCTGGAAACCTACAATTTTGATCCGGAACTGGCGCAAAAAACCTGTGCCAAATCCGGTTGTCATCCAGAGCAATTAAAGCAATTCAATACCACCCTGATGGCCATCAATTTCCGTCAACGCACAATGAAGACATGGATGGATCCTTACGGCCCGCACAACTGCGGTCCTTCGTTTGCCGACCTTCCCCCGCATGAAATTCTGAAAGCTTCCGGTTTTGAATATTTAAATACTGAAAAAATTCGTCAGAACCTTAATTTTCCGTTTACCCGAAAGCAGGCGGAGGACAAACAAAGGATCTGCAATACCTGTCATGCCGGCTGCTTAGACTGTCATTACACGCCCCAAAAGGGACGGCCTCACCAATTTGCCAAAGTACCAAAATCGGAAAGTTGCAGTGGATTCGGCCGCAGTAGCATGTGTCATTCTGGGTCCATGGAGAGCCGGAGAGGTGAGACGTATGTCGGCGGAGATTACGCAATTCCTTCGGGAATGGAGCCCGATGTGCATTATAAAAATGGTATCCACTGTATAGACTGCCATCCTACCGGCCCAAAAGGCATGGGAGATATGCGAAGAAAGGCCGATTGCCAGGATTGCCACATCGCCATCGAGGAGGCGCACGCCAAGAGTATCCATAAAAATCTTAGCTGTTCCGCCTGCCATGTCAATGCGCTCGGAGGGTATCAGATCACCATCTGGGGCCCTGGATTTTTTGCCGACACCCACAACCCCTTTTACAAATATGCACTCTATTACGGAATCCAAAAGCCGCCAATCCTGATGAAAGACCAACAGGGGAAGTGGATGCCGGTTAAAATAATGCCCCAAGCAGTCGGCAACATTAAACAAAAAGTTCCACGGTCTTCAACCGTGCATTACAGGTGGCCGGCCGGAGAAACAAAAGACGCCTATTACATTGTCGGCACCTTTGACGGATTGGCTGAGAACAACAACCACCTGCTATGGCTGGAAATACAACAGGCCGCCCACCCCTTTGGCAGGGGACGGTCCTGTGAGAGCTGTCACCAGGAACAACAGATTTCGGTGTCAAACTGGGAGTTTCTTGACGGACAAGGAACGGAAGAGACCTTCACCGGTACATATGAAGTCGTAGCAGACCAAAGCACCCTCTCCATACGTAATATGCACAACACCTCCCCGATACTTCCTTTTGAGGATTATAACCTGAGTGATTTTGCTTCCTGGTTATTTTTTAAAGATAAATGGAGAATTAAAAGAGATTTTAGTATCAAGACCGATGAAACCAAATACCGCCTTTATCTGGAGAAATACCAAACCTTTACTGTCAAACTGGAAAAACTCGACCAAAATGCCAAGCTCCTGGATCCAAAAACACTGCGCCGTTATCAAAATGTCAAGGGGGCGGCGCTTCACAATATTGAGGATGAAAAGGTTGTATCGCGTTTGAATGACTTCTCTAACTGAATTAAATGTTACAAAATACATCAAAATTAGATAGAAGATCTTTTTTAAAGAAGGTCTGCAAGCTATTTTCATTTATCGGTTTATTTATAATGATGGGCTTGTATTTGCTATTTGCATTCCCAAAGCAATTACGGAAAAAGAAAACGGTATATGTCTATGCCTGTGAGGAGGAGGAATTGCCGGTTCAAGGGGTTAGGCAATATTATATCGATTATCCGCTGCATGGCAAAGCCGGCACAAAAAAGATTTTCATCGTAAACACGGGTAAAGAATTGTTCGCACTATCAGCGATTTGCACGCATCTCGGCTGCCTGATAAACTGGTACCGACCCGAAAACAAATTTCTATGTCCCTGTCACGGCGGACAGTACGATACCAACGGGAATGTGGTCGCGGGGCCGCCTCCGGCTCCTATGAACCGCATGCCTCTGAAAATTGAACACCAGAAGGTACATATCGGTTTAAGGGTATGAGGAAGATGATATGGGAAATTTCTTTGAGTGGCTCGATCGTAATTTCGGAATAAAAAAACCGCACCGCAGGTTCCTGTATCGCCGCATTCCGGAAGGGGTCAATTATTTCTTTTGTTTGGGTGGGATTGCATTTGCGCTTTTTATCATGCTTTTTATCAGTGGCCTGATGCTTGCCATTTATTATGTGCCTTCGGAGAACGAAGCATTTGCCAGTATTTTACGCATCAATAATGAGGTGCGCTTCGGCTGGTTTATCCGGTCATTTCACAAATGGTCAGCCAATTTATTTATTGTGGCGATTGTTCTTCATACCATCAGAGTCTTTGTTTATAAAGCCTATCGTCATCCCCGCGAGCTCAACTGGATCGCAGGATCGTTAACCCTGATTCTGGCATTCGCCTCTGGTTTCACCGGATATTTGTTACCCTGGGATCAGAAGGCGTACTGGGCCACTGAAGTCGGCACCTCCATGGCTCGAACCGTGCCGTTACTGGGTCCTTATCTTTGCTATTTCCTGCGAGGCGGCGAAGACATCACCAATGCTACCCTGATTCGATTTTATGCCATCCATGTTCTCTATATCCCGCTATTCATGTGTCTATTATTGTGGGCACATTTCCATCTGGTAAAGCACCAGGGTGTAAAAGGAGGTTTGTAGCGTGAATCGACAAAAGGACTTTTACCCCGATTACCTCATTGAAATCCTTTTGGTGATCTTTTTAATTATCGAGTTGATCGTTACCCTCGCCCTGCTATACCCGCCGGCCATCGGCCGCCAAATTGATTTTTCCACACCGTTTAGCCCTAAGCCGGAGTGGTATTTTCTCTGGCTGTATCAACTCATTCGTTACTTTCCCGGAAAGCAAATCATAATCGGTACAACGTTTATACCGCTGACGGCTGTTTTGGTGCTCATTTTGGTTCCTTTTATCGACAAAGGCAAGTGGGGCAGACTAAAGGTATTGATTGCCGGTATACTCTTGCTGCTTTCGTTTGTGCTATTTACCTGCATCGCGGTGCTGAATCCCTAGTGGTTTTTGGCACACCTCCATCCTGAAAAAATCCATTTTGGAATTAATGGTATTCCAAATTGGAAAATTTTCAACCTCAACCCTTAGTTTCCAAAACATTAACAAGTTAAATATCTCCGTGGATACCTAATTTTTCACACTATATATGGGTGTTTAAACATATAGGTAAGAACTGGCATAGATTTTGATATACTCAATGCTTTTGAAATATTTATTTTTCTTTCAAATTACGCCGCCGTTCGGTCTGGATCTTTTTGTTGCCTCCGGAATAACGGGAATTCCTTACGATAATCTGATCAAATGGGTGCCGACGTTCCTGATATTTGTACTGATTGCCTGGATTACAATCATGCTGGTACCATGGCTGAGCCTGGTCTTTGTCTAAGGCAAAAATGGTCAATTCCCTTGAGATCTGCGTGAAGGATCGGCATGGGAAACGTCCAGTCTGCTTTGTCCTGACAGACCATGCATTTTATTGTCTTTCTCTTTTAAAACCTTACAGAACCAACACTTATCTTATTCCATGTCCATAAATTATTACTTGATGTATCGTCAAAACTTAGGTTATACATTATAATTGTTGGGGCATTCCTATATTTAAGGGTCACAATGAATTTTGAACCATCGACAATCCTGGTATTATCCATCGTCTCTTTTGCAACCTTACTTCGATCTACGTTTGGATTTGCGGATGCCATGTTTGCGATGCCGCTTCTTGCTATAATTATCGGTTTAAAAACGGCGACACCGCTCATGGCCATCGTGGCCATGACAATTTCTGCCACTATTCTTATTAAAAACTGGCGAGAGGTAAAAATTAAAAGTGCTTGGCGTTTATTCATTTCCTCTTTGGCTGGTATTCCTCTCGGTTTATGGTTTTTGAAAGGCACCCATGATGCCCTCATGAAACTGTTTTTGGCGGCTGTAATTATTTGTTTTTCTACCTACAACTTGATCAAGCCCAGGCTGACGGCAATTAAGAGTGAAAATCCGGCATACATTTTTGGGTTTTTTGCCGGCGTGTTAGGTGGAGCGTACAACACCAACGGGCCGCCTGCTGTCATATACGGTTCTTTGAGAAAATGGTCACCGATGACCTTTAGAGCGACGTTACAAGGTTATTTTTTTATGGCCGGCATTTTTATTTGTCTTGGGCACGGATTTGCAGGGCTTTGGACGCATACAGTACTTAGCTATTATTTGTTTTCCTTACCGCTGGTCTTTGTATTCACTTTTATCGGCGGTCGGTTGAATCGCGCAATTCCTCAAGGCAAATTTGATCGCATCATTTACTCTTTTTTGATCATCATCGGGATCTTCTTATTCATACAAACACTTCAGGGAATGGTTTTGACCTAACAATCTCGTGAAACACTTGACCTTGATCACTCGGATATCAGGACCAGTTTGAAAAAAAAGAACCTTCAGGATCGCCAAATTATCCATAGAATTTGTCGGGTTTTCCCTGATGGTCCACGGTAAGCTCAAAACAAAGCAGCTCAATTATGTTCCCGAAAGAAAACACATTTATATAAATCACATTAAAAGAGAGTCTTGACAATTAATACGGTAAATTGTTTATACATGAGGCAGAAATCAAGGTTTTCAGTCGCCGACACGTCACTTATCTTTCACCCTTTGGACCGCTGGCTAACATTGTAGATATTTGCAGAGGTAACAATGAAAGCATATAAAATTTTAATAGCGTGTCATGATCGAATAAGGAGGTAACCTATGAAAAAATACCTGTTTCCGGTAATAATGTTGTCACTGGTATTCGTTTTTGCTGTCGTCGGTCTGGGTGTTTGCAGTACTGCTGCAACCATTTCTGCAACCGATTACAAGGCCGGTGACACGGTAGTCATAGAAGGAACCATCGATCCTGGTCAAGACCTTTACATTGCGGTTTCGTCTCAAAAAACCTTTGCACCCAAAAACACAAAAGGTGTTCATGAGACCAAACAATTGGCTAAAGATGCAAAGGATAAGGAATTCACCACAGAAACGTCGATCCCTGATCTTTATTACATGCTGACCACGAACCCGGAAAAATTCGGAAAAATTAACAAAAAGAAATTTGGCGGACCGTCCTTTTTTACCCAGAAAGGTAAAAGAGGGCTCTATGAAAGCACCATGTTCACATTGTTGAACTTTAATGCACTTGACGCTGAAGCAAAAGCTTCGCTGGCAACCATCAAAACAGAGCAGGAATGGAATTTTTACAAATACGCCCACGAAAGCAGCTATGGCATCAACACCATCGTCAAGGAAGGAACCAATGTGGGAAATGTCACCATTTTTGCCCGGAGTGTCTTGGGAGATTACAATACCGGCAAAAATTACTGGGATAAAGGCACATCCATTGTTCTGGATAAAACCACCGGAAAATTCAAGGCTTCTTTTAAATCCTTTCGACATACACCGCCTGATACAAAATTTGACGTCTATGTCAACGGTGAAAAAACCGGCAATTATAACGTGAAGGCCAATGGTTTCTGGCTGGAATTAGGCGGCCGCTATATGCATCCCATCTGGATCATTATCGGCGCAATTCTTGTGGGCACCTACTTTTCCATGATCGGTGCGGCCGGGGGTATGCTCATGGCGGCCTTCCAGGTCATGGTGGTGCAAACCGCCGGTCCTATTGGAATTAATGCCGCCAATGTCCTCCGACCCTCCAATATGGCATTGACCCTTTTCTCTCCTTTAGGATCCTTCTACAGGTATGCGATCAAAGAAAGGCGTGTGGCCTGGCCGGTTGGAATTTCATTTGGCGTGGGGATTTTTGTCGGTTCCATTTGGCTGGGAAAATATGCCACCAAGTACCTGCCCATGCAATCCTATAAAGAGTGGCTGGCAATTCTGGTGGTGATCATGGGAATCAGGACCCTCTATGAGCTAACGCCCAAAGTTATGGAAAAAAGAAAATCTATCAAGATGATGGTAAAAAAATTTAACGAGGCGGTGGCTAAAGCCAAAGCTGAAGGAACTTCCGTTGAAATGGGAAGGATCGAGCCGGTTAAAACCGGGGTAACAAATTATCGTTTCAAGTTCTGGGGTGAAACATTCAATATCAATCCGCTTTTGTTCGGTCTTTTGGGTGTCGGCATCGGCGTGGTTTCCAGAAGTTTTGGTATCGGCGGAGGATTTTTGCTGGTGCCGGCCATGACCACACTGGGTGCGCTTCCCATGTACGTTGCGGTGCCGATATCACTCATCGGAACCTGTTTCAGCAGTATCGGATCTTTTATTGGATATTTGTTAAATGACTATTATCCGGATATGTGGCTGATGATTTCCATTATTATCGGTGGATTTGTAGGGGGCATGCTGGGTAGTAGAGCCCAGAAACTCTTCAGCGAAAAGACGCTGAAGATCGTTCTGGCGATCACCCTGTTCTTTCTGTTCTTCAGGTTTTTCAAGATCGAGATTTGGATATAATCGGATACTCTATATGGGGTTGTCCGGTTTGCCCGTTTGCCGGTTACAACTTTCGGGTTAACGGGCATAAAGGGCGAACTTTTTTAACTTTAGTCACTTTTACTTTTTTATGGAAGATGTTTTTGACATCGTATGGCTGAAAATACTGGTTCTCATCCATACCTTCGTCAAAGGTCTCGACTTCATATTTGCCCCGCTGAATCCCTTGGGACCGGCGGTGGTTATATCGTTGATCGTTCTATTTACGGTTGCATCCACCAAGTTTCTGAGCAAAGTCTACAAGACAAAACGATACCTCAAACTGAAAAAAGAATTTCAATACTGGTACAATCTTCGGAATGAAGCACTCACCTGTAAAGATCCTGAAAAAGGCAAAGCCCTTGCAAAAAATATCGACCAGGCGCAACTCAACAAGGTATACTATGACTACTTTTTCGAGGGTCTTTTAAATAGCATACCGACCAAATACCTGCCCATTCTCATCATGCTGGCATATGTCAACGAGGCGTTTAAGTCGGACAAACTGCTTGAAAATTTCGGGCGGGATTACATATTAAAATTCGTCAATTTTAACGGAGATGTCTTTAAAATCGGTGCGGTTTTATGGTTTGTGCTGTCCATGCTGATGGTTTATCTGGCCTGGTTTGTTGTCGAAAAACTATACTCTAAATATAAATTAGCAGAAGAATAATAAATGTGCCTCTTGTTTTACTACTATCGATCATTTTCTTCCACTTCATTTCTTCTGACCAAGGTGGTTTTGGCGGTGGATTAATTTTTTCTCTACTGTAATTTTTTTTTTGATGATTATGGGGGTTTTAATTCTTTTGCCAGCTTTCAGATTTTTTGTGTTTCGACCATTCATAATTGTTTTTGTTAATACTGCTGTATTTCTTTTACTGGGATGTACCAATGCTTCTCATAGCAAATCCACCTGCGCTTCATGCCATCAAGACCTGGAACTCGCCTCTGCCACTCATCAGATTTGCGTCGACTGTCACGGCGGCGATTCAAAATCAGAAGATAAAGAAGCTTCTCACCGAACCATGCACGGCCCTAAAAATCCTTCAAATCCAAAATTTTGGGAGCAAACCTGCGGAAAATGTCATCCCTATCAATTACAACGGGTCCGGGCCAATATCATGCTCACCAATACCGGCATGATCAAGAACATCCAAAAAACCTGGGAGGGAGAAGACGGCAAGCTTTACAGCACACGCCCGGAAAAGGTCTTTTCCAAAAATGGCAGTCCACTTGAACTGAAAGATGTTGACCAACTGAATCATCTTTCAGGAGAACTGTATCGCAAATTTTGTTCCCGGTGCCACGTAGGTCAAGAGGACAATCAAAAGTATGCCGCCAGCCACGGCTCCGGCTGTGCAGCATGCCATTTTCCATATAACGATACCGCCATCTATCAGGGGAATGATCTTACCGTCAAAGGCAAGCGACCTTATTCGGCAAACCATCAATTGGCAGCCCTGCCCGGAAATGATGTCTGTTTACGCTGTCACAACCGCAGCGGCCGTATGGCGCTCACTTACCAGGGACTTCATGACGGAAATAATTGTTTGGTGCCCACCCGAAACGGCCTGCCGGGTCCCAGAATGATCAGCGGCGCTCGCAATCTCACTTACATTACAGAGGACATCCATTTTGCCTGGGGAATGGACTGTATTGACTGTCATACGTCCAGAGATATTATGGGTGACGGCTATGCCTATGAAAATATGTACCATCAGACAGAGATCAGCTGTGAGGACTGCCATGGCACTGGAAAAAAGCGCCCTGATTTTAAAGAAATTACCCGTGAAAACGATGAAGCCATGCGGGAATCCAAAAGCTACCCGATAAAAATGCAGCCCGGCATGAAAATGATCATCACCGGTAAAGGGCGTAAATATTCCAATGTGTTTTTCGAATCCGGCAATGTCTATGTGCTGGGCAAACGCACCGGGAAATTGCATCAAAGCCCTGTTATTACCGGAACACCGGAACACACCATCGCCGGTCATGAGCGGCTGGAGTGTTATACGTGTCACTCCCGAGCCGTGCCCCAGTGTTTTGGTTGTCACACCCGGTATGACCGAACAAAGTTTGGGAAAGATTATATCAAAGATCAGGAAACACCGGGCAAATTCAGTGAAACCGAGGACTGGCGAACGCTTTATCCCTTTTCACTGGCGGTCAACCAGCGCGGCAGGATTTCTCCGGTAACACCAGGGTGTCAGACCTTTGTGACGATGGTCGATGAACATGGCCGGACAATCAAAAAGGAATACGTGACAAAGTTTAAGGGGAATAACCGGTTGCGTTTTGCGCCGTTTTATTCTCACAATACCGGCAGAACCGCCGTCGGTTGTTCAGAATGTCACGCCAATCCTGCTTTTCTGGGTTTTGGACAGCATGTGGTCAATAGGAACAGCATTCAGGCCACCATGCTCTGTGAAAAATCAAAAGAAAAACCTCTGGATGGGTTTTTGAAGATGAAAAACGGAAAAGTCAGCGCCTTTTCCGCCATTACCCGGGAAAATTCACGGCCTCTAAACAGTTCGGAAATTAAAAGGGTTCTGGCAGTGAACCAATGTCTTGTGTGCCATAGTGATCCCAAAGATCCGATTTATCAAAAGACACTCGATGGTACCATGCTGAACGTTTGCCTCAACCGATCCGGTCAACCAAATCTTGAGTTGCCGGGTTCGCGAAAAAATACAAAGGCTCACCGCGTCGTACCTGAACGAAAAAAAGTCCGGTTCCGAATCAAGAATATTCCAGGTTCAACGTACAATGT
>Ga0224495_10002426_pt1 | contig 12129 bp, 10 predicted proteins | sample SF_Jul11_sed_USG_FD_168128 | JGI IMG/M metagenome (GOLD analysis project Ga0224495, IMG submission 168128) | Sediment microbial communities from San Francisco Bay, California, United States - SF_Jul11_sed_USGS_4_1 | ecosystem: Environmental > Aquatic > Marine > Sediment | place: USA: California... | reverse complement strand
CTTGATCTACTAGCGCTGCCACCTGCGCCAGGGTTAGGTCTTCAGGTCGGCCGAAGGTAGCCACGATATCAAATCCGGCCCAACTTACGAATCCTGCCTGCATCTCAGCGCAGATTACCTTCACTCCATCTACTGCCGCATCCTGCAATCTGTCTTTCACCTGTTCGCCATAAGCTAAGATAGCTTGCGCCCTTTCCGTGGCGTTCCCTGCATAATACGCAGCATTCTCCGGGTCTATCTCCCCCAGGGCTTGAGCAATTTTGCCTATCGCTTCAACCTGGACCGCGGGCACCATCCAGTTGCCTGTAACATTAAGGACCACGATAATAAGGTCGGTGTTTTCTGCAGCTTCAATCGCTCCGGTGATATTCTCGTAGGTTTGTTGAAAATTGTGAATAAAAAGTGCCTTGCTGTTAGCCAGGGCCTCGATATCGCTTATCTTTACATCATAGTGCCCCGGGCACACGCCTGGCGGTATAAGGGTGCGAGTTTCCAGTTTGTCGCCAGCCACATCCTGAATAATGTTGGCGATAAGCGAGCTCCCTGCCATGATATCAGTCGAAGGCGGGGCATGCTGAGCACGGATTATGAACGCCACCACAATCACCACGATCACCACTCCCACGGTCTGTAACAGGCTTCTGCTTCTCACAATTCTTCCTTCGGGCGTTCTATGCATTTGCAACTAATTGCAATTATCGGGAAAAAAAATTAGTCCGTTTCCAGTTGTATTTGAGACTTCAAGAAGTCTATTTGTCGCACCTTGCCCTGAAAGACCTTCCTTTCTCCGAACAGGGTCTCTACTTCTACTTGCCGGTCGGCAATTATCAGGCGTGCGATGTCCTCCACGATCGGCTTGTCGCCCTCTTTAGCCTCATAAAGTTTCGCCATGCACATCCTAGTACCTCCCCTTGCTCTTGGGCAGAGCCCGTTTTGCTTTCATTAGCTCGTCGCTAACCGCGGCCATCCTGGTGGCTGCCTTCTGTAATTGTTGTGCTACCTCAACGGATGACGGCGCAACTTTATCAGCCCAGTCACGGAACTCCTGCTCATGCTCGCTGTTATGCTCAATCCAGTAGTCGAGCAGGATTTTTAGTTTTTCTTGGACGTCATCCATAGCAGTATTTTTGTTCACCATAGTCGGTCAGGCTCTTCTCTTTTTCTTGCGGCACTTACTACACTTGCCTGAAATAGCCAGGTGCCTTAAGTCGGCATCAAAGCCGTATTCCTTAAGGAGGGCATCTTTTAGCGGATATAGCGTAAAATCGTCGAGGTCTATTACCTTGCCACAGCTATGGCAAACGAGGTGATGGTGATGTCCCTTCTCAGCAACATGGTAGCGGACACGCCCTTCGCCGAAGTCGGCTTCAGTAACTAAGTTTAGTTCCTTGAGTAACTCCAGGGTGCGATAGACGGTAGATATATTGGCGTAGGGATAACGACTGTGTAATTGCTTGTAAAGCTCTTCGGCGCTGATGTGCTTGTCGGCTTCATGAAGTACCTCAATGACCAACATGCGCTGGGGAGTTAAGCGGTGCCCCTTTTCGCGAAGAATTTCGTGGCAGCTCATTAGCGGGGAGTATTATAACAGGACAGAGAAATTACTGCAACAAGTTGCAAGTGCAACTATTTTCTGGTCTTGCTTTCCAGCGATATCGTGACCGGCCCATCATTATAGATTTCCACCAGCATGTGCTCCTGAAAAAGCCCGGTTTCCACCCTGAGTCCGGTGGCGCGGACTTGGTCCACGAAAAACTCATATAATTCCTTGGCTAAGTCCGGCGGGGCAGCATAGGTGAAGTCGGGCCGCCTCCCTTTGTGTGTGTCAGCCAGAAGAGTAAACTGGCTGACTATTAAAATATCTCCTCTTGTATCCAGCGACGAGAGGGAAAACTTGCTTGCCTCGTCAGCAAAAATACGCAGGTTGACCGCTTTGTTTGCCAGGTAGGTGGCGTCTTCCTTCGAATCACCTTGAGCAACGCCGAGAAAAACCACCAGTCCCCGGCCAATCTTGCCCAGTATATTATTATTCACGCTCACCGAGGCTCGGGAAACACGCTGCACTAACGCTTTCATCTTGACCTAGCTCAATAATTATGCCACCTTCTCAAATTAATTTCCGCTTGTGCCCAGCTTCCCGTGATTATTCTGGGGGTATAATACCTGATTCGTAGTAGGCCTGATTGGTATGGTGTCGCTGACGGATTCGGGAAATCTCGGCACCGCTCAAAAGACATACGGATGATATGCCGAATACCATCCATGAGACTTCTTACCGGCTTTCTGGAAAGATTAGCTTTGCTGTGGGGCGGGCAGAAGGATTTCTCTGCCCTTGCTATAATTCTTTTTGCCAACAGCTACAGACACTACACGGAGGAGGGTGCCACACATGAGAAAATCCAAGAGCAAAGACGAAGTGGAGGCAGGAAAGAACTCTAAGTCGAGGGATAGACAAGTTGATGATGAGCCGATGCGGGCTGACCTCAAGGAGGTGATAGAGAGGCATTCCCGGGGCCTTGACGAGCGACGTCCCGAGGCAGTGGCGCGACGGCGAGAGACAGGCCAGCGCACGGTCCGTGAAAACATAGAAGAACTTTGCGACGGGCAGTTTATCGAATACGGTGCCCTGGCGGTCGCCGCCCAGCGGCAGCGCCGGACCATGGAGGACCTCATGAGCAAAACCCCGGCCGATGGTGTGGTTGCAGGCATCGGACAGGCCAACAGCGCGTTGTTTGGAGAAGATAGATCCCGCTGCATGATAATAGCCTACGACTATACGGTCCTGGCCGGTACCCAGGGATTTTTCGGCCACAAGAAAAAGGACCGCATGCTGAGATTGGCTCACGAGCAACGTCTGCCCGTGGTTCTTTTTGCCGAAGGTGGCGGCGGGAGGCCGGGTGACGTAGATGCTGATGGCGTCGTGGTGGCGGGTCTGGACCTAGCGACCTTTGCCATGTTTGCCAGATTGAGCGGAAAAGTTCCAGTGGTAGGCATCGTATCGGGCCGATGTTTTGCTGGCAACGCCGTATTGCTGGGATGCTGCGATGTGATTATTGCCGCCCAAAATGCCAACATCGGGATGGCCGGCCCGGTTATGATCGAAGGCGGAGGGCTCGGTGTTTTCAAGCCGGAGGATATCGGGCCTATGGATATCCAAACGAAGAATGGCGTTGTGGATATTGCCGTGGCCGACGACGCAGAAGCGGTCGCAGTCGCCAGGAAATATCTTTCCTATTTTCAGGGAGCGATTTCTCAATGGGAGGTCGCCGACCAGCGTCTTCTTCGCGGCATGATCCCGGAACAGCGAAGATACGTTTATGATGTGCGGGCTGTCATAAAGACTATCGCCGATACGGACTCATTTCTTGAGCTAAGACCCAAGTTCGGCCCCGAGATGATTACGGGTTTCATACGCATCGAGGGCAAACCTTTTGGCGTTATAGCCAATAACTGCCAACACCAGGCCGGGGCCATTGAAGCGGAAGGCGCGGACAAGGCAGCACGCCTCATGCAGCTTTGCAATGCACACGGTTTGCCGATGGTGTCTCTGGTGGATACTCCTGGCTTCATGGTGGGGCCGGAGATTGAACGCCGCGCTCAGGTTCGCCACATTTGCCGTATGTTTGTGGTCGGCTCGCATTTAACGGTACCTTTCTTTACAGTTTTTTTGCGCAGGGGATATGGACTGGGGGCGCAGGCTATGGCCAAGGGAGGCTTCCGCGAGCCCTTTTTCGCGATTTCCTGGCCGACCGGAGAATTCGGCGGGATGGGATTGGAGGGCGCAGTCAGGGCCGGTTTCAGGAGAGAACTTGAGGCAGTGAAAGACCCGAAGGAACGTGAGGCGCTCTATGAGAAACTGCTTGCCATGGCGTATGAGAGAGGGAAAGCCATGAATATGGCCTCTTACCTAGAAATCGACGCGGTTATTGATCCGGCGGATACACGCAGATGGATTATGGAGAGCTTGAAAGCCGTTCCCGCCGAATGCACCGAGAGAGCAGGTCACGATTTCGTTGATACCTGGTAAGAGGAATCAATTCTAGCCACATACTTTTGCCTCCCGTAGCGTGTCTTATCGCAAAATTGGGGGTCCCGGCCGAGCTAACCGGGACCCCCACAAAGAAAGGAGGTTGAGCAGTGAACACAATAGCAAAGGAAACCTCGCTACGGTGCGGATATATCCTACCATTACCGTTATGAACCCTCTGTGAACGCTCCATTAACCCTAGATGAATTCCTTCCTATGTCTATAGGCTCGATACTGGTCAGCTGGCAAAAGGCTTTGGGCCTCTAGATTGGGCGGCGGGTCCGATCTCGCATTACTCTGGGGCCGTAATATCTGATTTGTGGTAGGCCGGTCCATCACTTCTTGAAGAATGGTGTCTCTGGAACTTGCTGGGGTTTATTCAGCAGTTTGAAAGGGGGGTCAGGGCCTCGTTTTGAAAGTGACAGGGTGATTTTGCCAGCCAGTCAGAACGTAGTATCTCTGTTTACTTCCATGATCTATCCAACCACATCCCTTCAATTTCTCCGGTTTTCGCATCAACCGCGAAAGACCCTATCTTTCTAATAGCGCTCTTGGCAAAGCCGCCAGAATGGTCATACTCAAAGCTTACCTTCCATTTTCCTTCAGCCTTTTGTGCGTATGTAAGCTGCAGCTCGGAATAGTCCGTAACGCCCAAGAGTAATAGGACTTTCTCAGCTATTTTTTCTAGTTCTTGTGCTCGTACAACCATAGTCTCAAACTACCCCCATGGAAGAGTTGATTATGTATCTTACCACAAAACTCTTTTTTCGTATACATCTCTTTTCCCGAGCATTCTGGTGACACGACACCTCGTCTGTAACAGGTCTAATTGGTATAGTGTCCCGGCAAGTCCGATGATTTGAGGCTGGTCCCTTAAAATGCTATTGTATTAGGTGGTTTCCTGTCGGGGAAGTGTCGGAATTGGCAGACGAGCATGACTTAGGATCATGTGCTTCAAAAGGCGTGGGGGTTCGAGTCCCCCCTTCCCCACCAAAGGTCACTTTTGCAAAACCGGTCTGCTCCTTTTCGTCATTTACTTTGGCAAGGTTCAACCGGCAAGATATCTTCCTGGATTTCAAGTCCTCTGACGACAGAATCTTTATTCCGAGCTTGGCAACCAAGTCAGCCCTCTCTTTGAAAGTCGACTCTAGGAGATTTTGGTCACGGAGAGTCTTCAGTTCCTGCCGTATCAACTCGGCCTCAATGGCACTGAAACCCCTGTTTGCCATTTGCTCGCGAAGTCTTTTGATCTCAGACTCTGCTCTGGCGATGGCTTCGCGATGTTCGGCAAGTTTCATCTGAACTTCCTCCGGTGTGTAGAACCCCTTCTCCCAACCATACTGTACCTTGCTGACCCGAAGTTCTGTCTGGCTGATCTTAAGTTGCTCCATTCTGATAAGCTTTTCCAGGTCCGCACTTTGAGACAACTCTGCGTCCAGTTGCTGTTCCACCCAGGCATTATCACTTAACATGGCGCATATTTCCTCCCAGATCTCATCATCCCAAGCGCCTGGAACAAAGCGATTGTACGTACAGGGGTCTTTTAACCATGGGCAATAATGTGCCCGACAGTAATAATAGACCTGATCGCTGCCATTTTTCTTCATGACGGACATTGGTTTCCCACATTTCGGGCAAAGCATCCGGGTACGAAACAACGCCTGTATCCTCCTACCCTGCTTACCCCGGCCACGGCCTCTCTCCCTGAGATTTTTGTTGGCTATCACCCACTGTTCCTCAGTGATGAGGGCTGGAACATCGAATGTTACCTTTTCACTATCAGGCTTTGGCCTAACGAGCGTTCTCTTTATACCCAGAGTCAAATCACCCAGGGGTTTCTCAGGGTTGGAAACACGACCGTTTGCATTATATTCAGCCTTTCCCGTGTAGCACCTTCGCCCGGCTATCTTGATTACAGTCTTAGGAGCCCAGGACGTCCGATAGTGTGGCCGAATCCCAAGCTCGTTCAGTTTGCTGGCAACCCAGTAGGCAGTGCGACCCTCGTCTCCGATCCAGATGAAAATCTGAATAACCACCCAAGCCGGGCTTCTGTAGACTGGCTTGCCATCAGGTCCCAGTTTGTCTATCTCCCACCAAGCACGGAGCACTTTTGCTCTGCCAGTTCGCGGCTCGATAATCTTGTCGGTGGTGAAGGAATTATCAATGGGATTGTGCTCACACAATAGCATAGAAATTCTACCCTTCAGCGTGCGTGTTTGAGGTAACAAGACAGGCTTCTGTGCAATTTCACCCTTGGTTGTACTCTGGACCTCTGCCTCGCCGCCTCGTGGCCCAGACAGCTAGCTCCACTGAAACCAGCACCAGCAAGCCTACTATAGCCGTCTTCTCGGCAAGAGTAGTGTTGACGGCTACGGTGCTCAGAACCACAGCCGGCAATAGTCCAAGCCTCACTATTGGCTTCAGGCTGGGATGCTCAGTTATGAACTCAGCCATTGGTGGGCTGACCCTGTAATAGAGGTTTACTAGGGCTTGTCCCGGCGGATTGGTCAGCAGGTATTTGTCCCTGAACTCACGGAGAATTTCTATTTCCTGCGCCATTGGGGTGCCGTAGGCTGCAGTGGCGATGAAGCACCCTGATTGCGGCATAAACTCGTCGCCAGTAAGCACGTTACCCGCTGTCAAGGCGTAGTCGGTAGTACCATCCCCATCAGAGTCCACCTGTACAATAACACCGTCTTCACCCCGTGCGAGGGCATCCCAATCAATAGTATACTCATGCACTGTTCCAAGCGCTGTGGGAATGTCAATAGCAGTGAAATTGATACCTTCACTACCCTCAATACAAGCTATGTCTAGTCCGTAGGTTCCTTTTCCTGTGCCTGTCACTTCATAGCGATAAGAACTAGACGGGGAAGAGATGGCAGCAATTTCAGTCTCTTCATTGTAGATCGAGTCCGGAATTTCTTCTTTAACGTGCCCATTCACTAAACCAGTAACTCGATTTTCTGAATCATATACGCGGAGCTCGCCAAGACTATGTTTCCACACCAAATACCAGTTTGTTAATTCCAAACTTTGAGTGCCAGGCCCGCCCACCTTTGTGGCAGCTGCTAGCTCGCCATCTTTGTCCAAGTGGTAGGGAGGATTCCCTGTCCTGTCTCCGTTGTCATCAAGCAATGAACACTCTTCATCCCCAAACCACATTTCATGCCCCCGCCATACAAAATTCCCTCCAAGCGATGAGTCTTTGACAAACGCTTCCTTAATATCTAGTCCCTGATTCAAATTCCCCCAGAAGCGGTCACTAGAACGAAGGATATCTTCATAGAGTCTTTCCTGGTCATCGTGAGCCGCAGTGATTATGATTCTGTTTTCAGCTGAGATACTATCTTCGCCGGAAGTAGCAGACGCATTAATAAAACTCCCCGAATAGCATGACTCTATCACAATTAGCATTTTGACCTTTTCTGAAAATCCATCAAGCAAACCATCACCTAAAGCGTTATGCAATGCGGAAACATGAAGGGAATCCCCGCTAAATGAGAATGCTTCCTCAACTCCGTGACCTACCAAGTATAGGACAAATAGGGCAGACCTGTCCCCGATTTTATCGCTGATTTCATTTACAACGCTCCTAAAGTTTGCAAAGGAAGCAGTCATATCCACTTCATCGTCATGATACTCGTCTCCGTCAATATCTTGGGGACGATCGGAATTAAGATAATAGATATGACTATCGCCAAACCCTAAGTTACGAAGAGATCTATAAGCATTATTAGCAGCGTGATTAAACGACCATTTTTCTCTCCACCCTCCTTCACCTGCTACAATGACTGCATAGCCCGGATGCACAGAAATGTCGGCATGGCCCTGTGCCACATTGCTGCCATCATCCTTAATCTCTGCCCAAACCTCTTTGTTTCCGCCTGTCGCAAAGGACCAAGCTTTGGTTTTGGACACTGCATCCCAATCTCCTGAAGATATATCCCATTCATACCATTCCGTCCATTCGCCAGTTGGGGTAGCATCTTGGGAATCATCGCTTGAGAAGCGAACCTTGGTAAGGCCAAAATCATCAGTAGAGTTTCCAGTATGAATATAAAAGACTTCTCCGATATCGACGTTGGCTATCCCCCCCTGCTTTTGAAGCTCAATAGCACAAATTGGAGGTCGATTGGGTCGGCAAATCTCAAGCCTCTGGTTTGCATCAATAGCATACTCGTACTTTCCTTCAGGCCATTCGCGTATACTCTTCGCTTCATCAAGAGGGTCCAGGAAGTAATACTTGTTTCCGACCTTCCCTATGAAAACGATGAAGTGTAGGTACAGCATCCACCCTGGCCTCGTCACAGAACATATGACGGGATATCCTTCATTTAGCTCCTGCTCAATCCTGTTCCAACTTGCGGGTACTGAACCTATCCACTTAACCTTCTCGTTAGATGCTTCCTCCACCTTTGACCAGTCACATATGATTCCCTCTGCATCTATTCCTCCAGCCGCTGTGAGACTGGTGTTAAGTCTGCCAGGGTCGGTATCGTATCCAAAATAGTCTGCAACCATCGCCAGAGAAGTGACCGGACACCCATTATTCCCGATATTAAAACGGCTATGATCTAAGTAATCGCCAGACCAGGCAGGGTCTTTTTGACTGAAGAATGTAACATCCAGTAGCCCTTCAGATGACTGACTTAAAGCTAGTTCAGCGGTTAAGCTCCAAGTACAGAGTGCTGCTAGAGGATTGCCAGCTAGATCGGTTATAGCTGTGCTCAGAGGGGCTGTATCATCACTGGAAATGACAGTATCAATCAGACCTAATAGGGGTAATGCTACCAATATAATTACTAGGACAACTACGAAGAAGAACCTCTTCACGTTCACTATCTCTTGGGGCAATTATACCATACATTAGCCTAGTGAAGTTTGAGCATAGCTTCAGGCTTTACCGAAGGATTGAACATTCCACTAGTTCGTTATCTGACGCTAGAAAGCTATCAAATTGCTCACCTTGTTACGAAGACTGTAAATGGGATTGTGGGGACGCAATAACATAGAACTCCTGCCGTTCAGCGTGTGTGTTTAACGTCGCACGGTCACAATACAGCATTCCCCATTTGCGCGGTTAGGTAACAATCTACGGTAGCGTGCAATTCCAAGCTCAGCCACATTATCGCTTGGGCTCAACCACATAGGCTTTAGTTGTATTAAGAAACGGACTGCCAGCTCAGGAAGGGATAGGTTTGTCCGTCAATGATATTCCAGATGTAGGCACGGTTGGTCTGGTTCAAAGTGACTGCCATTATGTTCCAGCTTGCATCTGTGAAGGTAGTTATGTTCTTCATTTCAGTGGTATTCTTGCCTATCCCGCCGCCTGAAGTAGATTGTCCGCTTGTTTCCGTATCCCAGAAAGAACTACTCACAGTGCCGCCATTTGATCCCACCAGACCGCCAGTCCCTCCGACCGGACCTTCAGGGTCCAAGTTGAGGATCACAGTGCAACTGGAATAGCAGTTGCTTATACTGCACCCAGGATGCTGTTGTCCGACTAAACCGCCAACATTGAAGCTGCCAGTCACTCTGCCAGTGCAATAGGAGTTGCTTATAGTGCCAATGTTGCGTCCGACTAAGCCTCCAATAGCAGCGCGACCAGTCACATTGCCATTGGAATAGCAGTTGCTGACGGTGCCTCCGTGATTCGACCCCACCAGGCTGCCAACAACGTTATAACCGACCACGGTGATGTTCACTACGCCGACATTCTTGATGATACCGCCGTCAATGAGATAGGTGAAAAGTCCTGCCGCGAATTCGTCAGGGTTGATGAACAGGTCGCGTATCTCGTGTCCTTGTCCGTCGAAAGTGCCTGTCAAGCCATAATCGGCCACATACTTCGAGCAGCCCCATGATACTTCTACTGTAGAATACCCAATTGGTTGCCAGCCCTTTCCCGCATTGGCTGTCGGGCTCGCCAGCTCCTCATAACCGGCCGTACCGGAATCGAGGTCGTTCATCAGAGTGTGGTTCCCGTCGAGGTTGTCTCTGATGGCATCTAAATCATACCAGGTCCGTATTTCCAGGTTTTGGGAAGGATGATTATCATCGCCACAACCACCATAAGAGCACGGAACCCCTGTAATTAGGACTGCCACAAGCAAGAACACGTCGAATCTGGCCAGTTGATTACTTCGCCTCCAACCAGCTATTATCTTCATCCCACATCTCTGCCTTATAACACTCAGGATACTATCATATGATAACTTTGTTAAAATTTCATTAAGGAAGTTGTGGGTGATTTTCGGGGTGTCCAAGACATATTACGGAGTTGGAAAGTCGTAGACCACTAGTTTGTTACCTGACGTTGGAGAACTATCAAATTGGCAACCCTGTTACGAAGACTCTAAATGGGATTGTGTTCACGCAATGACATAGAACTTCTGCTGTTCAGTGTGCGTGTTTAATTCCTCTAGAACCAGCTTCAACTACCACCGCATAAACATGGGGATGTTTGTCCAGCGATGCGTATAAATATTCTATTCCGTTTTCCTTTAGGGTTATTGGCCCGAAAGTGGCCGTATAAAGAGTTACGGCTCCCAGCCTCCGACATTGCACTCCCCGTAGCCGCCCCATCCTGCGGCGACCACAGTGCCGTCGTTCTTAAGCCCCACCGTGTGTCTCAGGCCTGCGGCGACCTGGATAATGTCTGTCCAACTACCGACATCACAACACAGGTCATACATGTCCCATCCCACGGCGACAACCGTGCCGTCGGCCTTAAGCCCCACCGTGTGACCGAAGCCCGCGGCGGCCTGGGTGATGCCCGTCCAGCTCCCGATATTGCACTGCCCGTCGTCGTTCCATCCCACCGCCAACACGGTGCCATTGGCTTTAAGCCCCACCGTGTGAAAGTGACCTGCGGAAACCTGGATGATGTCCGTCCAGCTACCGACATTGCACAAATCGTAGCCGCAGTATCCTACGGCGACCACAGTGCCGTCGTTCTTAAGCCCTACCGTGTGCCAGCAGCCTGCGGCGACCTGGATGATGTCGAACCACTCAAAGTTAGCCGTGATGGAATAGCTGTCATCCATTGTGATGTTGGTCGCAGCGGCGTTGGCATTGGCAATGGTGTCCACATCGCCAGTCCACTCCTTGAAGCGGTAGTCAAATTGGCGGTAGTCGTCAGGCTCGGCGACAAGTTCGCCTGTCGTATTAGCGGCATAGGCAAAATATCCTTCACCGGGTTCGGTTACCGACCCTCCATAGTTGCTGAAGATGGTGAGGCTATACCAACCTTCGTCCAGTTCAAAGTTGGCGATGATGGAGTAGGAGTCGTACATGGTGATATTGGTCGCGGCAGCAGTGACTTTGCCAATAGTGTCTACATCGCCAGTCCAGTTGACAAAGTGGTGGTGGTGGTCAGGCTCAGCGACAAGTTCGACCGTCGTGTTAGCAGCATAGGAAAAAGTCTCCTCACCCGGGGTAGTTACTGACCCTCCATAGGTACTGGCGATGGTGAGGTAATAAGAGTCACCACCGCTACCATTACAGCCTGCCATCCCGGCAATTAAAGCCGCCATAACCAAAAGGATGCAGACTCTTGCCAAGTAATGGCGTCTCCTCGAACTAGGTATTATCTTCATACCCTATATTCGCCCAATACTACCTATAGCACCATTGTATGATGCGATTATTAAAATTTCATTAAGGAAATTCTGAATCGTTCTTTGTGCACGGTGCAAGGCGTACTGTGGAGCCGGACAGTTACAGAACATCAATCGGGATTGTGGGGACACAATAACATAGAACTTCTGCCGTTCAGGGTGCGTGTTTAGTATGGCATGATCACAACACACTAGTCACAATAGTCAGTTTCGTTCAATGATAATTTGACACATCACACAGTTCGTCATTTCGTTTAAGGGATGCTTGACCATACGAAATGGATGAGATTTCTGTATTGAACAGTGCAAATCTAAGGGACTGTTACTCACCGAGTCTGTCGCCTATTTCCAGTCTTGCCTGCTTGGCAAATTCGGTTGCCTCTATCTTGGCTGATTTGTTCATTTGAACCTTCTGAACTAATATTGCCCCGCGTTTCGATGATACCACGAATCCGTCTGTGCTACTGTTGACAATCTGAC
>Ga0224495_10002425_pt1 | contig 12135 bp, 9 predicted proteins | sample SF_Jul11_sed_USG_FD_168128 | JGI IMG/M metagenome (GOLD analysis project Ga0224495, IMG submission 168128) | Sediment microbial communities from San Francisco Bay, California, United States - SF_Jul11_sed_USGS_4_1 | ecosystem: Environmental > Aquatic > Marine > Sediment | place: USA: California... | reverse complement strand
GCGGGCCTCACCCCGCAGGATCAGCCCAACAACACGGTCACGAACAACGGCGGCTTCGGCATCGCGTGCCTGATCAATTCCTCGGCGGACGGGCGTCTGGGAGGCCTGAACGGAGCTAGCGGCGCGAAGTCCTTCGGAGCAAGCTGCGTCGATTCGCTGGACGTCGCGAACTCCTTCTGATCGCGTACCGGGCGCTCCCGTGCCCGGCCGGCTGCGGCCGGCCGGGCAGATCGGCGATCGACCGGGGCGCGGTGACGACATGCTGGTGTTGGCGCAGCTACCACGGATAAGCGAAGAAGACGGTCAGCTCACTGCCCTCGTTACCGGTCGCCAGGTCGGCGCGATACACCGCTCCCGAGGCGGCGACCAGACGCAGCCCGGCGCCATAGGTGTAGCGGGACTCACGCCACAGCTGACCGGCCGTTTCGGACACGCTGCCGGCCTCGGCAAACAAAGCCACCTGCAGGCCGGTGCGCACGTCCTTCCAGAAGAAGTAATTGAAGGGCTTGACCTCGTCTTTGAAGTTCAAACGGTACTCCACGCCAAAGAAAGCACTATGCCCGCCTTGGAAGCGGCCCTGCGGGTAGGAACGCAGCCGATCCTTGCCGCCCAGCGAAGCCGCCGTGCCGTTGGCGCGCTGATTGATGATGACATCCACCAGTTTCTGTTCAGAGGCCAGACACGCGGTATCCGTGGCGCCGCAGTTGAGTCCGAGTTCGCCGCGAATTGCCGTGGGATCGGTATTGCCTCTTCTCGTCACATGGGCGTCGGACTGGTAGTAATTGAAGACCAGGGTATCGGTGTCGAACAGCGGCAGGTACAACGAACCGCTATAACTCAGCACGTAGAAGTCCGGATCAATGGACTTCCTCGCAGGCTGATTCTGGTAATCCATGCCGAAGCGCAGCCCGGTGCGCGGATCCAGATAATCGTCGGTCAGATCGAGCGCGACACCCAGGCGGGTACTGGACTCCTTGCCGCGATAAGGCTCGGCCAGTTTGGTGATCAAATTGCCGTTGTGGTCGCGAATCGCGTCGATCTTGTATTCGTTGTCGGTGTGGTTTAAATGGAAATTGAGGCGCCGATCATAGAAGGTGAGATTCAAATTGGCCGTTTGTTCCAGGGCCAGCGAGATATCCAGCAGGCTGAAGCCGTCCTTGCCCGATCCCTCCATGCCGCGCGTGTCGTACTGGTTGACCTGCGCCTTGTTGATATCCTGGTAATACAGGCGAAGGTACAGACGACGGTCGATGAGCGGCACCTCGTCGGCCTGCAGAATATAGCCCCCGGCATCGCCGGCAACATACATGGCGAGGAAGTCGGTAGTGGTCTGGAAGATATTCGAGAAATTGCCCATCAGAAAGACTCCCTCGCCGATGCCGGGGTAGCTGTAGGGCAGCGGGACCACCAGATGCGCAGGTGAGGCCGGGAACTGGTCCTTGCGCCGTTCCGACAGGTTGAACTCGGCATTGGCGTCGACGCAACCAATAGTCAACCAGAGTGCGCAACCCCAGAAGAGAAACCGTCGCAATGCCGGGCGCGGTTTGAAAGCGCGTGTCAGCCGGGATGAAACTGCCGAGCCGTGAATGTCCTGGATGTGCATGGGCCGCCTCTTGCGTACAACCGTTGTCGGCCATGCGCGCGGCGCGAAGGCCATCGCGCGAACGGCCTCTTGGCATATATTGTGCCGCTTTGGCGCGTTTCGGCAACCTCGGCAAGCGCGACGCCTGCGAAAGACAGTGCGCCGCTCGATCGGGCAGGCGAAATGGCTTGCCGCGGCGTTTTCTTGGCGCGGCGCGCTGACCTCCGCCGCATACGCCGATAGCGGGACTTCGTGAAGCGCTCCTAATTTCCTGCGACGGCGTGGCCGAGTCCGGCTTCGACCAGCCGCGGCGGCATCGCCAGTTCGGGCCACTCGCGGCAGCTGCGCATGAACTCGTCGGAGACGAGGATCGCCAGCGCACGCGTCTCGCCCGTCGCGGCGGTGGGCATCGCCGCGTACAGTCCGGCAAGCGCCGCGGCGCCGTGTTCGCGCCAACCGCCTTGCTCATCGACCGACACCGTCGCGCTGTGCAGGCGGAAACTCGCCAGCCGCGATTCGCGCCGCAAGTAACCGCGCCCCGCCTTGTCGACGCTGCGCAGGCCCCGTTCGAGACAGGCCAGCACGTCGGCGAGCGCCTCGCGGGTTTGCGATTCGGGCACGAGCCAGTAAAACAGGCGCGTGTCGCGGAAGAACGCCTGCAGCAGCGGGATGCCACGGTGCAGCAAAGGGGTGGACACGCACAGGTGCGATTCGCCGAACTGCTTCTTGAGGTCGCCGATGAGGCGCAGGCGGCCGTTCGGCGACCGTGCACATACATCGGCCTGGACCAGGAATACGCGGCAGGCGTTGCCGGGTTCGAGCATGGTCGAAAAGAGCGGGTGACCGCTGCGCCGGAAGTTCAGCATCGTGCCGTAGGCTTTCGCGACCGTGAAGTAAGCGAGACTGAACGCGAAGGGCAGCGTGAGATCGACGAATACGGTCGAGAAGTTCAATACCAGGTAGGAGACCGCGAGAAAGCTCGCCTGCACCACGGTGAACAACAGGTTGACCAGCCGCGTGTCGACGTTGTAGACGAAGGCCACCGCGAGAAGCGCAAGCGACAGCATCGTGACCAGGATTGAAACGAGCGGCGGCAGCGTGGTGAGCGAGTCGCCGTTCTTCAGGTTGTCGATCGCGACCGCGAGGATGTCGAGGCCGGAGTGATTGCGCGACACCGGTGTGGCCTTGAAATCGAACATCGCCGGAGCACTCGAACCGACGACGACGATCTTGCCGGCGAATTCGTCCGTCGGGCGCTTCCTGGCCGACTGTTTCAAGTCGAAGTAGAGATCGTGAAACGAAACGCGCCGGTACGAGTGCTTCAGGCTGCGCCAGTTGATCAGCACGTCCTCGCGCTCGGGAAGCGCGATCCCCAATCCGGCGACCACCGCCGCGGACAGCGAGTTGATGCGCCAGCTGTACTCGACGCCATAGACCGCGTAGCGCCGCAGGATGCCGTCATCGTCGGTGACGAGATTGTTGGACCCGACCCGTGGTTCGCGGATCGCATCGAAGAAATACGGCACCACCGCGGGGAGCGTTGCCTCGCCGGGTGCGTCCGGATCGAGGCGGGTCGCCCCGGGTATCTCGTCGAGCTGCAGTTCCTTCTGGCTCTCGGCCGCGTCGCCCGTGTAGAAGATCGGGAAATAGACGTTGGAATGGCGCGCCGCGACCTCGCGCAGCGCGAGATCGGATGCGGCGTTGAAGACGTCGGCGTAGGCGAAGGTGATGTTGAAGACGATCGCGCGGGGTTTTTGCGCCTCGAGTGCCTCGATCGTTTCGCCGATGATCTGTCGCGGCCAGGGCCAGCGGCCGTATTTGCCCGCCATCGCCGCGAGCGCCGGCTCGTCGATGTCGAGAATCACGATGTGGGGGTCGGCCGGCGGCGCGCGCAACCGGTACTTCATGATCAGATCGTAGGCCTTGTTCTGCATGCCGTGGCCGAGCGTGCTCTGCAGCACGAAGGCTGCCGCCGCGGCGAGCAGCACGGCGAGCGCCAGATAGAAGTGGCGGCCCAGGCGGCTGGCCGCCGAAGACAGCGGGACAAGGAAGAATCGAAGCGTCTGCTGTATGGCGTCGGTCGGTGACATGCGCGGATCCCGATGGAAGATGCGGCGCGGATCATAGCGCTGTTTGGCGCCGTTCTGAAGATTTCGGCGATCCGCGAAGCAGACCGGGGGTAGGGTCAGTCCTTGCGCCGCGCCCGCACCGTGCCGATCGCCTTCGCGACCAGCTCGCCATCCGCGTTTCTCGCCTCGCCTTCGACGAAGATCATGCTGCGGCCGTTCTTCAGCACACGCGCTTCCGCGAGCAGGTGCGTGCCGCCGCCCGCGGCGGTGAACGAGGTGCTCATGTCGATGGTCATCACGCCGGCCGCATCGGGATGCAGCGTGCGCGCCGCGGTGCACAGCGCCACGTCGAGCAGCGACATGATGACTCCGCCGTGCACGCTGCCGAAGCTGTTGACCAGATGCGGCGCGACCGGCAGCGACAATCGCGCCGATCCCTCGCCGAGCGCGTCGGTGACGATGCCCAGGTGCGAGACGAAGGGGATGCGCTGCTGGTAGTCGCGCACGAAGGCGACGTCGATAACCGGGTGCTTGGCGGTGGTCACGGAGTGTCGTTCCCGCGAAAGAAGCAGAAATGCAAAACCATCGCGCCTGGGCAATGCGGACGTCGCGACGGACCCGGCGCCTTCGTTAGATGACCGTCGCCCCACCGTCGACCGCGATCGCCTGACCGGTGATGTGGCGCGAGGCATCCGAGGCGAGCAGCACGGCAAGGCCCTTCAGGTCCTCGTCGCCGCCGAGGCGCTTGGTCGGCGTCCAGTCGCGGATCAACTCGCCGGTGGTCTCGAGCGTTCCCTTGGTCATCTTCGAGGGGAAGAAGCCCGGGCAGATGGCGTTCACGGTGATGCCGTGCGCGCCCCACTCGGCCGCGAGCGCGCGGGTGAAGTTCACCATCGCGCCCTTGGTCGCGTTGTAGGCGATGGTGCGCACGATGCGTGTGTCCTGCCCCATCAGGCCTGCGATCGACGCGACGTTGACGATGCGTCCGTACTTCGCCGGGATCATCGCGTGCTTGGCGACGTATTGCGTGAGCACGAACGGGCCGGTGAGGTTGACGTTGACCAGTTTGTCCCAGGCCTCGAGCGGGTGGTCTTCGGCCGGTGCGCCCCAGGTGGTGCCGGCGTTGTTCACCAGGACATCGACCTTGCCGTAGCGCGCGAGGATCGCCTCGGCCACCGGCACGATCGTCTCGCGCTTGCCGATGTCGCAGGCCCATGCACTCGCCTCGATGCCTTGCTTCGCGAGATGCGCGACGGCTTCGTCGAGTTCATTTTTCTTGCGCGCGGTGAGCGCGACGCGCGCGCCCATTTCGCCCAGCGCCTCGGCGATTTGCAGTCCCAGGCCGCGCGAGCCGCCGGTGACGATCGCCACACGGCCGCCGAGATCGAACAGTTGTTTGACGCTCATCAGACATCCCTTCTTTTCATGACCGGAGACGGATCCCCCAAGCGGGGGATTCTAGGCAAGCCCGGCAAAACCTCCAAACGATTGCCGTGTTTTTCCGGGGTTCGGATTGCCCCGCGTGCTGCGATCGCGGCCGAAGCCCGGTTCGCGAACGAGAACCGCGATCATCCCGGGCGGCAGGTTGCCGAGCGCGCGTGGCGGGGCGCGCAAGGCCGTAGGCTAGAATGCGCGTCGGCCACGGGACTTCTCCGGGAAGGAGTATGCAGATGGAATCCAAAACGCCCGGCGACCGCTTGAAGGGCTGGCTCGACAAAATTCCGCTCGCGCCGCTGGTCGTGCTCGCGCTGCTGCTCGGACTTGCGCCGTTTGCGCCCGAACCGCACGTCTGGGAAAAGCTGAAGATGCTTGCCGGCGGGACGCTGGCGCGCCCGATCGACATCTTCGATCTGATCCTGCACGGTACGCCCTTCCTGCTGCTCGCGGCGAAGCTCTGGAGCGTTGCACGGCGTTGAGCCGAAAATCAGGTCTTGAGTTGCAGCGCCTTGTACTCCAGAAACTCCTCCAACCCGTACGTTCCCGCCTCGCGACCGTGGCCGGACTGCTTGAACCCGCCGAAGGGCGCGTTCATGTTGAACGCCCCGCCGTTGATGTCGATCTGTCCCGCGCGGATGCGCCGCGCGACGCGCTGCGCGCGCGCCTCGTCCTTCGACCACACCGCGCCGGCGAGGCCATAGGGCGAGTCGTTGGCGATGCGCACCGCATCGTCTTCGTCCTGGTAGGCAATGATCGCGAGCACCGGACCGAAGATTTCCTCCTGCGCGATGCTCATCGAATTCTTCACCTTGCCGAAGACGGTCGGCTTGACGTAGTAACCGCCCGCGGGAACGCCCTCGGGCGAGTCGGCGCCGCCGGCGAGGAGTTCCGCGCCTTCCTCGACACCCTTCCTGATATAGCCGCGCACGCGTTCGAGTTGCGCGGCCGAGGTGAGTGGTCCGAGCCGGGTCGTTTCGGCGAGCGGATCGCCGACGGTGAATCCCTTGGCCACCTCGGCGGCGATCGCCGCCGCCTCGGCGTACTTCGCCGCGGGCACCAGCATGCGCGTGAGCGCGGTGCAGGTCTGCCCCGAATTGAGGTAGCAGCCGTTCACCGTGCTCTTCACGGCGGCGGCGAGATCGGCGTCGTCGAGGATGACCGAGGCGCTCTTGCCGCCGAGTTCCAGCGCGACGCGCTTGACCGTCTGCGCGGCGACTTCGGAGATGCGCTTGCCCGCGCGAGTCGAGCCGGTGAAAGTGATCATGTCGACGCCCGGGTGCCTGACCAGCGCTTCGCCGACGGTCGGGCCGGGACCCGTCACCAGATTGAATACCCCCGCGGGCAAACCGGCGGCTTCGATGACCTCGGCGAGCAGGAAGGCGTTGAACGGCGCGATCTCGGAGGGTTTGAGCACCACCGTGCAGCCCGCGGCGAGCGCGGGGGCGACCTTCAGGGCGATCTGATGCAGCGGGTAGTTCCACGGCGTAATTGCGCCGACCACGCCGACCGCCTCGCGCAGCACGAGTGAATTGCCGACCCGCTGCTCGAAGGCGAATTCCTTCACGAGCTTCGCGTAGTTGGCGAAATTGGCGATCGGCAACCCCGCCTGGATGCGACCGGCGAGTTTGAGCGGCATGCCGACTTCCTGCGCGATGAGTTTCGCGAGTTCGTCGCCGCGCGCCTTGAGGCCGTCGGAGATCTTCTGCAGGTAGCCGGACCGTTCCTGGACGCTCGTCGCGCCCCAGCTTTCCAGCGCGGCGCGCGCCGCGGCGACCGCGGCGTCGATGTCCTCTTCCGAGCCGGCCGGAACGCGCCCCAGCACCGCGCCGCTACCCGCGTTGTGGACTTCGAGGCTGGTGGTGGACGAGGACGCCACCCAGCGCCCGCCGATATAGAACTTGTCCCGAATTTGCATGACCATTCCTTTACGCTTGGGGGCGCTACTTTACCGGGGTGCCCCGCACGCCGCAATGCGGGAAGCCGCCACCGCGACAGGTGGGGTATTCTTGCGCGTCAACAGGGCGCTGCAGGTCCGGACGCTCGGCGCGGTATGAGATCAGAGGATAGTGGAGGCTTGAAGCCGTGACCGAATCGAACCAATTCCGCCTGCTCGGCAAACGCCGCTTCGCGCCGTTCTTCGGCGTGCAGTTTCTCGGCGCGCTGAACGACAATACCTTCAAGCAGGCACTGGTCATCATGCTTGCGTATCAAACCGCGAGTTTCACCAGTCTGTCGAGCAGCACGCTGCAAAACGTCGCGCAGGCCTTGTTCGTCCTGCCATTCTTCCTCTTTTCCGCGACGGCCGGGCAACTCGCCGACAAGTACGAAAAGTCGCGCCTCATTACCGTCACCATCGTGATCGAGTTCGCCTGCATGGCGCTCGGTGCGGCGGGCTTCTACACGCAAAGCATCGGTTTGTTGCTCGTCGCGCTGTTTCTCGGGGGGGTGCAGTCGGCGCTCTTCGGGCCGGTGAAATACGCGATTCTGCCGCAGCACCTCAAGGAAACCGAAATCGTCGGCGGTAACGGCATGGTCGAGATGGGTACCTCGGTCGCGATTCTTCTCGGCATGGTGCTGGGCGGCTGGGTCATCACCCAGCCCGATTGGGGGGTGCAAGCCGCGGCAATCCTGACGATGACGATTTCGGCGACCGGGGTCGCGCTTTCGCGCTTCATACCCAAGGCGCCGGCCGCCGATCCCGGCCTGCGCATCAACTGGAACCCGTTCACCGAGACCTGGCGCAATCTGCATTTCACGCGCAGCAATCGCACCGTGTTCCTCTCGATTCTCGGCATCTCGTGGTTCTGGTTCTACGGTTCGATGATGGTGACCCAATTCCCGAATCTTTCGAAGGACATCCTCTCCGGCAACGAGCATGTGGTGACGCTGCTCTTGATCGTGTTCTCGGTCGGTATCGGGATCGGTTCGCTGCTGTGCGAGCGGCTCTCCGGCCACAAGGTCGAACTCGGTCTCGTGCCGTTTGGCTCGATCGGCCTCACCGTGTTCGGCATCGATCTGTGGCTGCAGACCGCCGCGCACATCGCGCACGGCCCGCTGGGGGTGGCGTCGTTCGTCGCCGACCCCGCGCACTGGCGCCTGCTCGGCGATCTGTTCGGTATCGGCCTGTTCGGCGGTTTCTACATCGTTCCGCTTTATGCGCTGGTGCAGACGCGCAGCGACCCGGTGTTCCGCTCGCGAATCATTGCCGGCAACAACATCCTCAACGCGCTGTTCATGGTGGCCGCGGCGCTGATCGCGATCGGATTGTTCTCGGTCGGGTTGACGATTCCGCAATTGATCCTGATCACCGCGCTGCTCAACGCGGCGGTCGCGGTCTACATCTACACCCTGGTGCCCGAGTTCCTGATGCGCTTCCTGGTGTGGATGCTGATCCACTCGGTGTACCGGCTGCAAAAGACCGGGCTCGAACGCATTCCCGACGAGGGCGGCTTGCTCATCGTGAGCAACCACGTGAGCTATGTCGACTCGCTGGTGATGGCGGCGGGCTGCCGCAGGCCGATCCGTTTCGTGATGGACCATCGCATCTTCAAGATTCCGGTGCTCAATTTCATCTTTCGCACCGGGCGCGCAATTCCGATCGCGTCGGCGAAGGAGGACCCCGAGATGATGGAGCGCGCGTTCGCGGAGGTGGCGAAGGCGCTGCGCGCGGGCGATGTGGTGGCGATCTTTCCCGAGGGACGCCTCACCGACTCCGGGGACATGATGCCTTTCCGCCCCGGCGTGAAGCGCATCCTCGAAGAGACTCCGGTGCCGGTGGTGCCGATGGCGCTGATGGGCCTGTGGGGGTCGTTCTTTTGCAGGAAGGACGGCCCGGCGATGACCAAGCCCTGGCGCCTGCGTCCGTTCCGGAAGATCGGCCTCGCGGTCGGTGAGCCGATTCCCGCTCACCGCGCGACGCCCGAAAGCCTCCACACCAGGGTGAGCACCTTGCGAGGTGATTGGAAGTAGGTTCGCGATCGGCAACGAGTCTATTGGGGAGACAAGACATGGCGCGCAGCGGCAAGGCGGTGATCTGTCGTGAGTTGAATAAACCGGTCGTCGTCGAGGAAGTCGGCTTCGAGTCGCCGCGGCGCGGCGAGGTGATGGTGAGGCTCGCCGCCTGCGGCGTGTGCCACTCGGACCTGTCCGCGACCAACGGCACGATCGCCATGCAGCCGCCGCTGATCCTCGGCCACGAAGGCGCGGGCGAAGTGATCGAAGTGGGCGAGGGCGTCGCCGACCTGGCGGTGGGCGATCACGTCATCTCCAACTGGATCTATATGTGCGGGCGCTGCCATTACTGTCACATCGGCCGGCCGGTGCTGTGCAACCAGCAAAACAAGGCGTTGACGACGTTGCCCGACGGCACGCTGCGCACCAAGGACCGGGCCGGCAAACCCCTGTCGGTCTTTTCCGGTTGCGGCGTGATGGCCGAATACGCGGTGCTGCACGAGGACAACCTGGTGAAGATCGATGCTCGCGTGCCGCTCGATCGCGCGGCGCTGGTCGGCTGCGCGGTGACCACCGGCGTCGGCGCGGTGTTCAACACCGCGAGGGTCGCGCCCGGGTCGAGCGTCGCGGTGTGGGGCGCGGGCGGAGTCGGGTTGAACGTCATTCAGGGCGCGGCGATCGCCGGCGCCGTGCAGATCGTCGCGATCGACGCCAGCGCGGCGAAGCTGGAACTCGCGAAACAGTTCGGCGCGACCGATATGTTGCTCGCGAGGCCGGGCGAGGATCTCACCAAGGCACTCAAGAAGCTGACCGGCGGCGGACCCGACTACGCCTTCGAATGCGTCGGCGGCGGCGAACTCGCGGCGGCGGCGTACAAGGCGATCAGGAAGGGCGGGATGGCGGTGGTGATCGGCGTGGCCAAGCCGGACGATTCGACGACACTACGCACGATGACGTTGCCCTTCGAGGAGAAGACCCTTACCGGCAGCTATTTCGGCTCGGCGCGGCCGCGCGAGGATTTTCCGCGGGTGCTCGCGCTCTACGCGGGGGGGAAACTCAAGCTCGACGAACTGATTACCCGGCGCTACTCGATCGACGAGGCGCCGCAGGCGTTTGCCGATCTGGAGTCGGGGCGCAATGCGCGCGGCGTGATCGTGTTTTGAGGGCGCGTGGAGTCACCGTCCGAGCCCGCGCCTGCCTGCGGCCGCAACCCTACGCGGCGATTCACGACTTACGCCGGCACCGGCTGCGCGCCGCCCGCGCGTCGGTGCTCGGCCGGCGGGCGCTCGTCCATCAGCCATTGCAGCGTGAAGGCGGCGAGCCCGATCGCGATCAGCGCGCCCCAGGCATAGTCGTAGTTGCCGTTCCAGCCGAATACCAGGCCGCCCATCCAGGCGCCGAAGAAGGATCCGACCTGGTGGCTCAGGAACACCACGCCGTAGAGCGTGCCGAAGTGTTCCAGGCCGAACACCCGGCTGATGATACCGGTCACCAGCGGCGACACCCCGAGCCATAGCGTGCCCATCGCGGCGGCGAAGATGAGCGTGGTGGTGGCGCTGATCGGCGCGAGCAGAAACGCGATGATGAACAGCGTGCGCAGCAGGTAGATCAGCGCGAGCAGGTGCTTCTGGCTGTAGCGCGCGCCGAGCAGGCCGAAGCCGTAGGTGCCGATCGTGTTGAACAGGCCGATCAGCCCCAGTGCCGTCGCACCTACCCCCGGCGCGATGCCGCACAGTTGCAGGTAGGCGGGCAGGTGCGTGGTGAGGAACACCAGCTGGAAACCGCAGGCGAAGAACGCGAGCGTCATGAAGAGATAGCCGCGGTGGCCGATTGCTTCGCGCAGCGCCTCGCCGAGCGGCTGCGGTTTTGCCGCGACCGTCACTTGCGCGTCCAATTTGATCGCCAGGCTCTTGATCGGCAACGCGAACAGCATCATCGAGGCTGCGATGGCCGCGAACACCAGCATCGCTGTCTGCCAGCCATGGCCGTTGATCAGCGCCTGGCCGAGCGGCGCGAGCAGCATCGTGCCGAGCGAACCCGAGGCGGCCACCAGACCCACCGTCTGGCTGCGTTTCTCCGGCGGCGTCGCGCGCGCCACCACGCCCATCAGCACGCCGAACGCGGTGCCTGCGGTGCCAATGCCGAGCAGGAACCCCGCCGTGTCCAGGCCCAATTCGCCGCGCGAATACACCATCAGCAGCATCCCCGCGGCATAGGCGAGCGCGGTCCAGATCAGGATCGGCCGCGGACCGTAGCGGTCGGCGAGCGCGCCGACGAAGGGCTGGCTGACGCCCCAGACGATGTTCTGCAACGCGATCGCAAAACCGAAACTTGCGGCCGAAATGCCCGCGTCGAGCGTCATCGGCCGCATGAACAGGCCCAGGCTCTGGCGCAGGCCCATGCAGATCGAAATGATCGTGCCGCTGAGAATGAGCAGCGCGATCATCGCGCGGCGGTTAGGGGTGGTCATGGCGGTAACGGAGTCCTTTTCTTGCATGGGTGGGCGAATGTCGCCGATCCATCATACCCCGGCCGCGCCGCGTGGCGGGCCCGGGTCGCGGGAGCAATTCTCCGGGATCTCGACGACCGCTGCGAACTTGCGCGCCGGGCAGGTCCGAGCGCGCCGGCGAATTCCGCTACACTTCGCGCTCGCCGAATTCCGGGAAGGATCGAGGATGTATTGCACCGCGCGCTGGCGCGCCGCACTGACGATGCTCGCGACACTGTGCGTCGCGCTCGCCGCGCAGGCGGCCGACCCGGGCAAGACGCTGCGCCTCACTTTCCAGGTTGCCGAGACGGGCTTTGACCCGGTGCGCGTCTCCGATGTCTACTCGGACACCGTGATTGAGGCGATCTTCGATCCCTTGCTCACCTACGACTATCTGGCGCGCCCGGCGAAGGTGGTGCCGAACACCGCGCGCGCGATGCCCGAGATCACCGACCGCGGCAAGACCTATACCCTGCGGATCCGCGAGGGTATCTACTTCACGCCCGACCCGGCGTTCAGGGGCAGGAAGCGCGAGCTGACCGCCGCCGACTACGTCTACACCTTCAAACGTTTCTTCGACCCCGCGAACCGCCCGCCCTACGCGTTCC
>Ga0224495_10002424_pt1 | contig 12137 bp, 7 predicted proteins | sample SF_Jul11_sed_USG_FD_168128 | JGI IMG/M metagenome (GOLD analysis project Ga0224495, IMG submission 168128) | Sediment microbial communities from San Francisco Bay, California, United States - SF_Jul11_sed_USGS_4_1 | ecosystem: Environmental > Aquatic > Marine > Sediment | place: USA: California... | reverse complement strand
TCCACCCTCTAAAACAACCATTTCATTTTTATCCCTAAAAGCGAATTTATCAACCTGTTGCCCTATGATAAAATCTGTATCGCCTGCATCAGTAATCTCTACTTTTTTGAGCATCTGTCTAATGATAATACCAACGTGCTTATCATTAATTGAAACACCTTGTAACCTATAAACTTCCTGTATTTCATTAACAAGGTATTCTTGTAATTTTTGCTCACCCTCAATTTTAAGGATATCGTGTGGATTAACCGGTCCATCACAAAGTTGTTCACCAGCTCTAACATAATCATTTTCTCGTACCAAAACACGTTTTCCAGTTGGTATAACATGTTTCAATTGATCAACAATTTCATCGCCATCTTCATTAAATGTTGTATATTCAATATTTATTATTGTTTTCCCTTTTAGCCTATCACCAAACTTGACAATACCATCCTGTTCACTAACTACACAAGAATCTTTTGGTTTACGTGCTTCAAAAAGTTCTGCTATACGTGGTAAACCCCCGGTAATGTCTTTAGTTTTCGTTTGCTCACGAGTAATTTTTGCAATGACATCACCAGGCTTAATTTTGGCACCCTCATCAACAATTAAGTGAGCACCTCCAGGAATTGCAATGCTAGAGATTTCGTTACCACTTTCATCAACGATTAAAACTTTAGGAGAGAGGCTTCCATCTCTTACTTCAGTTACAATTCTTTCCTGAACACCTGATTCTTCAATTTTTTCAATTTTTAATGTAGAACCTTTAATAATATCACTATATTTTACTTTACCAGCAGTCTCACAAAGTATTGGCTCGTTATACGGGTCAAATTCAGCAACAATACTACCTTTTTTGACATAATCATTTATTTTTACATTTACTTTTGTACCACTTTTTAAAATAATTTTAGTTTCACCGCCCATAAGTAAAATATTATTTTCAATAAAACGAACTGAACTAGCATTTTGTGATTTAACTTCTTCACCTAACGTAGAAATACCTATGACATCACCAATAAGAATGCTTTCACCATCTTTAACTTTTATTTTTTCAAAGTTAGATATTGGATAATCCATAATAACCTTGTGCAAGACCATTTCACCTTTTCTAGTGGTTATTGAACTTTCGCCTAAATCAATAAGACTTTCAGGTAATTCTTGTATTATTGCTGAGTATTGAAGTTCAATATTTTGTTCTTCAATTTGTCTAGCAGCCGTTCCACCGATGTGGAATGTCCTCATCGTTAACTGTGTTCCTGGCTGACCAATAGATTGAGCAGCAATAATTCCTACAGCTTCGCCAATTTCAACAGTTCTAGAGCTTGCAAGATTTCTACCATAACATTTAACACAAATACCAAATCTCGATTCGCAGGTTAATACAGTTCTAATTCTAATTTTCTCAATACCAGCTTTTTCAATAGCCTCTGCAGCCTCTTCAGTAACTTCTTCATTGGTTGATACAATAAGTTGTTTTGTTTTAGGGTGATAGACATTTTCTAGTACATATCTACCGACAATTCGGTCAGAAAGCTTTTCAATTTCCTCATCCCCTTCTCTGATAGCTTTTCTGTCGATACCATTTATTGTATTGCAGTCTATTTCGTTCACGACAACATCTTGTGCAATGTCAACGAGGCGTCTCGTAAGATATCCAGCATCAGCAGTTTTCAAAGCGGTATCAGCTAGACCCTTCCTGGCACCATGAGTTGAAATAAAGTACTCCAAAACGGTAAGTCCTTCTTTAAAGTTTGCTTTAATTGGTAGTTCAATGATTTCACCTGATGGTTTTGCCATTAAACCTCTCATACCAGCTAATTGTCTAATCTGCTGTTTACTTCCACGTGCTCCAGAGTCAGCCATAATATAAAGCGAGTTAAATCCGTTTTGATCCACTTTAAGATCTTCCATCATTACTTCAGATATTTTATCACTAACATGAGTCCAGACGTCGATAACCTTATTATATCTCTCATCCTCAGTAATATAACCATTTCTATAACTTTCTTCAATTTTTTTAATTTTAGTTTCTCCGCTGTCAATTAACTTTTTTTTGTCAGCAGGTATTTTAATATCGTCTATTCCAATAGTTGCACCAAAAAGAGTTGCATATTTAAAGCCTAGGTCTTTGATTTTATCAAGTGTATTAACAGTGACAGATGGTCCTAGTTTTCTTAGGCAAGTTAAAATTATCTGTCCTAAGGATTTATCGTTTAAAGTTTCATTTATTTGGTCCATACCATCGGGTAAGGCTTGATTAAAAATTAATCTGCCTGGTGTAGATATGTACCACTCATTGTTTCTTCTAACTTTAATATTTGCTTGATACTCAATCTCATTATGTTCTAGTGCTAGCATAACCTCATCAAAGGATGAAAAATGTTTTCCTTCACCTTTTGCCCCACGACGTTCTTTGGTTAAGTAATTAACGCCCAAAACCATATCTTGTGTTGGTCCAACAATAGGCTCACCATTCGCTGGATTTAAAAGGTTGTTTGATGAAAGCATTAGAACCCAGCACTCAATCTGAGCTTCGGGTGAAAGAGGTACGTGAACAGCCATTTGATCGCCATCAAAGTCAGCATTAAAAGCATGGCAAACTAAGGGATGAAGTCTAATTGCCTTTCCTTCAATCAATACAGGTTCAAAAGCCTGAATACCAAGCCTATGCAGGGTTGGTGCGCGGTTTAGTAGAACAGGGTGTCCTTTAATAACTTCTTCTAAAACTCCCCATACTTCAGGTTTTTCTTTTTCTACCATTTTTTTTGCGCTTTTAATATTGTATACCAAACCCTTTTCCACCAGACCTTTCATAATAAATGGTTTAAACAATTCGAGGGCCATTTTTTTGGGGAGTCCACACTGATGAAGCTTTAAGTCAGGTCCGACAACAATTACTGATCTACCAGAATAATCCACTCTTTTCCCTAGAAGGTTTTGCCTGAATCTACCTTGTTTACCCTTAAGCATATCAGAAAGTGATTTGAGAGGGCGATTACCAGGTCCTTTAACCATACGTTTTCGTCTAGAATTGTCAAATAAAGCATCGGCAGCTTCTTGAAGCATCCTTTTCTCGTTTCTAATAATTATTTCAGGAGCTTTTAAGTTAAGAAGTCTTTTTAGTCTATTATTTCTATTTATAACACGTCTGTAAAGATCGTTAAGATCGCTTGTTGCAAATCGTCCACCATCCAATTGTACCATAGGCCTAAGTTCTGGTGGAATCACAGGTATGACATCCATTATCATCCAATCGGGCATGTTTTTTGAGTTTTTAAAATCTTTTATAATTTCTAATCTTTTTAATAATCTAGGATCAGTTTTTTCACCTTTTTCATTCATTTTTTCACGAAGTTTAATTTCTTCTTCATCAAGATCTGTGTTTTCCAAAAGGTGTTTAATGGCAACAGCACCAATATCTGCAGTGAAATTCACACCATATTGTTTTTTATAATCCAAATACTCAGACTCAGTAAGGAGTTGCTTTTCTTTAAGATCAGTATCGCCTGAATCTATTACAACGTATTTTTCAAAATATAATATACTTCGTAATTCATTGACTGACACGCCTAACAGAAGGCCAATCCTGCTGGGAACACTCTTATAGTACCAAATATGAGAAACAGGAGATGCCAATTCAATGTGTCCCATTCGTTCTCTTCTAATTTTAAAATGAGCAACCTCAACACCACATCTATCGCAGACGACACCTTTATAGCGGATCGACTTAAACTTGCCACAATAACATTCCCATTCTTTCGTTGTGCCAAAAATCTTTTCACAAAAGAGTCCATCTCTTTCTGGCCTTAGCGTTCTATAATTAATGGTTTCTGGTTTCTTTACCTCACCATAGCTCCATTCTCTAATTCGTTCTGGAGATGCAAGATGGATAGTTATTTTATCAAAATCACTAACGTCTCTCATAATTAATTGTGACCCCTTAAGTTAATTAGATTAATAACTTTTAAAATATTTACTTTTTATTTTTCATTTTATTAAGATTTTCAATATCTTTGTCTGTAAGCCCGAGGAGGCTGTCATTAGCATCATAAATATTCATGTCAAGCCCCAATCCACGAAGTTCTTGAACTAAAACATTGAATGATTCGGGAATACCAGGTGCAGATGAATATTCGCCCTTCACAATGTTTTCATAGATTTTTGCTCTTCCCATCATATCATCAGCTTTAACAGTTAGAAATTCCTGCAAGGTATGAGCAGCACCATAGGCTTCCAGTGCCCAAACTTCCATTTCGCCAAGCCTCTGTCCACCAAATTGAGCCTTACCACCAAGTGGTTGCTGTGTAACAAGGGAGTATGGACCTGTACTTCTTGCATGTATTTTGTCATCCACCATGTGGGCAAGTTTTAGTACATAAATATTTCCTACTGTTACTTCGTTCTCAAAAGGTATTCCAGTCTTACCATTATGTAATTTTATTTTACCACTTAAAGGAAGTTCTGCTTTAGACAGTTCATTTCCAACTTCTTCAAGTGTAACTCTTTCGAAAACTGGCACTGCATATTTTTCACCCAGCTTGTATCCGGCCCAGCCTAGTTGTGTTTCTAATATTTGTCCTAAATTCATGCGTGATGGTACACCTAAAGGATTAAGTATAATATCGATTGGTGTTCCATCTGGCAAATATGGCATATCTTCTTCTGGTACTATCTTTGAGACTACACCTTTGTTCCCGTGTCTACCTGCCATTTTGTCACCTTCAGAAAGTTTTCTCTTTTTTGCAATAAAAACTTTCACCAGCTCTTCAACTCCAGGGGGAAGATCATCACCATTTTCTCTTTTGAAAATATTCACACCAATTACAATCCCTGAATTACCGTGCGTTAAACGTAAAGATGTATCTTTAACCTCACGAGCTTTTTCTCCAAAAATTGAATGAAGGAGTTTATATTCAGGAGTAGAATCTGTTTCACCCTTGGGAGTAACCTTGCCAACCAGGATATCTCCCGCTTCCACACGTGCCCCTATCCTTACTATTCCGTTATCATCAAGGTTGGTAAAGGCATCTTCGCTAAGATTTGGTATATCCTTAGTGATTTTCTCACTTCCCAACTTTGTTTCTCTTGCGTCAATCTCAAATTCTTCTATATGTATAGATGTAAATATATCCTCTTTGACTGCTTTTTCACTAATTACAATTGCATCCTCAAAGTTAGCACCTTCCCAACTCATAAAAGCCACCAAAACGTTTCTTCCAAGGGCTAGTTCACCATTATCACAAGAAGGTCCATCTGCAATTAAATCACCTACTTTAACTTTTTCACCTTTTAATACTGTTGGTCGCTGAGTAAAACATGTATTTTGATTTGTACGTCTATATTTAATTAATGGATATATATCAACAGGGTTTTCGTCATCATTTACTTTTATATGTACTTCATCTGCTAAAACTTTTATTACTTCGCCTTCTCGTTTCGCTACAACACAAGCTCCTGAATCAATTGCTGCTTTTTTTTCCATTCCAGTACCTACTGTAGGAGAATCTGGGTTCATCAGAGGCACAGCCTGACGTTGCATATTGGATCCCATTAATGCCCTGTTCGCATCATCATGTTCTAAGAATGGTATTAACGATGTAGATACACTAATTATTTGTTTCGGAGAGACATCCATAAAATCTATTTGTTCAGGTTGCACAAGAGGGAACTCACCCTTATTCCTACCAACAATTAAATCCCCAACAAATCTTCCAGACTCATCTAAAAGTGCATTTGCCTGTGCAATCCTGTATCTATCTTCTTCCAGAGCAGTAAGATATTTAATTTCATTTGTCACTTTACCACTTACAACTTTTCTATATGGGGTAATTAAAAATCCATGCTCATTTACTTTAGCAAAGTTACACAAAGAAAGTATCAAGCCAATATTTGGTCCTTCAGGAGTTTCAATAGGACAAATCTTTCCATAATGTGTGTAATGGACATCTCGTACTTCAAAACCAGCTCTTTCTCTGGATAAACCACCAGGTCCCAAAGCATTTAATCTTCGTTTATGTGTTAGCTCTGATAATGGGTTTGTTTGGTCCATAAATTGAGATAATTGACTTGAACCAAAAAACTCCTTGATTACTGCTGATATAGGTTTTACACTAATCAATTTCTGAGGAGTAATCTCATCAATATCTTCAGTATTCATCCTTTCTTTAATTGCCCGTTCCATACGGGAAAATCCAATTTTAAGTTGATTAACCAATAGCTCACCGACACATCTAATCCTTCTGTTTCCGAGATGATCAATGTCATCAGTGGTTTGGTCCTCTGTTCCCACCTCAAGCAGGTATCTGACCGCTCTTACAATATCTTCAGGCGAAAGAATAGTTTCGGAACTTCCGTCTTTATCAGCATAAAGCTTTTGATTAAACTTATATCGCCCAACCAAACCAAGATCATATCGTTTTGGATCGAAAAACAGTTTCTGAAACTCCTTTTCTGCATTTTCAATAGTAGTTGGTTCTCCGGGACGTGTAACACTATGAAGTTTAGAAATTGCTTCAATTTTATCATGAATTTCATCACTATCTAAACATTTTAAAATTATTTTATTCTTACTTACTTCCTCTGGATTTAAAATTTTTATTTTCTTTATTCCAAATGAAAGAATTTTATCTGCATCTTGAGAAATAAGCTCCTGCCCAGCTTCAAATATAGTTTCGTTAGCCTGTGGCTCAACAATGTCTTCAGCCACTCGAATATTACTAGATGCATTTTCTATAATACTTTTCCCATCTTTACGACCAAGATCCACTTCATCAATTGTATAAAAATTTGCTAATATCTCTGCATTCTTCTCAAAACCAATTGCTCGCAAAAATGTTGTTACTAATATCCCTTTCTTTCGGTCAATTTTTACGTGAAGTAAATCTTTATTGTTGTCAATCTCAAATTCAAGCCATGCACCTTTATCGGGTATTATCTTAGCAGAAAAAACCGACCCTTTTTCATCTGATTCAAAGACTACGCCAGGCGATTTATGAATCTGACTTACAACAACTCTTTCTGCACCATTAATTATAAAAGTCCCTCTAGGTGTCATTAAAGGAATATCACCCATAAAAACTTCTTTTTCTCTAACTTCCCCAGTCTCAACATAAATTAAGCGAATTATTGCTTTTAATGCAACAGAAAAAGTAAGATCTCTACGTCTAGCTTCATCTTCAGAATATTTTATATCACCAAAAGAATAACCCAAATATTCTAAAATTATATCTTTATTTGGACTCTCAATTGGAAAAATACTCCTGAAAACAGATTCTAACCCTTCATTTGCATTACGCTCATCAGGAGGAGTATCCATCTGCAAAAATCGCTTATAGGAGTCTACCTGCATCTCAATTAGATCAGGCAGCTCTAAAATCTCCTTGAGAATTCCCAAGTTTTTACGCTTTAATTTGTCTTTTGCTTGAATCAGCACAATACCCCCTCACATAGAATTTATTTTACGAAATGAAATTATGTGGGTAAATATAAATGTGGTACGTAATTTAAAGAATTAATAATCATATACTGACAAATAAAACAGATTTAGATTAAATACAAAATCCACAAACCCGATAAATGGACAGTTCCAATCAAATATCTATTTAATTTCTGCAGTAGCTCCAGCTTTTACAAGCTGTGCTTTAATTTTTTCTGCTTCATCCTTACTTACATTTTCCTTAACTGTCTTGCCGCCCGCTTCAACAAGATCTTTAGCTTCTTTTAAGCCCAAACCTGTAATAGTTCTAATTTCTTTAATAACAGGAATTTTGTTCCCTCCCGCATTAACAAGAATAACAGAAAATTCTGTTTGTTCAGCAGCAGGTGCAGCAGCACTAGCAGCCGGCGCAGCAACTGCAACAGCAGCCTGGGCACTAACACCGAATTCTTCTTCCAATTCTTTTACTAGCTCGGCTATTTCTACCATATTCATGCTTTTAATAGCCTCTTTAATTTCATTTTTTCCAATTTTTGTTGTAGTAGCCATCGTTTAAATTCTCCTTAGTCTTAATTACTTTTTTTTACTAATTTCTTGAAGAGCACATAATAAATTTCTAATAGGACTGTTTAATACACTCACCAAGCGACTTGCTGGTGATTTTAAGCTGCCCAATAATCTTGATAATAAAACCTCTTTTGAAGGCAAAGATGATAATTCTCTTATTCCATCTGCAGTCATAACCTTGCCATCAGCAAACCCACCTTTAACTTTTAACGCAGCTTGCTGTTTTGCAAAATCAACTAAAATTTTACTGGGTGACACTGAGTCATCTGTAGAAAATGCAATGGCAGTAGGACCAACAAGATAATCATCAATACCATCAATTTTTGCATCTTTAAATGCAATCCTAACTAGATTATTCTTTACAACCTGATAAACAACACCCTTTTCATATAATTTTTTACGTAAATCAGTCATATTTTCAACAGTTAAACCTCTATAATCAGTAAATATAAAATTATTATATCCACTAATTTTTTTCTTAAACTCATCAATAAACTGAATTTTCTTTGGTGTAGCCATTTTCGTACGTATCTCCATTTATTACATTATATTAATTTAAGCTCTGATGCATAACTTTTATACCTGGTCCCATTGTACTTGAAAATGCCACACTCCTTACATATTCACCTTTTAGATCACTAGGTTTTTTTCTTAATACTTCTTTATAAAGAGACTTTGCATTTTCATAGATTTTATCTGCAGCCATAGACACTTTGCCAATCTTTAGATGAATAATTCCAGATTTATCTGCCCTGAATTCGACCTTACCTTTTTTAAACTCTTCGATTGCATTTTTTAAATCAAGAGTAACTGTACCAGTCTTTGGGTTTGGCATAAGTCCTTTTCTTCCCAAAACTGCACCAAGCTTTCCAACATCTTTCATCATATCAGGAGTTGCAATTGCAACATCAAAGTCAAACCATCCATTCTTAATTTTCTCGATTAGATCGGCATCTCCAACATAGGTTGCACCAGCTTTTTCTGCTTCACTGGCTTTTTCAGCCTTTGCGAATACCAATATTCTCTTTTCAGAACCCCAGGAATTAGGCAAAATAAAAGTATCTCTTACAGTATGCTTTGCCTTAAGATTTAGATTGATAGCAATATCAACACTCTCATCAAACTTAACTTTAGTTTTTTCCTGGACTGAAATATTTTTTATAATATTTATAGCATCCAAAGACTGACTCACACCTTCTTTGGGTAACACATTCACCAATTCTTTATACCTTTTACTTCGTTTCATTTATTTAACCCATCCAAACTAATTAACTAGCCTCAACTTCAACACCCATACTTCTAGCCGTACCTTTTATGATATTAACAGCCGCACTCAATGTATTAGCGTTTAAATCGGGCATTTTTGTTTTTGCAATTTCTTCTATCTGTTTTCTACTCAACGTAGCAACCTTTTTTATTGAGTTAGGCGATCCCTTGTCCAAATTAACCGCTTTTTTAATCAAAACTGCCGCAGGAGGCGTTTTCATAATAAATGTAAAAGAGCGATCATCATAAACGGTAATCACCACAGGGATTATTAAATCACCTTTATCCTGAGTCTTTGCATTATATGCTTTACAAAACTCCATAATATTAACACCATGCTGTCCAAGAGCTGGTCCAACAGGCGGTGACGGATTAGCCTTTCCTGCAGGTAATTGTAATTTTATAAGTGCCTTAACATTCTTTGCCACACAAATCTCCTATAACTCTATAATGATTCAACCTGAAAAAAATCCAATTCTACAGGGGTAGATCGTCCAAATATCTCAACCCTAACCTTCACCTTCCCTTTCTCATAGTTGATATCCTCTACAACCCCATTAAAGTTTGTAAAAGGACCATCAACCACCTTTATGGACTCTCCTAACGAAAAAGTAACCCTGTGAACATGAGTTTCAGGTGATTTTATCTCACCCATTCTTTGCAATATATCCTTCGCCTCTTCAGTTGATATGGGAGCAGGTTTTTGATTTTTCCCTGCACCAACAAACCCCGTTACACCCTGTATTTGAGTGATAGCACTGCAAACAGCCTTCCATTCTTCTTGAGGAGAAGGTAAATCCATTTCAACCAATATGTAACCTGGAAAGAATTTTTTCTTTACCTGTCTTTTCTTTCCATTATGCATTTCAACAATATTTTCTGTTGGAACCTTTATTTCGCCAATGAACTGTCCAACTTCCTTTTTTTTTACATTTTTTTCAATATATGCAGAAACTTTATTTTCATAACCAGAATATATATGTAAAATGTACCAACTTTTTGCCATTCGTAGAACCATCTTCCAAACTATTTTTTCTTTCCCGTTTTTTGTTCTTTTGTTGGCCATATGCCCTCAACTATAGTTTGCATTCCAGCATCAAAGGCACCCAATATTCCAGATATTATTAATACAACTACAATTACAATTAATGTTGATTTTACAACCTCATCTTTTTTTGGCCAGGTTACTTTGTGAAGTTCACCTATAGATTCTCTTATATAACTTTTTATTTTACTTTCTTGTTTCAACTTGATGCCTTCTATTAAAAATATAATCCTGCCTGCAAACGCAATCAGGCCTGGAGGGACTCGAACCCCCAGCCCCTGGTTTTGGAGACCAGTGCTCTACCAATTGAGCTACAAGCCTATTAAATTGTTATAACCTCTATCTAAAACATCCACTAAGCCCACGACCAGGATTGAACTGGTGACCGCTTGCTTACCATGCAAGAACTCTACCACTGAGCTACGTGGGCATAAAATAACAATTAATAGAGGTTAATATTAACAAATTCATTTATTTTTGTCAATGTTTTTTTAAATTTATGGAAAAATATAATAGAATAAAAATTACCAGAGTTTTGATCACTGATTTATGAAGAAAATTTTATTCGTTACAATATATTAATTTTTTTTTAAAATGCATACTTTTTTTAAAAGTTTTTTTATTATGTACCATATTTTATGCACAAATTTAGTATATTATTCATGATAATTAATATTTGGATAATCTTTGTGAAAGGACATTATAGATTTAAAATAGTTAATTGCTTATTTTCAAAAAAATTATATTTTATTTTATTTTGTTTTCTAAATCTTCTATTAACAATTTCTTTAAATGCAGAAGATAAACTAGTTTCTATAGATTTTTCTGAAAATTTAAAGATCTACATTCGTAATATTAAACTAAAAGATGCACACATCATTAACAATTCCTTTCTGAAAGAACGTTTTGGCTTAAAAGAAAATAAAAATTATTGGGCATGGGATTTAAAAGAAAAAATTGAAACATTTGAAAAGTCGGGCTACATTGAAAAAGATAGTTTAAAATATTCAATAAAAATAGTAGAAGGGGAAATTAAATTTGATCTTTTTATGGAATATAAAGAAATGCCAAGTATTAGTAAAATTAAAATTACAAATTATAGTTCTGCTGATGCTGATCTATTGAGGGATTTTTTAGCTGAAAATAATATTAAAGAGGGTGACATTGCCAATAAAAAGAACTTTGATAAAGGGAAAAATGATTTTTTAATTTATTATCAAAAGGAAGGACTTTTCCTAATTAAACTTATAGCTGAACTTTACCCTGTTGATAATTCTAACAATCTAATATTGGACATTAAAATATTACCTATTAAGATGTTTACAGTTGGATTTATTAAAGTGGAGGGGTCTAAAAATCTCTCCTATAAAACAATTCTGTCTAATTTAAATTTTACTTATGGGCATGAAATACGAAATAATAAAATTTTAGATGATAGCTATGTGAAAATTAAGCAATTAGGTTTATTTTCCAAGGTATTTTTTAAATTTAAACAAGAAAAAAGTGAAGAAGATAAAACTACTGATGTTTATGATATTATTATAATTGTGGAGGAAGTTGATTTTGAATCATTTGCATTTACAACAGAAATAAAGAAAGATTTAGGTCCTGTTTTTATTGCTCAATACGTTAATTTAAATGTTGCTGGAGAAAGAGATAGGATTTTATTTCAACTTGCATATGAAGCTGATTATAGTTCGTTTTTGTTTATTGCGGAATATACAAAACCAGATTTATTTAATAGATTTTTTTTTAGTATACGAGGTGAAAAAAAAGACTTTATATCTTTAATTAATAGTACTACAGATAAATTAGATGAAATCTATACTTTTAGATTGA
>Ga0224495_10002423_pt1 | contig 12145 bp, 12 predicted proteins | sample SF_Jul11_sed_USG_FD_168128 | JGI IMG/M metagenome (GOLD analysis project Ga0224495, IMG submission 168128) | Sediment microbial communities from San Francisco Bay, California, United States - SF_Jul11_sed_USGS_4_1 | ecosystem: Environmental > Aquatic > Marine > Sediment | place: USA: California... | reverse complement strand
CAGAAGCTGGATTCAAAAGATCAAGATAAGGGGGAATCTCACACGTGGGAAAAAGTAACCCAGGAGGCTCTGAAGAATGGGGAAAAGAGGATCGTCGATCGGTTCAAGCAATTCAGCCTCGGGGGGGTATTGATCGCGGGGCTGATCGATGGTCTCAACCCCTGTGCCTTTGCCACCATCATCTTTCTGGTTTCTTACCTTTCTTTCCTAGGCAAAGCAAGCAAAGAGATCCTGACCTACGGCCTCATTTTCACTTCTGGTGTCTTTGTTGCTTACATCCTAACAGGAATGGGGCTCATGGCGGGTCTTCGCACGCTAAGCGGTTTCCCTCTGATCACCAAAGGGATCTATCTCGTCATCGGCCTGTTTGCGCTCGTGCTTGGGATCCTAAGCTTTTATGATTATATTCAATTTCGTCGGGGTCATATGGAAAAAATGAAGCTTCAGCTTCCCGTGGCCCTGAAGAAAAAGGTCCACGGAATTATCAGGATGCAGATCCGCTCTCCTAAAGCGGGCTTCTTCGGCACCTTCATTCTTGGATTCGTCATTGCTATTACAGAAGTAGTCTGCACCGGGCAGGTCTATCTCCCCACGATTGGATATATCATGACCATCCCCAAATTGAGGGTCCATGCCTTTTCATATCTCGTTCTCTACAATATCATGTTCATTATACCTTTGGGGGGCGTTTTTGTAGCGGCCTTTTTTGGAGTCACTTCTGAGAAGATGGCAGTGGTAACCAAAAAACATACAGGGACGGTCAAGCTCTTAACGGCAATCCTGTTCATCGGTTTGGCAATGTTTATTTTCCTTGTCCGTTAAAACACCCTAGTGTCGTGGCTTAAAAATTCGTTTAATTAGTGTTGAGCCTCATTTCGAACTTATAGCAAAGGGATTCTTTTCATGCTTGTTTAACAATGTAAGATCGTTGCCCCTCACCCTTTCCCTCTCCCCGTCGGGGGAAGAGGGACGGGACGAGGGGGGATATTTTGTATAAAATGGAAAAAATGATTCCACAAATCAAGACGATTCTTCTCGCAACCGATCTTAGTAAGAACTCCGCTTTTGCTTACTATTATGCGGTCCATATGGCAAAAAGAGATGAAGCAAAGATTGTCATCCTGCATGCGGTTGAACCCCTGCCCCCCATGCTCATCGGCTTTGGAGATTTCTCGCATAAGGTTGCAAAGGACCGCTGGGATGAAACCGTTAAGAAATTCAAGGAGCGAATTCAGGATATTTCCGTAAAGGTGGATACCCGAACGGGCATGTCTTCGGTTGACCTCGTATCAAAAATCCTTATTCGGCTGGGTAACCCCGTGGAAGAGATTTTAAAGGCCGTCGATGAAGAGGGCTGCGATGTGATCGTTCTTGGAACCCACAGCAAGGGATTTCTGCAACAGACTTTTGTTGGGAGTGTTTGCACCTCGGTCCTCCATCGAACCCGGAAACCCGTCTTTGTTGTACCCTTGCCTTCTGAGGATACCAATATCGATTGGATTTGAACGTAAGCCCCGTTAGAAATTCCAGTCGTTGCGACTCGAAACCGAGCGGGGCATTATTTCTAACGAGGCAAAGGAGGATTGATTATGAAAAAGATTTTGATGATGATTATCCTTTTAAGTTTTCTTTTCGGCTGTCTATGGATTCCTGTGCGGCCAGCACTTCAAGAGGATATCAGTGCTCCTGCTGGCAAGGTTGAAGGAAATCAGTTCACTGGGATTCGGTATTCCTTCAAAGTTTCGGCTCCTCCCCATTGGAAAATCACGACAGAATTCCCCGATTTCTTTGAAAAGCTGGGTTATGACAGGCCTTTTTCAACGGATAAGGAGCAGACAGAACTCTATGCGTACAATCCCCAAACGAAGTCAACTATTACTTTCGATTTCACACCGACAGGTCGGTATCAAAGATTCAACCAGAAAATAATCGAAATTCTTACTAATATGGGAACCGAAAGTATGAAAGAAGAATTGGATAAGGAGTTTGGTAAGGGTGTTATTAAACCGGATGTTTATCCCACAGGGCCGTTCCCCTTAAAGGGTGTTCAATATGCTGCAAAAAAATATGCAACCTACACGGCAAGAGGTCAGAAACGGGAACAGGGGTGGATTTTTGGGTTTAGAGAACCCTATCAGATTTTTATTATCTATAGCCTATTCGAGCCCCCGGGAACGAACGACCGTGAGGACCTAAAGATGATCCTTGATTCTTTTGAGTTCATCCCGAAGAAATAGACTCGGGCGATCCACCGTCCTCTACTAGATGTTCACCTGACTGCGCACGTCGAACAGCCCGCCCTTGGGAGGTTCAAGGACAGAACCAGTTCACTTTTTGGTGCGAGAGGTTTTTTTCTCGAAATCTTTCCAAAATTTCTCTTCAGACCTCTTCCAGAATTCTCCCCAGCGGCTCAGGAAATATCCTTCCAATTTATTCAGGAGTCCCCCCCAACCCAGTAAACCATCGGCTTCTTCCAAAATATCTTCTAAGAAAGGAACGATCTCTCCCAGTTTTTCCTTGGGGAGGTAAGAGCGGGCCCCCATTTCAATCGAACGTTTCAGAGACTCTGGATTGAGGGAGTGCGCTGTTAGCATGGCTGCCGGGAAGTTTCGTTTCACCGCTTGCTCCAACAGTTCGAAACCGCGGACTCCCATAATATCAAGGACCACCACATCAAACTCCTGAGATTCTATTTTTTCGCTGGCTTGCTGATAGGAAGTGGCTTTTTCGATGACACAGTTTGGGGCGTACACCAGGATTTCGTCTTCAAGGACATCCAGAACATCGGGTTCGTCGTCCACGGCCAAAACCCTCTTCGTGTTTAGAATTGACTCTGCCATAATACACCTCCTTTCCTACAACATAGCAATGTTGGAGTGGACAAAAAGGCTCACAGGGTTCTGTCCAACAAACCCGGCTTAAAAGCTCCGAGCACTTTAATATTCATAATCGCTCCTGATGGAGACCATCGCTGGTGGAAAAAACAAGTCCTTATTTGAGGTGGGCTGTCTTCTCATCGAACTCCTTCCAGAATTTCGCTTCTGACTTCTGCCAGTAATCTCCCCAGCGGGCATTGAAGAACCCTTCCAATTTTTTGAGCATTCTCACCCATCCCGGAAGGTATTCGTACTTCAAAACATTTTCAAGGAAAGGGACGATCTCTCCTAATTTTTCTTTGGGGAGGTAAGCCCGGGCTTTCATTTCGATGGAGCGCTTGAGGGCCTCCGGAGAAAGGGCATGGGCCGTGAGCATGGCCACCGGAAAATTCCGGTTCACCGCCAGTTCCAGCAGGTCAAAGCCTCGGACCCCCATGATGTCGAGGACGACCACATCATAGGTCCAAGAAGCCATCTTCTCCACGGCCTCTTCATAGGTTGTGGCCTTGTCAAATTGACAGGTGGGTGCGGCATCCTTAATCTCTTCTTCCAGGACGGTCAAGACATCCCGCTCATCATCTACCGCCAGGACCCTCTTTCCATTCAAGATCGAATCCGTCATAAGTTCCCCCTCGTGGCCTGCTACGTAAGAACTGAATTAACCATTGACCAGCCTGGCGTTGAATTCTTTCCAAAAACTTGCGTCGGCCTTCTGCCAGTCCTTTCCCCATCGTTCATTAAAAAATCCTCTTAATTTCATAAATAGGGCATCCCATCCGGCGAGATACTCATACTTCAGCACATATTCTAAGAATGGAACGATTTCGCCCATCTTCTCTTTGGGAAGATAGACCCGGGCCATCATTTCAATCGACTGTTTGAGGGCTTCCGGGGTCAGGGCATGGGCCGTGAGCATTGCGACAGGAAGTTTATTCTTCACGGCTGCGTCGAGGAGCTCAAAACCCCTTACCCCCATGATGTCCAGAATGACAAGGTCATATTTATTCGACTTCATCATCCTGACCGCCGCTTCATAGGTAATGGCCTTATCAAACTTGCAGGCTGGGCAGGCCTCTAGAATCTCTTCTTCCAGAACGCTCAGCACATCTGGCTCGTCATCGACCGCGAGAATGCGCTTGCCGTTGAGAATGGATTCTTGCATCCTTATTCCCCTCTGTCAGGATCAAGATCGATTCCCACACCTATTTTCGGTAGGAATCGGCCATGTTCAGCTCATGGGGAGCTTCCACTTTCCCCATTCTTGCCAGTCCAAACCGGTCTTCTTTTCCCAATCCGATTCAAATTTGCTGTCAAAAAATCCCTTTAATTTTTCATAAAGGCGTTTCCATCCTGGAATATAGTCATAGGTTAAAACATCCTCTAAGAATGGGACAATCTCTCCTAGCTTCTCCTTGGGCAAATAGGCTCGAGCTCCCAGCTCTACAGACCGCTTGAGGGCCTCTGGAGAGAGAGCATGGGCGGTGAGCATCGCTACACGAAACTTGTTGCTCACGGCAAGCTCCAGCAGGTCAAATCCTCGAACACCCATGATGTCCAGAATGATCGCATCGTAAAAATTTGATTTGATGAATTCAGCGGCTTTCTCATAGGTGGTGGCCTTTTCAAATTTGCAGTCTGGACACGCACTCATGATCTCTTCTTCCAGAACAGTCAGGACGTCCGGCTCGTCATCCACAGCCAGAATCTTTTTTCCACTGAGAACTGATCCTTTCATTAACGATCCTCCTTTTCTGATACTTCTGAATAGCTAAAGAACTCCCTGATAACACAGATTAGGGATTGATTACACGGATACAAACTCAATCGAAAAATCAAGAGAATCCATCTAATCCCCTGTGAAATCCCTGCCCGCGGGAGACAAGTGTGTCATCAAGAAAGTATGAACTTTTTTCAAAGCTCCCTTATTCATGGGGATGGGAGGGGAGGAATGCGAACCATGAAGCGAGCCCCAGTCCCTTCGCGACTGACCAACGTAATATCCCCTTTCATCGCCTCTAATAGGGCTTTCACCCCTGTTAGTCCGAGTCCCAGCCCCGGAATGCCAACATGTCTTTTATCCTTCAAACGGACGAAGCGCTCGAAAATGGCCTCTTGCTCTTCCACAGGGATCCCTACTCCATCATCCTCAAAGGAGACGCAAAGGTCGATTTCACCACTTATACATACTTCCACGCGGCTCCGGCGATATTTCATCGCATTGCTGAAGAGGTTTCTCAGGATCTGCTGGATCTTTTTGTGATCATGGCAGAAAGGCGACTGGCAATACTTCCCGGTGATGGTGATGAAGATCCCATGGTTTTCCAGAAGGGTCCGAGATTCCTCAAGATTCTTCGCGCCGCTTAGTTTTTCCCCCATCTGAGGATCATGAATTTCCAAGACATCCAGGAGCGATTCCTTGAGGATCGCTTCAATGGGAAAGAACTCCTTCTGGAATAATCCTTCTTCACACCGGGAAATCTCAATCATCTCATTGAGAAGGGTCTGGGCTTTGCGGACATTTCTCAAAATGCGCTCGATGAGGCGTTTCTGCTGATCGGTGAGAGGGCCGTAGCGACTCTCCCTTTGAGACAGACTGGCTGCACTCGTGGAGACCACTGATAGGGGCCCTGTTAGGTCGTGAATGAGAAGGTCCAGCAGAGGCCCTTTCTCACTCGCCCTTTTTGAATCGATTGATTTCTCTTTCTCTAATGATTTTTCCATCGACCTTTACCGCTTCGGCCGCGGGAAGCTCCACCTTTTCCAAGGTGGCTTAAGAAGCGCTGCTCAGGACTAACGTCTCCGTTGGGTCACCCGTCATCTCAGGAAAGGATACAGTGAAAGTGCTTTCTTTTAATTTTAAACAATCCTCCTGGCTTTGACAATGGGGACAGACCGTCATTCTTCCCGGACGGATACTCCCATAAACATCACAATTTCCCGTCTTTACCTATAGGGGAAACGTTACTTTCTGTCAAGCAAAAAAGGAGATTTCTGCTAATCCCTCAGTTCCGGGGGTAGGGGCGACTTCAGTCGCCTCCAATAGGGGGGCTAAAGCAACCCCTACCCCCATTCAACGAAAAGTTGAAACGAGTTTAGCATAACAGAAAAAGTGTGTCATTCCGAACTTGTTTCGGAATCTCGAATTTGGCAATGACAATAAAACAGTTGCGTTCTTATTAGTTTCGAGTTTCAATATCATGATCGATCGCTGAGTCATGAAAAAGTATTTAATTATACAACACATTATGGTATACTGGCCCTCGTTTTCAGGAGCGATCAGCCGGTTTGAGCTGATTCATTTGCTAACCTCTAACTTCCTCAAAGAGAGAATCCCAAATGAGATTCTCGATCACCATTTCAAAAATCACCCCTCCCCATTTACCAAATGTCTTATATCGGCCACGGCTCCTCAATCTTCTTGAAAAGAACCAGGACAAGAAATTAATTCTCATTCTAGGGCAGGCAGCACAAGGAAAATCGACCCTGGCCGCATCCTATGTGAAGGGATCAAAAATCCCCTCCGCGTGGATGAACTTAGACGGAGAGGATAGTAACCCGACGAACCTCTTCTATCTAATCGTCTATTCACTTCAATACATATTAAAAGATATCGATCTTGATGATCTACTTTCCTATTCTATAAGCTCCATTGAATCGAGATCCGAAATGCCTCCGTTTCGTGAATGGACGCAGTCCATTTTTGAGCAAATCACCAGCCCGATTTACATCGTCATGGATGGTTTGGATCGGCTTTCCTCTGATGCCCTTCCATTTAAGTTTCTCCAGGCTCTCATAGAGAATTCCCCGCCAAATGTTCGATTCATCATGCTATCCAGAGAGATTCCTCCCCTTCCCTTGGATTTTCAAAGTCTCAAGATGAGGCAGGAGGCCTTTCTCTTAAGGAATGAAGACCTCGCCTTTACTCACGAGGAAATTAGAACTTTTTTCCACGAGATTCGAAAGATCTCCTTTAATACGGACCAATTGGAAAAGATATCTTTAGCTACGGAGGGATGGATCGGAGGCTTGATTTTGCTCTCCGAATCCTTGAGTAGATTTCCAGAAACAACAAGAGAAAAGTTTATTTCTGAAGAACTTCCTGATCATTTTAAGAAGGAGGTTTTCCAGTACTTCGGTAAGGAGATTTTATCGTCTCAGCCACAACCGGTCCAAGATTTTCTTGTCAAATCGTCCATCCTCGATCTTATTGAACCTGGGTTCATAAAAGATCTTATTGGAATCGAAAATGCCGAGGACATTTTGAGGGAGCATGTAAGAAAAAATCTCTTTGTTCAATCCTTTTATGACGAAAGAAAAGGGTGGTTCTTTCGGTACCATCATATTTTTAGGGTTTTTCTGAAGGCAAAATCAAAAGAGAGAGTGAGCGAAGAAGAGCGTCATGCGCTGCTCTTAAAAGCCGGGATCTTGTATGAACAAAGAAATGAACTAGAAAAATCGGTGAAATATTTTCTTGAAGCAAAAGATTATGCCCGTGCCGTTCCAATCATTGAGCAATTGGGAATGGAATTACTGAGCAAAGGAAGAAGAAGCGATCTATCCCAGTGGGTCTCCACCCTCCCCCATGAAATCATCCAGGAAAATCCATGGCTCCTTCTTTATCAGACCCTGGTGAAACCCTATTCGGTGGGGACGGATACCGTGCGCTCTTTGGAGAAGGCTTATAAACTCTTTAAACAGAGGGGAGAAACAAGAGGCATTCTTCTCTCGGTTGCACGGCTCATTCCAGTTTCAGTTCATACGGGGATTCAGCCAATTTCCATCGTTGAGCTGATCAAGGAGGCAGAGGCAAGCCTTCAATCGTCGGGGTTAGAAAAATATCCACGTGAAAGGGCAATGCTCTTGTATTCCATAGGAACGGGTTACATCTTAGTAGAGGGTGACATACGGAAAGGAGTGATGTTCTGTCAAAATGCCTCTCTCTTATTCAATCAAATAAAAGAAATAAACCTTCAAGTCAATGCGCAGGCTCTTTCCGCTCTCGGGTTGGTTCAGATTGGAGAATTCTCTTTGGCGGAAGAGACCCTCAGAAGCATTGAAAAGTCCGTAGAGAAGTATGTCCATCCCGAATCTAACACCCCGCAGCTCATGGTGAATTGTCTCTTATCAATTTATCAAGGACAATTTATAAAGGCGAAGGATTTGGTTGAAAAACTTCGGATGGAGATCGAGAAATATGGTTTGGTGAACATTTACCCATGGACATACGAAATATCCGCATATTTAGAGGTCACCGGGGGGAAGTTTTCAGAGGCAGAAAAAATTGGTCAGCAGTATCTAAACGCGGCGATCTCCTCAAGAAATGGCATGTTTAAGGGCCTCGCTCTTCGATTGTTAGGGCTCATCTATCTCCACGAGAATGATTTCGAAAAAGCGAGAGAGGCTCTCGATCGATCCATGGATGTCTTTTCAAATGAGACTCCCTCGACATACCACCTCAACCGAACCCGGATAATAATGGGTCTCGTTTGTACTCACCTCCAGGAATACGAAAGAGCTGAAAAGGAGCTCGGAGCGGCCTTGCAATATTTCTCATCCATACTGAGTTACATCTCCATGGTGGAGGCCCATTTTGCGACCGCCTTCCTTTACCAGGCCCAACGCAAGAAGGAGGATGCTGTTTCCCACCTGCGAACTGGGTTTAAAATCGCAGCAGAGAGGAAAACCGAGTACCTCTATACGCTGGGGATAAAATATCTTACAAAGGCATGCCTTTTAGCCTTAGAGTTGAATGTTGAAGGGGCTAACGATTATGCGCTCCATCTCCTCTCCATTCGCCCTTCACCTCTAGCAGAAGAAGGGCTAAAAAGAGTTTCGAACCACCCGAGTCTTAAGGTCAAAGAGAAAGTCTGGGAGATCAGGAGACAGATTCATCGCTCAAAAATTCCTCGCCTCTCCATTGAGACCTTGGGAGGGTTTCGAGTCATTCGTGGAGATTATGTAATAAAGGAAGACGAATGGGATCGAAGTCAACCCAAGCAACTCCTGAAGGTAATCGTTTCTTATGGGGCCAAAGGAATTCCGAAAGAGACCCTCATGGATCAACTTTGGCCTGAGGAAACACCAAAGTCAGCCGAGAGTGATTTTAAGACCACGCTTCAGCGCTTGCGAAAATCTCTGGAGCCCACAATCCACAAAGACTTCGGATCTTCCTATATTCACCTCCACGACAACGTTGTATCCGTTGACTCAGAGCTATGTGAGGTTGATGTTGATGAGTTTTTGTTTCTCTTCAAGAAGGGAGAGGAAAGGGAAAAAGCGGGCGATGTGAAAGAAGCCCTCTTGATCTATAACGAAGCCATCGAGAAATATCGAGGGGACTTCTTGCCAGATGAATTTTACATCCCATGGGCCGACAAAAGGAGGGAGGAATTGAAGGGGAGGTATATTGAGCTGCTTGGCAAAGCCGCTAGCCTTCATGACAGACAGGGGACCGTAAAGAAGGCGATTGAATGTTACAGGAAAGCCATCCGGACCGATTCTTTGTTAGAGGAGTCTTATCAGAAGTTAATGACCCTTTATTCTTCTAAAGGCATGTATAATGAGGCTCTGCGAACCTACGAGGCCTGCAAAAAGGTCCTTAAAGAAGAGCTTAAAACCAAGCCCGACCCCATGACCACTGCCCTCTATAATAAAATTCTGGAAAAAATCAATACCACTTAAATCGGCAGATGACTTAAACCCTTGACATCCTTGAATAAAGTAATTAAGATTTCTTCAGTAGAACAGAAATCGGATTCGTATGGAAAAGAGTCCCGAGACAATTAGCGAAACTCTGACAAAATTTCTATTTCTTAGGAAGGAAATCATCCTGGCTTACCTATTTGGTTCAAGCCTGAGAGGAATGATCGGCGGGCGGCACGATATCGATGTCGCTATCCTCTTGGCCCCCAAGGCATTCGAAGCCTTGGAGAGTGCTCCAGATTATAAATATGAGGCCGAATTGATTGCTGAACTTATTCATCTGCTAAAACACAATCGCGTCGATCTTGTAATATTAAATCGGGCCACCCCTCTCTTGGCATATGAAGTCATCCATAAGGGAAACGTCCTTTTCTCCAGATCAGAAGACCAACGAATCCAATTTGAAGTTTCATCTTTGAAGCGGCACTCGGATACGAAGCACCTTAGAACGATTAAGAGAATTTATATAAAGGAAAGAAGCAAGCAAGGGTTACCTGCCTATGGCTAATTGGGAGCTAATTGAGCAACACATTCAGAAGATGGAAGAGGCATTAGCACACCTGGCAAAGTATCAACAAATCTCCTATCAAGAATTTGAAAAGGATTTGAGTCTGGTCTGGATTGTGGAAAAAGGCTTGGAGATACTTATTCAGAATCTTTTGGATATTGGGGCTCATCTTTTGGCTTCCGAGATCAAAAACGATTGGGATGATTACGTGGAGGTCATTATTAAATTGGGAAAACATGGGGTAGTTCCGATGGAGTTCGCAGATCAGATTAAAGGAATGGCTGGTCTCAGAAATATCTTGATTCACGAATATCTAAGGGTGGATCTTAAAAAATTATTTACTTATTTGAAAGAAGGATTAGAAGATTTTGTGAGATTTATAAAATATATTCGTGAGTACCAGGAAAACCAGACGAGAAAATAGTTGCACCCCGGTGCCACACATAGAGCCAACCATTGACACCTCACCTCGTTAGGAGTCAGTTATTTTGAGACCTCCACGCCAGCCTTAAATTAGCTGCTGACAACTCAACATCTTTTCTTGGCATTCCCCGCCTGACCCTCGATTGATTTTTTTGCGAACAACTTCTCCCATATTATGCTGGTCTATCGTATAACTAATAGCCTTCAACCTCAAACCTCCAACCCTACCCCTTTCCCTAGAGAATTTCGTATTACGATATACAAAAATGTTCAGAAAAAAAGTGGAAATGTTTTTCCACTCTTAAATTACTATTTATTTCAGCTGGTTAAGGTGTACATATGAGACTTTACTGGGTCAACTTGGTTACCTTTTGGTTACCTGCCTATGATATAGATAGCTTCAAATTTACTCAATTCTCGTCGTTAACCAAAGGGAAAAGTTTAAGAATTTTCTGAAATAAAGGGGGGGAGGTGGGAAGATTTATTATGGCCTGGCACAAGAATGTTAATGCCAGGCTTCTTTTTTTCTGGCCTTTCTTTCGTTCAAAGGAGGACAGTTCATGACTAGCTACCTGGTTCGCATCTATCGGAGAGCGGAAAATAATCCGCGTATGCTCATTGGAGTTGTGGAGGAAATTGGAAAGACCGAAAAGAGAGCGTTCAACAATCTCGATGAACTCTGGGATATCCTGAATCCGGAAAGAAAGGCAGGTAACCATCCAGGAAAAACAGGAGATCGGAAGAAGAGAGCAAGTGGGGAAGAAGCAACGAGTCATTGACCTGAAGGAAGTCGTATTGCCCCGGCAACAGAAGGCCACGGTCCTTGGCCGGGATGTCGCCCCACTAGGGCGTTAACTAAGGCGCCACGGGCCTTGCCCGTAGGGCTCCACTTTATGGGATCTCGCTTATTTAAACCAATCATTTTAGGCCTTTTCGTAGGCATCGTAGGGATCATCGCGGGCCTTCTTCCCCTGAGCCTTAGCCTCGATGAGAACGTGGGCCTGGATTTCTTGTTTAAACTAAGAGGGGAAAGACAGGCGCCATCCGACGTCGTCGTCGTGAGCATAGACAAGGAATCTTCTGAGGAGCTCAACCTGCCTAACAACCCTGACAAATGGCCTCGTTCAATCCATGCCCGCTTGATTGAAAATTTGGTCAGGGAAGGTGCCCAGGTCATCGCCTTTGATGTGCATTTCTTGGAGAACCGTTCCGCCCTGGATGACAACTTGTTTGCGAGGGCAATAAGCGAGGCTCAAAATGTGGTGCTTTGCGAACCCCTTGTGGCGAAGGAGATTCCATTGTCTGGCGAAGGCAGCTCTTTTGCCGACGTTCATAGCATCGTGAAGATCGTGAAGCCGTTGGCTCTCTTTGCAGATCCAGCGGTTGCGACGGCGCCTTTCCCCTTGCCCAGGATACCCTTCAAGGTCAGTCAATACTGGACATTTCAGAGAAGTGCAGGCGATGCCCCGACTCTGCCGGTAGTCGCGTTTCAACTCTTCTCTTCGCAGGTATACGAGCCGTTCATCCGTCTGTTGGAAAAAGTAAGCCCAGACCAGGCAAGTAAATTACCCCGGAGTCGTGAGGCTTTAATCAAAACAAGGGATGTCAAAGGGGTGATCAGAGACATCAGGGAAAT
>Ga0224495_10002422_pt1 | contig 12153 bp, 12 predicted proteins | sample SF_Jul11_sed_USG_FD_168128 | JGI IMG/M metagenome (GOLD analysis project Ga0224495, IMG submission 168128) | Sediment microbial communities from San Francisco Bay, California, United States - SF_Jul11_sed_USGS_4_1 | ecosystem: Environmental > Aquatic > Marine > Sediment | place: USA: California... | reverse complement strand
CTCCCCCATAAGATGTTTGCCTGCATCTATTGCAGCACAATAGAATTCCTTGTGCAGGTTGTGTGGAACCGCTATATAGACAGCTTCAACATCAGGATTATCGAGAAGCTGGCGATAGTCGCTGGTAATCTGCTTAATGTTCGGTAAATTGTCTTTGAACCAATTGATCTTCTCCGGAGAAAGTGTACGACTGCAAATCGCGACTATCTCAGGCCGTACACTCATCTGAGGCAGATGAAACCAGCGGGAAGCGGCACTGGCAAATTCACGACCCATCATTCCACAGCCAATTATTCCAAAGCGAATATTCCTCATTAGCTTATCTTGTAAGCGATTTGACAAAACTCGTCAATTGCTCATTTGACATTTTGTATATTCAAAGTCCCCTGCAAGGACAAGTTTTTGCCGTCCCCAAATCCTGTTGAGGCATTGTCGAACAACTCCCATGCCATGCTTCCGGCATTCTTCGCAGAAACGTCCATAATCATTGGATTTTCAGGATGAATTGAATACAATAGCACAAATAGCGCTCAGCGGCGTAGCCGGGCGAATTCAAGTGGGAAATATAGAATATGGAATGAGGGACGCGTTATGAAACGATTTAAATTTCTGCCTGTTACCTTTTTGTTATTATCAGCAATAATTGCGTTTAGTCCTGCGAGCATATCCGGCAAGGCGGCCATCGAGAAAAAAAGCGGCAAAGAAGAAATAAGATTAATTATTCGAGGCGACGATATCGGCAGTTGTCACGCAGCGAATGTAGCCTGTATTCAAAGCTATCGCCGGGGGATCATGAGGACGGTCGAGGTGATGGTTCCCTGTCCATGGTTCGAGGAAGCGGTCAAAATGCTCAATGAAAATCCGGGCCTCGATGTCGGTATCCATTTGACCTTAACGAGCGAATGGGACAACTTCAAATGGAGGCCGCTGACTTATGCTCCCAGCCTGGTCAATAAGGACGGCTATTTTTATCCTCAGACAAGGCAGTGGAACCGCTGGCCGGCAGGAACGGGCTTTTATGATGCGAATCCAAAACTTGAAGAAGTGGAAAAAGAGCTTCGGGCCCAGATAGAGCTGGCCATAAAGAAAATCAAAAACGTAACACACCTGTCGGCCCATATGGGTACGGCCACGTGTCGACCGGACCTAAAGAAGCTGGTAAAACAACTGGCAAAGGAATACGGTCTTTACTCCGGCTGGACAGAATTGACAGAGCAAGGTGTAAAATCTGTAGGAAACTGGGGTTCCAGCGATGACACGCCGAATAAAAGGGAGGCTGCTCTAATAAAAACACTGGAGAAGCTGACGCCCGGGACCTGGATATTAGTTGAGCATCCGGGACTGGACACACCCGAAATGAGGGCTATAGGTCACCGGGGCTATGAGAATGTTGCATATAATAGAGACACCGTCACCAGGGTCTTCACAAGTTCCAAAGTTAAAGAAGTCATTAAGAAGAAGGGTATTAAACTAATCAGCTACGCCGATTTAAAGGAATAAGGTACTTGCGGCCAAAACATAATTGGTTACAACTAAACCAAACCACTTCTAATTACACCCACTTGGCAGGATCCAATTTGTAGTAATTCCTGAGCTCATCATAAAGTTCGGGATGTTTCTTCACCATCTGTTTCGGTTTCTCAAAAAAGGTCTCCGTAGCTACCGCAAAGAACTCGGCAGGATTCGTTGCTCCGTATTTATCTAATACCGAACTCCTGCGTTTTCTCATGTTCTTTTGCAATACCTCATATTCCTTACTCAATACACGGGCCCATGTTGTATATCTGGAGCGGCGCTCCAAAATCGGAGCTCCATCAGCGGCACCATCCTCCTGGTCTAATTGATGGGCGAACTCATGAAGTACGACATTGCGGGCATCGGTAATATTCAACGTTCCGCCTTTCACGCTGTCCCAGGCAAGGACGACCGGTCCGTTTTGCCAGGATTCTCCGAGACGAACACTCTGGCCGTCGATTGTAATTGTGCCGTTTGAAGATACTGTCCTGGCCACATAAGTATGAGGATATACCAGGATAGTACCAAGTTTTGGAAAGTATTTAGTTTTACGATTCAACAGCAAAATACATGCCTGGGCGGCGATTGTAACTTTAATCTCATTTGTCAGCTCCAGCCCCCCACAGCCTTCAAAATTCTTTTCAGCCAGGAAAACATGAATAAGGCCGTGAAGCTGCTCTTTGAATAAATCGGGTAAACGGTTGTAAAGGGGCACATTCCTGCAAACAATTTGCTTGAACTCTTCCGGGAACGGTGCGGCGAACAGGCGTTTGCGCTTTGCACGGCGGAATACACGTTTGCCGATAAAGAAGGCCAAAAACAATCCAGGAACCAATATAGCAGGTATTGCGATGAGCATTTTTCCGCCTTCCCCTGAAACCGGCAACTTCTTTTCAATAGCTCCTATATTCTAAAGACGTCATCCGATTTCGATAATTAAAAGTCTATTCCTTTGCAAATTATGCTATTGAAATCATAGTAAATAAAGACTTCGCTGTAAAAGCCTTTTTCAGCCACCGTGCTCATGTACTTGAATATCAGCTCACAAGTGATGTTCATTGTTGGTTATCAAAATCACTATACCCCAAAAAGTATTTCTGCCAACAGCCGGCAAATTTCAGCGTATATGTGGTATAATTGAGATGATTTATAAAAGGTTTATTTGTAAACAAGGAATCCGTGGTATGAAGGATAATTTGGACCAACTGGTAGAGAAAGCAAAAGAATCAGGTGCGACAAGGGCGGCAATTCTAAATACATCTGATATCCGGTTCTCGGAAGAATTCCGTAGGGCCTGTGAACGAAACACGTGTGGGAAATACGGGGTCAACTGGATGTGTCCGCCCGGAGTTGGTCCCTTCGAAGAATTGAAGGCGAAGGCATTGAGTTTTTCCCGGGGATTGGTATTTCAAACGATTCATCAGTTGGAAGATTCCTTTGATTTCGAGGGAGCGGTACAGGCCGCAAAGAAACACGAAGAAGTATTTCGAAACATCCTGGCATCTATCAGGTCGGACGGAAGTTTTCAAGAGATATTGGGGCTGAACGTGGGAGAGTGTAAAGTATGCAGCAAATGTACTTATTTGGACGGAGAAGAATGCCGCTATCCGGATAAAGCAGTTGCATCGGTTGAATCGCACGGTATCGACGTAAACGCCTTGGTCTCCGGCTGCGGTATTCCCTACAATAACGGTCCGAATACCGTATCCTATGTGGGATTGTTTTTGTTTTAATCCTGCCGAACTGGTCACTATTTGACTTCTTTGTTCTATATCTTGACTATTCCTAACCTTATGATAAAATTGCTTAATAATCGAACATGGACAGGTGGAAATTCGTAACTTCAAGTATCTAAATACAAACACAATAAGACTATGAAGAAACAACACGCTGATAATTCACACAACTCGGCGGATGCTGATAAGGATGCTATTGTCGATACCGTTCTGTCGCATACACCTTTTAATGTAGACAGCTCATGTCCATCCATTTTTTGGGCATCGGGAGACGGCCCTTATGAAAATGCACGAAAGGCCATTTCAAATATTGATTTATCACCCTCAAAGAACAAACGCGTTTTGCTTAAGCCTAATGTAGGTCGTAATGTTGCACCTGAAACAGGCATTACAACACATCCGCAGGTCGTTGCTGCCGCGATTGATGCTTTCAGGCAATCCGGGGCCGATGTTGCTGTTGGTGAAAGCCCAATAACCGGCGTTACAACGCTGGAAGCGTTTGAAACCAGTGGTATTGCCGCCGTTGCAAAAGAGCGAAATTGTCTATTGATAGATATGGATGTACGTCAGTATGTCACTGTTAAGATTCCCGATGGTATTGCAATTAAATCACTCAAAGTATGCAGCCAGATTAAAGATTATGATATTATCGTCTCAATTCCCGTGATGAAAACGCACATGCATACCGGCGTAACATTATCGGTGAAAAATATGAAGGGATGTTTATGGCGTCGTACCAAAGTAGAATTACATATGCTCCCGCAACTTTCCGGGCACGAGGACAAACCATTGGATATAGCCATTGCTGATATGTCTTCGGTGTTACGTCCTCATCTGTCAATCATCGATGGAACAATTGGCATGGAAGGGCTGGGGCCCAGTGCCGGCGAGCCTAAGGCATTGGGTGTAGTCCTTGTTGGCGTCGATGCCTTTGCGACGGATTCTCTTGCATGTGGTATAATGGGAATATCCGCCCATGATGTTCCGCATTTACGAATGGGAGCGGAAAGAGGGTACGGCGTAATCAATCTTGATTCAATCAGTGCATGCCCTCAAAACTGGAAAGATATAAAGAGTCCTTTTGCCCCGCCTCCTGATGAACTGTCGATAGAATTTGCCGGGTTCACTATTTTGGACCAGCAATCCTGCAGTGCGTGCCAGTCGACATTATTGATGTTTCTCAGGAAATACGGGAAGCAGTTACGTGATACGATGTCCGATGACGAAGATATTATTATCGCTATCGGTAAAGGTCATGAGGAGGTGCCGGGCGGAACTCTGTGTGTGGGTAACTGTACCGCCATGCACAAAAAATGTGGAGTATTCCTTTCCGGATGTCCGCCGGTAGCGAGTGAGATACTGGCCATGTTCGATTTGTAAACTGCAAGAGGGAAATACAGTCAAATCGGCAGGATTCTTTCGATTTCTTTTCGGTTTGTCACCTTTGAGACAATCAGACTAATAAAGAAAGGATTTTATGATTAAAAAAACGCGCATAATGATAATTATCGCTGTTCTCGCTTGTGTTTTTTCGACAACCATCTTGGCCGAGCCGATGTGGATCTTCGAGCAGTTACGAAAAGAAAAGCCGGACATCGTGGCACATTACTTTCAGACAAAGCGAAAGCTGGCTACGCGGGACAAAATCAAAAAGTACACAGCGGATGACGGCGTGGCCGTGCTGAGTATCGCTATGGGCCGTGATTTGTTTGCATGGTTTCAGTCGTTAGGGATTACGGTTGACCGCAGTCAGGTGAAGATTGAGATGGAGTAGACCGGGCTTTTGACGGCGAGTTGCGCATAATGTAATGGGGCCCTTTTTATGAAGGTATTAGCACTAATTGGCAGTCCAAGAAAAGGGAGCAACACAGACATTCTGGTTGATAAGGTTCTTGAAGGCTGCAAGGAGAAAGGATTGACAGCCGAGAAGCTCTATCTGTATGATTTCAATATATCGGCGTGCACCGACTGCCGGTTGTGTAAATCCGATAATTACGAATGTGCCATCAAAGACGATATGCAGCAGATATATCCTTCAATGGTGGAGGCCGATATTCTCATCTTCGGAACGCCTGTTTACTGGTACGGGCCTACAGGCAAAATGAAACTTTTGATTGACCGGATGCGCCCTTTTATTGCCGGCAAAAAGATGCAGGGCAAAAAGGGTGTACTTGTTGTACCCTCCGAGGAAGGGCCGAAAGCTTGCAAGGCTTTGCTGGAGATGTTTCGTATGTCGTTTGATTACCTGGGTATGGAATTCGTCGACAGTATCTTGTCTGCGGCCTATGAAAGAGCAGAAGTCTCCTCAAACAAGAAAGATTTGAAAAAAGCATACGAGATTGGAATCTCATTGTAAACCGTCGAGCAAATTACAGAAAATTTTCGAAACAGTTCTAAATAAAATTAATTGTTGGATAGAAAAAACTACGTGGAATTAGTCAAAACTACTCCACCCTCGAACAACCTGCTTTCTATCAACAACAGATTCCAACAATCCAAAATTCCCTTGGGCGAAGAAGCATACCAAGAAACTACAAAGGCTGTCGGACAGTGGATTATGATGGTCTCCCGGCTTTGTGATCAAAAGAAGGATTATAGTCCGCCAATATTAATCCTCTTCCACTCGCCAGAATTTCCTTTCATGCTCCCAGCTCCTGGATATTTCGCCGGTTGGTTTTATAACAACGGCTTTACATTCTGTGGTAACTGTCCCATCAGGTAATAATAATGTAGCTGCGACTTTCATTCTTCTATGTCCTTTATGTTCCAGCCATCCGACCGCCTTCAGGGGTGTATTGGTTGGTGTCTGTTTTCTGTAAGTCAGGTTCAGTCTTAAAGTAACAAAAAGATTGTCAAAATTGCCGTCCAGCATAACGGCCCTGCCCGCAGTTTCATCCAAAATCGCAGCGACAATCCCGCCATGCACAATTCCGGGATACCCGTTAAACTGTTCGCCGACAGTGACAGTCGCTTCAACCTGGTTTGTTTCGGGATTATTATACCATACCATTTTCAGCCCATAATTATTTTCACGACCACACATAAAACATGTTCTGGATGTTGGTTGTTTTATCATTGAGTCCTCAATTTCTTATTTTCTATTTTTGTTTGGAATTCAAGATGTTTGCAGCCAAGTTTAATAACTGCAAACAAAACAGCGATCAATGCATACCCAATGATGTCTTATCTCTTCTTGCTTGCTTTTTTCTTAGCCTTCTTCTTAATAATTTTTTTCATGGTTACTTTCTTCTTTTTTCTGCAAGCCTTGTCTTTCAAACAGAGTTCACACCTGTTATCACTACACCACTGGCAATAAAAACAATCTTTGCAGTTATGCTTGCTGCCTTCCTGGTTTGGTTCAGGCCCGTAAACCAGGCCTTTAATTCCTCTGATTCTTCGATAAGCCATAGAACATGTTCTCAAGCGATATTGGAAGTCTTTTCAAGCTACCGGAGCCATTTCTCGTTAAGGAATGAAAGATGGTTTCAATCAGCATTCGCCAAACTCAACCTTTGCTGCCAGAATTGTTTTGCTTTACGGTGATATTTGAGCACCTCTTCCAGTTTTTTAGGATCATCTATGTTTATTTGTCCGATTCTCTCATCAATCCAGTCATTGAAAAAACGAATCGATTTTTCGCTGAGATAGTGTTTTTCATCACCAATCTCAACATAGTACGGCGCGGTTGAAGCAAACCTGAAGGTATGTGGAATATCCGCTATCACACGGACAAGAAACCAGCCGCTTTTTGTAAACTGTAAAATTCCAAGCCCGCCATTGTTGTTAAATTCGGCAAAGGGAACAGTTCGTTCAACGGAACCATTTTTGACTATTTCAATACACTGAACAGGGTCATTGCCGGCTAAATGTAATTTAATGTCAAGCTTGACCGTCCGGCCTTTGTCGGCTTTGAAAACATGGCCTGGCTTTTGCCCTGAAACGCTCGGCAAAAGCAAAGGGCCATTAGTAACAAAAGATATTCCTTTTCGCAGGTTCTCCCACCACCGGCTGTATTCGAGGTTTTTACCACCAGTATAAACATAAACACGGTTGTATCCCACTGGATTGCCCAATACTCCCGATGCACTTCCCGCTGATGGCGCTATACGAATGCCACTGTTGAGAATATGGTAATAAATAAACTGTGACCAGAAACCATTGCCCCGTGGAGAAGGAAATTCTTTCTTGTTCCTCGGTTTTCCCCAGGCCTCGTTATCCAGCATCTGAGACCGCCAACAATGGTTATTGAGCAATCCAATCGAATCTCCGTAGCCATACGCCAGTGCAACGGGAACATCCCACCAAAAAGGCTTCTCGATGTCTATCCATGCTTCGGGCTGTGTTTTTGCCTGCTCAATAAATTGTAATGGAGATGGGTACTCTCGTTGAGCCTGAGTAATATCCACAGGCACTTCCATATTGAAATACATGAAGGCCCCGCCATTACGTTCATCTTCTCCTCCTAACAGGTCATAAAAGTAGTTGCTATCAAAGCTGACCACCCTTGTTTTTGGAATTTGTGAATTCTTCCATATATTTGACCGGTTCCACCAGGTGATTATGGGAGCGATGTGCAGGTCTTCGGCCTGCATGAGCAGCTCGATATCTTTAGCGGGTCTGTGCACGTGCAATTCACCGCTCCACCAGCCTTCTGAGGCCATATTGATTATACGAGTAAGTTTCTCCTTTATTTCAGTGAGAGAGCCGCCTTTGATTTCAAAGGAGCCTTTACATCTTTTATATTCCGGTCCCCGCTCGATGACGTAAGTGTATTTTCCAGCGGGCAAAGTTATTATCTCTTGGCCGTCGCAACAAAAATGGTCACGATAAGAGGGAAGATTATCGAAAAGCTGTGGCCGGCCTTCGGCATTGGCTAAATGGACCCTGTATGCAATTGTTTTATTGGTTGATGTATCCAGAACCGTAAGGCCCAATTTTCCCGAATTTGATTCCACATTAGAGATGCGTTCATTCGAGAGGGCCGTACCAGGAAAAGCAAATACAACAATCCAAATCAAGAATTTTAAGTTTTTCATCATATTCCCTTTATCTTTAATCCAAAGGGATAATTATAACGATATTCAACATTTTGGCTAACAGGAAACAGTCTCCCGCCTCATTTTCCGATCCATTCCGGAAGCTGCAGCATTATATTGGCTCTTAAATTGGATTTGAATTGGATTTGTATTGGCTTGTCGAAACAACAGCCCTGTATTTAATCGCGGAATTCCGGCGTTAAACATGTTCACACAGAATCTTTGGGATGTTTATGGCGGAATCATTTATATGGCTTGCCCCGCTTGCTCTGCTCAACTGTTCTCCTGACCAAATCCTCCAATTCCAGGGATCCAGCAGGGTATGGCCCACCCTAATGGCAACAGGCAAAGTTACAATACATTGTTTGAGAAAATCCTGGGCAAGCAATCTTGCTAATGCAGGAGTTCCTTCAAATACTCTGATGAAAATGGGGGGTTGGTCAAATATTGAGACTGTTTTGAAGTATTATTTGAAAAGCAGTGATGAGAATGAAAAGAAGGCAGTTAGGATTCTGGACAGGTTGATGGGGGTTGAGGTAGGAGGTAGTTTTGTAGGTAAGAAGGGGTAGGTGTTTTTTTCACTTGACTTTTGGCTTGATACTGGTACAATTAAGCCAGTTAAATACAGGAGATGGGGAGATGGAGTGATAAATGCGACAACATAATGAGGATTTCGTTAAATTTCACGAGAAGGTATCGGTGCGCAGAGTGTACGCCATGAAAATCAAGTCAAATTAACCATTTTTTGAAAGGGTAAGAAGATGAAAAATACAAAAATGTTAACAATTGTGGTTCTGTCTATGGGCCTGATGGTCTGGTCGGCGTCGGTGGCACACGGCGCTCAATACCTGAGGGTAAACGGCCAGGACGTCAATTCAATTACGCTAAAGTTAGGCCAGGGGTGTATTGTCGAAGTCATATCAGACGACTCTAACCCTTACACTGCCTATGTGGGTTTTTATACTGATGTGATCCGCGGTGTTTTTTTGCATCTGGGGACTGTGCCGCTGGCCGGTGATCTTGCCAGCGTTATAGACTATAATATGCCGTCTTTTCGCGGCTACTACCTTAGCGCCGCCGGTTCGTCGCCTCCTCCGTCTCCAGGAAGCCATTTTATCTTCGAATACGTGACGCATCAACTTGGTGAAACCAGCCTGGTCCTTTATGACAGCACATTTAATCAAATAGATTCCGTACACATCACGGTTCTATCCACATCAATGGGCACAGCATTTACCTTCCAGGGCCGGCTTATGGACAGCAACAGCCCGGCAGACGGTCTGTATGACTTGAAGTTCAAGCTCTACGATAATGCTGAACCGGTGTGTGCTGTGCAGCTGGAAAGTACAATTGATATACATGACTTTGATGTAATTGACGGGCAATTTGCAGTGGAATTGGATTTTGGCAGCGGTGTGTTCGACGGCGATTCCCGCTGGCTGGAAACGGCGGTCCGGCCGGGTGACAGTAACGACCCTAATGCTTTCGTTATCTTGAGTCCACGACAGGAACTGACGCCTGTGCCATACGCATTGCACACCCGCGGGATGTTTGTAGATGACGCCGGCAATGTCGGCATCGGGATGAAGAGTCCATCGTCCAAGCTTGATGTAAATGGAGATATCAATATCAACTCCGCTTACAAAATAGCAGGAGACACTGTGCTCTCTACCTCGGGCGTAGAAAATACCTTCGTCGGTGTCGGGGCAGGCTACTCCAACACCACAGGCACTTGGAACACATTCTTAGGAGAATCTGCAGGCTACTCCAACACCACAGGCTATGACAACACATTCTTAGGAGACAGGGCAGGCTACTCCAACACCACAGGCTATGACAACACATTCTTAGGAGACTGGGCAGGCTACTCCAACACCACAGGCTATGACAACACATTCTTAGGAGACAGGGCAGGCACTCTCAACCGCACAGGCAATTGGAACACATTCTTAGGAGACTATGCAGGCCTCTACAACACCACAGGTGCCGGTAATGTTTTTATCGGCTATGAAGCTGGATACAATGAAACCGGCTCCAATAAACTCTACATCGCCAATAGTGATGTTGACCCTCCGCTCATTTACGGAGATTTTAACACTGGCAATGTCGGCATCGGGACGACAAATCCGGGGGCCAGGCTGGACGTGGTCACCACAGGCGGTGACGCTGTTCGTGCGGTGAGCCCCAGCGGATCCGGCGTCTACGGCGAAACCGGAGGTCACCTATACGCCGGAGTGTATGGAAAGTCCACAAATTCAGCAAGCCCCGGTGTGTTTGGTGAAAACACTGAAGCGAATACAAGGGGTTCTCTTGGCGGACCGGATTGGGGTGTCTTTGGCTATAGTCCGAACGGCCATGGAGTCCAGGGACATAGTATCCAAGGAGCCGGCGTCTACGGCGAGAGCGCAGGTGTTCTCTACGCCGCAGTGCATGGAAAATCTACAAGTTCAGCAAGCTCCGGCACATTTGGTGAGAATACGGTCACAAACACCCGGGGTTCTCTGGGAGGACCGTCGTGGGGTGTCAAAGGCTTCAGCGCGGACGGCAGGGGCGTGGACGGCTACAGCACCAATGGATACGGTATCTACGGCGAAAGTTCCATCAATGGCTGGGCCGGATACTTTGAGGGGGGTGTCTATGTGACAGGCTATGTCTCGGCGGAATATTTCATAGACCGGACTCCTTATCCAAAGGACCTTGCAACGGCTTATGAGGCTGTAATGAGTATGGAGCGGCTTCCCGATGGTCAATACGATGAAAATAATAGAGAAGTCCAACTTGACCACTCAATGTTGAGTGATTTTGTTCGTTCCAAAGATGGCAACCGAGATTTATCTGCAACAGTGTCCTGCCATAACGAAGTCCTAAAAGACCTGATATGTAAACAACAGAAACTGGGTGAGGCACATACCTACATTGAACAGCTACAAAAGCAAAATGAGTTATTGGAAGCAAGATTAGTCAAATTGGAAGCGATGATTACCAAGGAACCATTGAAATAAGAACAAAAATTTACTGAGTTTCTACTATTACCTATTTGGTAGTCAAGAACATGATTTCTTTGCTATTTTTTACTGATAAGCTGACACTCATTACACAATTACTCACGTAAAAACAACTATGAACGACTATAAACAACACTCAAAATCATCAAAATCCCAACCAGGAGGGGACTGGGAGGGGACTGCAAGGTGAGTAGTCATTGACGCAGAATTACCGCAGAAAGGGTAAATTTGCCTATTGACAAAACTATGAATATGACTTATAGTATTACAAAATAAGAAGTTAGGCGGGCGTAATTCAGTGGTAGAATGTCAGCTTCCCAAGCTGAATGTCGTGGGTTCGAATCCCATCGCCCGCTTTTTCCTTTATTTTGCAATCGGCAGTGCCGGAGGCGGGACCTGATGCCAACGATGTTGTCCATACAGTAAGCACAACAGTTGCATTTTGAGGGTGAATTTGATATGCTATGAGTTATTGAGTGTAACATATTGAAAGTCTGGATTCCGAAATATAGGCGCAGTATGATCCAGCAGGCCCTTAGGAGATTCAGAAGCCTATGTCCTGCTTTATTATTATCGAGAGTTCTCAGTACATTTTATCCTCAAAAGAGGGCCTTATGGAGATGTGGGAATGCTGTTTGACAGAAAGAAAAAGACTCCATCAGATTGTTCAAAGGCAGATAAGCTCCCGGGGCGTTTCGGGAAATATCCCTGGCTGATATGGCTGTTTCCTGTTGTTGGCTTGGTATCGCTAATCTGGTTTTTGATCCGCGTGGTGCCGAAGCCGTCGCGGGCGACCTATCCCTGTCAACGAGCTGCTTTTCCCCTTGCCTCTGGTTTTATTATTTGGCTTTTTGGTTTAGG
>Ga0224495_10002421_pt1 | contig 12154 bp, 7 predicted proteins | sample SF_Jul11_sed_USG_FD_168128 | JGI IMG/M metagenome (GOLD analysis project Ga0224495, IMG submission 168128) | Sediment microbial communities from San Francisco Bay, California, United States - SF_Jul11_sed_USGS_4_1 | ecosystem: Environmental > Aquatic > Marine > Sediment | place: USA: California... | reverse complement strand
GAATTAAGGAATTATAATCAAATATTGATTGACGCCTCAGATAAAAAAAAGTTTTTGTCGTTCAACAGAAGAGACGGTAGCTCAGTCGGTAGAGCAAGTGCCTTTTAAGCACTGGGTCGCGGGTTCGATTCCCGCCCGTCTCAACTTTTATTGAAAAATAAAAGTATTGTTAATAAATTATTGACACTGTAAATGTGCTGTTTAATGCAGCTCAAACTATGTCCCCTTCGTCTAGTGGTTAGGACTCGGGATTTTCATTCCCGCAACAGGGGTTCAATTCCCCTAGGGGACGCAAATGCGTCACATGGCACCGGAGATTTTAAAAAGAAAATCTCCGGTTTTCTCTGAAATAATACTAAATTTAAAAATCAGATCAAGATTTGATGTGATAAGATCCGATAATCACCTCAAAAGCTATGGTACATCCAGATAGTCCTAAAAAGATATTGTGGGACACATTTATTATTATTTTATCTATAATTGTTGCTATAGAATATCCACTTCGTTTAGTACTTTCGTATACCCCTTCAAAATCATTAAATATCATTGATATAATTGTGCAAATCAGTTTTATCATGGATATTCTAATCAATTTTAATACAGGTGCGTTTATCGAAACGCATGTATCATATGATCGTCAATTAGTTACTCGAAAATATCTGAAACGCTGGTTCAGTGTTGACTTAATTGCCGCTCTTCCACTGAGTGCATTTGTCGGATTAGTCAGCAGTCAGGTAGCTGTGATTAATTTTTCAGGAATAAATAGAGTTTTCAAGCTTGTCAAGGTTTTCAGTTTCATCAATAGAATACGTAGAAATAACTATATTAATCCTTCAGTGCTGCGATTGTTGATGCTTATTTTCTGGATTCTACTTGTTGCTCATTATATTTCTTGTGCATGGATTTACATACAAAGTATTGACGCAGAAGTAACTAAAGACAATATTACTTTATATGTTCGCTCATTGTATTGGACGATTACAACGATGACAACGATCGGTTATGGTGATATAACCCCTCAGAATAATCTGCAAACAGTCTTTGTGATTTTTATTGAAATTGTCGGGGCAGGTTTGTATGGCTTTCTAATTGGTAATATTGCCAATTTAATTGCAAATATTGATATAGCTAAAACTCACTTCAGGGAAAAAATGGAAAGAATTGGCACATTTATGAAATATCGGAATTTGCCTCTTGATATGCAGTTACAAATTAATAATTATTATAACTATCTCTGGAACAGTCGAAAAGGATATGATGAAACAGAGGTATTAAATGATTTACCTATTCCGCTCAAAACGAATGTTTCTCTTTATTTAAACAAAGAAATAATTGAAAAAGTTCCCATGTTTAAAAATGCTGACCCAGCATTTATTCGTGAAATTATATTGCAATTAAAACCTGCTGTCTTTTCACCTGGCGACCATATTTTTAGAAAAGGTGATGCTGGTACAGAAATGTATTTCATAAGCAGAGGTTCGGTTGTTGTTGTATCAGAAGATGAAAAAGTTGTCTATGCTACATTAAGTGAGGGGCAATTTTTTGGTGAAATTGCATTACTCTTAAGTGAGCCGAGAACTGCAACATTGAAAGCTGCGCAATATTGTGATCTATATGTTTTGGCCAAAGATACTTTTGAAAATGTTTTAAAAAGATATCCTGAATTTGCTAAAAATGTGGAACAGCTGGCTCGCACAAGAAAAGCTGAAATGGAAACTGGAAAAAAATGATGTAAGTCACGAATCAGGATCAGCTTTTGTCTCTTTGATGTCCGATTATCTTTCCATTCAGTCCTTTTTAAGCAGGCGCCAATCTTTTTCTGTAATTGACGTTCGTTCACCATTAGAATTTTCCAGAGGTCACATTCCGGGTGCAATAAATATTCCACTTTTTGATGATAAAGAACGAGCAGATGTAGGAACTATTTATAAGAAGTCCGGTAAAAACAAGGCAATATTGCAAGGGTTAAAGTATACCGGAGAAAAACTTCAAGAGTTAGCCTCAAACATACTTCCTTTGGTCCGTGAAAATCAGGTTTTCATTTATTGCTGGCGTGGGGGAATGAGAAGCGGATCAATGGGCTGGTTAGTATCCTTGTTTAATGTAAACTGTTTTTTACTTGAAAGAGGATATAAAGAGTTCAGACGATTTGTTCTGGAAGTGCTTTCAAGAAAATTTTTATTTCAGGTTATTGGTGGTAAAACTGGATCAGGAAAGAGCGATATTTTAAAAGAATTAAAAAAAAGAGGTGAACAGGTAATTGATCTGGAATCTCTTGCAAATCATAAAGGGTCTGCTTTTGGATATATATTAAAGCAACAACAACCGACTCAGGAACAATTTGAAAATATGCTTGCGATAGAGCTGAATAATTTTGACATATCGAAAAAAATATGGATAGAAGATGAAAGCAGAATGATTGGGAGAGTTGCTGTTCCAAAATTAATATGGGAAGAGATTCGCAATAGTAAAGTATTTTTTATGGATCTGCCAGTTGAGGCACGTATTGATTATTTGCTGTCTCAATATACAGATCTTGATCATTCTCAGTTGATTGATTCTCTGAACTCTATTTCAAAAAGATTAGGAGGAAACAGAACTAAAATGGCCGAAAAAGAGCTGGCAGAAGGTAATCTTGCTGAATTTTGCAAAATTATACTGGAATATTATGACAGTGCCTATGAGTATGGATTAAGCAAGAGAGAACAAAGTTCAATTCAATATGTAAAAGGATTGAATGTAGATCCTCATAATGTAGATTTTTTTTTAAAACAAGGTATTTAACATGAAAGAAGAAAAAGTACGATTATCAGAGTACTGTTCAGCTGCAGGATGTGGCTGTAAGATTTCCTCCGATGTACTGGGATCTATATTGTTTTCCGGAAAACAGAAGGATCAATCAAAGAAGGTATATGTTGATAACAGTAATTTTGACGATGCTGCTGCAATTGAAATAAATGAAAATGAGCTTCTGTTATCCACCACAGATTTTTTTACCCCTATTGTAGACGATGCTTTTGAATTTGGCAGGATTGCTGCTGCAAATTCGGTAAGTGATATTTTTGCAATGGGAGGATATCCTGTATTGGCACTTTCCCTGTTAGGATGGCCATTAAGCAAGCTCTCTGCAGATATCGCATCTGAGGTAATACAGGGAGCAGAAACGCTATGTAGTACAATTGATTTATCTATTTCAGGTGGTCATAGCATTGAATCGCCGGAACCTTTTTTTGGTTTGAGTGTAAATGGACTTGTAGAGAAAAATCGTTTAAAAAAAAACAGAGGTGCATTGCCAGGTGACAAGATTTTTTTAACCAAACCTCTTGGAGCAGGGATTCTTGCAACAGCGGTAAAAAAGAAAATTATCGAGACAAGCGATTATCAGAATTTACTCAAATCACTAACACGAGTGAACAGTATCGGACGGGTATTAAGTAAATTTTCAAAAGTTCACTGTATGACAGATGTTACTGGTTTTGGATTATGTGGGCATCTTATTGAGGTTTGCAGAGGTTCGAACATGACAGCAAATATTCTCTTTGACCAGATTCCTGTAATGAGTAATTTGCAAAATTATATTTCTGCAGGTTCTGTTCCTGGTGGAACCAACAAAAATCGCCGCAGCTTTTCAAATTATGTTCAAAAGCAAGATATTCATATAGATGAAATATTATATGATCCCCAAACAAATGGGGGTATTTTGTTATTTTGCTCACCTGATTTAGAGCTGGAAGTTTCAAGGATACTTGAAGATGAAAATTTGCATTATAATGTGATTGGTGAGGTTTTACCTGCTTCTGAATGTTTTGTAAAGGTGATTTAAGACTATTTTATTTTAATTATATGGGTAAAAAATTATTTTTCTAAATTACTTTTGTTAAAAAAGTAAATTATTAAAATATATTATTTTTAATTTAATTTGAATTAAGGTGAAAAGAAGCTTCTTAAAAGATTAACTCTTGACGGGGTGTCTGTTTGATGAATTTTGGAATGAAAACCATAATATTTTGGTAGATTGCAATAAATTTAATGAATAGGGTGAAGGAACGCCGTGAATAACTCTTATTTTCCCAAACAACAAGGTTTATATAATTCCCGCAATGAAAAAGATTCCTGTGGAGTCGGATTTGCAGCCCATATAAAAGGCAAGAAAAGCCATGAAATTGTCCGTCAGGGTTTAACAATTCTGGAAAATTTAACTCATCGAGGAGCTGTGGGAGCAGATCCATTAGCCGGTGATGGAGCAGGAATTTTATTACAGATTCCTGACTCTTTTTTACGTTCTAAATGCCAGGATATAGGTATTCAATTGCCTGATGAGGGTAAATACGGGGTTGGTATGGTTTTTTTACCCCGCGATGTAAATGGACGTGATGCTTGTGAAAAAATTATAGAAGAAAAGATCATTAAGGAAGGACAAATACTTCTTGGTTGGAGAGATGTTCCTGTTGACAACAAAAGTCTTGGTGCGGGAATAAAAGCTGTTGAACCAGTGATTAAACAGGTATTTATTGGCTTTTCGGGAGTTTCAGGACCCGGTGGAAAAGCAATTGATCAGGATTATTTCGAACGTAAACTTTTTGTAATACGAAAAACTGTTGAACATGGAGTTCGTATACTTCCCGAGGGGCTAAGAATAGGCTTTTATATACCATCCTTATCATCGCGAACAATTGTATATAAAGGAATGTTGCTGGCAGATCAAGTAGGAAAGTTTTATCTTGATTTGCAGGATGAAACATTAACAAGTGCCTTATCACTTGTACACCAGCGATTTTCTACCAATACCTTTCCAACATGGGATCGTGCTCATCCGTATCGGATGATTGCTCACAATGGTGAAATTAATACCCTGCGGGGAAATGTTAACTGGATGGCTGCTCGTCATGCAACAATGCACTCAGCACTGCTGGGAGAAGATCTTGAAAAGCTCTGGCCTTTAATAATGGAGGATCAATCAGATTCTGCATGTCTTGATAATGCACTGGAGCTTCTGGTAGCAGGCGGTTATTCATTGGCTCATGCCATGATGGTACTTATCCCTGAAGCCTGGGTAGGGAGCATTCAATTAACCGAAGAACGAAGGGCATTTTATGAATATCATGCAATCTTAATGGAGCCCTGGGATGGGCCTGCTGCTGTTGCCTTTACAGATGGACGACAAATAGGAGTTACCCTCGATCGAAATGGTTTAAGACCAGCCCGTTATCTTATTACCAGTGATGATATAGTTGTTATGGCTTCTGAAATGGGGGTTCTGGATATTCCCCAGCATAAAATTGTTAAAAAATGGAGAATACAGCCTGGTAAAATGTTTCTCGTAGATTTAAAGGCAGGAGAGCTGGTAAATGTACTGGAAATGAAACAAAAGTTAGCGATAGCCAAACCCTATCGTCAATGGATTGACCAATCCCGTTATTTTCTGGATGATCTGCCTCCTGGTGATGCAAAAGGTGTAAATAAGGACCAATTAGGACGTGATCAATTAAAAGCGTCATTGCTTGATATTCAGCAAGCATTCGGATATACGCAGGAAGATTTAAAGCTCGTACTGGCTCCTATGGCTTCTGCAGCCAAAGAAGAGATTGGTTCTATGGGAAATGATGCAGCCCTGCCTGTATTATCGAATAAAAACCGTTCTCTATATGATTATTTTCATCAAATGTTCGCTCAGGTAACCAATCCTCCAATAGATCCGATTCGTGAGGAAATAGTAATGTCACTGATTTCTTTTATTGGTCCGCGACCCAATCTGCTTGGAATTGATGAAACTGATCCACCAATCAGGCTGGAGGTTCATCAACCGGTTTTAACCAATGATGATCTTGCAAAACTTCGTAATATTGAAAAATTAACTCAAGGTCGTTATAAATCAATTGTGCTGGATATCACTTATCCGGTTACACAAGGAGCCAGAGGATGTGAAGCTGCACTTTCAATTCTTTGTGAGGAGACTGATAAAGCAGTAGCAAATGGTTTTAATATAATTATTTTATCTGATAGAGCAGTCTCAAAAGAAAGAGTGGCTATTCCAGCCCTTCTTGCCTGTTCAGGTGTGCATCATCATTTAATCAGAGGAGGTGTTCGAACGAGCACTGGCCTCATAGTAGACACTGGCTCGGCTCGAGAAGTTCATCACTTTGCTTTACTTGCCGGGTATGGAGCAGAGGCGATTTGCCCATGGCTGGCGTATGAAACAATCGGTTCAATGATTGGTTTATTGCCAGAGGTACTTAGCACAAAAGAAGCATATAAACGCTTTGTTAAAGCGATTGATAAGGGATTGTTGAAGGTAATGTCTAAAATGGGAATATCCACCTATCAATCTTATTGTGGAGCCCAGATTTTTGAGGCCATTGGTTTAAATGCAGAATTTGTGAAGAAATACTTCACTGGTACTCCAACTCCAATAGAGGGAGTGGGAATTAATATAATAGCAGAGGAGGCTGTGAATACACATAACGCTGCTTTTGGTTTAAATCCTTTGTTGTCTAATTCCCTTGAAATTGGAGGCGAATATTCCTGGCGAACCAGAGGCGAAGAGCATATGTGGACTCCCGAAACGATATCGAAACTTCAGAGTGCCACAAGAACAAATAACTATAATACTTATAAAAGTTATGCCAGTCTGATAAATGACCAGGGAAACCGTTTAAAAACACTACGTGGTCTTTTTGACATTAAGCCCGCCGGAAAAGCTGTACCTTTAGAAGAGGTAGAAGAGGCCAGGGAAATTGTAAAACGTTTTGTAACGGGTGCCATGTCATTGGGTTCTATTTCGACTGAGGCACATACGACTCTGGCATTAGCGATGAATCGAATTGGCGGAAAATCAAACACCGGAGAAGGTGGTGAAGATCCCAACAGGTTTCGTACCCTGAAAGCAGGAGAAAAACTTTCTAATATTATTGGAAAAAAACGGATAGCAGCTGACATGGTAATGCAGGAGGGTGATTCTTTGCGTTCCAGTATTAAACAGGTTGCGTCTGGACGATTTGGCGTTACTGCAGAATATTTAAGCAGTGCAGACCAGATACAAATCAAAATGGCACAAGGAGCCAAACCTGGAGAGGGTGGGCAGCTGCCAGGTTCAAAAGTTTCTGAGTATATTGCAAAATTGCGTTTTTCGGTTCCTGGTGTCGGGTTAATTTCACCACCACCTCATCATGATATATATTCAATCGAAGATCTGGCCCAATTAATTCATGATCTGAAAAATGCCAATCCTTCAGCATCCATATCAGTAAAACTTGTTTCTGAAGTTGGAGTGGGTACTGTTGCAGCGGGAGTTGCTAAAACGAAGGCAGATCACATTGTCATAGCAGGATTCGATGGTGGAACAGGTGCATCTCCACTTTCATCTATCAAGCATACAGGTACCCCATGGGAAATAGGACTTGCAGAGACTCAACAGACTCTTGTATTAAATCAACTTAGAGGCAGAGTCACTTTGCAGGTTGACGGTCAACTTAAAACAGGTCGTGATGTATTGATTGGTGCCTTGCTCGGTGCAGATGAGTTTGGTTTTGCTACAGCACCTCTGGTTGTAGAAGGGTGCATTATGATGCGGAAGTGTCATTTAAATACATGTCCGGTAGGGGTAGCTACCCAGGATCCTGAATTGCGTAAAAAGTTTACAGGACAGCCTGATCATGTGGTAAACTATTTCTTTTTTGTAGCTGAAGAGCTGAGGGAATATATGGCACAGATGGGTGTTCGCAAGTTAGATGATCTTATCGGGCGATCTGATTTACTGAATATCAAGCATGGAATTGATCATTGGAAGGCAATGGGTTTGAATTTTTCGAATATTTTCCACCAACCTGATATGCCTAAATCAGTTTCACGAAAGCATTCAGAAACACAGGATCATGGACTCGACAAGGCTCTTGACAATATCCTGATTGAAAAGGCAAAGGGCGCCATAGAACATAAAAAACCTGTCATTATAAAAAGTAATATTAAAAGTTTAAACCGTACAGTTGGTACCATGTTATCTCATGAGGTTGCAAAGAGATATGGACAGGCAGGTTTACCGGATAATACAATAACAGTAAAATTAAAAGGATCTGCCGGACAAAGTTTCGGAGCTTTTCTTGCCAGCGGAATTACACTAGAATTATCGGGTGAAGGAAATGATTATGTCGGCAAGGGATTATGCGGTGGAAGGATTATAGTTATTCCACCTGCTGATTCTCCTATAAAGGCTGAAGAAAATATTATCGTAGGAAATACAGTTTTATATGGGGCCACCAGTGGAGAGGCATTTTTCAGAGGAGTAGCAGGTGAGAGATTTGCAGTTAGAAACTCTGGAGCTGTAGCTGTGGTAGAAGGATTAGGAGATCATGGTTGCGAATATATGACCGGAGGAATGGTTGTTGTTCTTGGTCATACAGGCAGAAATTTTGCAGCAGGTATGTCGGGTGGAGTAGCCTATGTTCTTGATGAGGATGGAGGTTTTGAAAAACGATGTAATCTTGCAATGGTTGCCTTGGAACCAATTCCTGATGAAGTGGCAACAATGGACAAGGCAGATGTAGAACCTGAAGGACATGGAAGAGTACATTTTAATCATCTCGGAAAAGCTGATGCCGCAGCATTGCGTGGTAAAATTGAAAAACATTTTCGGTATACAGGAAGCGCAAGGGCTAAATTAATTCTTGATAACTGGTCACAATATTTACCAAAATTTTTAAAGGTTATGCCAACAGAATATCGTCGTGCCTTAAAAGAAATTGCTGAGATACAAGCCAGACAAAGGGAGGCTGAATAAATGGGTAAGCTAACCGGATTTATGGAGTTTTGCCGATTAAGTGAAGAGTATGCACCTGTATCGGAACGTTTGAAAAGTTATAAGGAATTTGTGTATCGTCTTACTGATGAGAATGCACAAATCCAGGGTGCTCGCTGTATGGATTGCGGTATTCCATTCTGCACCAATGGTTGCCCTCTTCATAATATTATTCCTGATTGGAACGATCTCGTTTATCATGGTAACTGGAAACGGGCTCTTGATGTTTTACATTCAACCAATAATTTTCCTGAAATAACAGGGCGTATATGCCCGGCACCATGCGAAGCATCATGTACTTTGAATATTAATGACGAAGCAGTCGGAATAAAGTCAATTGAACACTTTATTGTTGATACGGGAAATGAAAATGGCTGGATTCACCCGCAACCATCTCTCCAAAAAACAGGAAAAAAAGTTGCAGTAGTCGGTTCCGGTCCGGCAGGACTTGCTGCTGCTCAGCAATTAGCACGAACAGGGCACAGTGTTGTCGTATTTGAAAAAAATAGCCGAATCGGCGGTTTAATGCGCTATGGAATTCCTGATTTTAAATTGAACAAACATTTAATCGATGAACGTATTGTTCAAATGGCTGCTGAAGGTGTTGAGTTTCGTACCTCTGTTTTTGTAGGAAAAAAAGATTTAAATATAAAAGGAATAATAAATGATTCTGTTACAAAGGTAACACCTGAGGAACTATTAAAGAACTTTGATGCTGTAATTCTGGCCGGAGGATCTGAGCAACCGCGGGATTTACCGGTTCCAGGTCGTACCTTGGAAGGTGTCCATTATGCATTGGAGTTTTTAATTGCGCAGAATAAAGAAGTTGCAGGAGATGGACAAAATCCGATAAATGCAAAAGGAAAGCATGTGGTTGTCATTGGTGGTGGTGATACAGGTTCTGATTGTGTAGGAACTTCCAACCGTCAGGGAGCTCTTTCAGTAACACAGTTAGAAGTTATGCCTCAACCGCCAGAAGTTGAAAATAAATATTTAATATGGCCTAATTGGCCTTCCAAAATGCGTACATCAAGCTCACATGAAGAGGGGTGCGCCAGAGACTGGTCTGTTGCAACTAAAGAATTTATTGGAAAAGATGGTAAATTAAATGCTTTAAAAGCTTGCAGGGTTGAGTGGATTGAGGGAAATATTGTTGATATTCCCGGAAGTGATTTCGAGTTAAAAGCTGATCTTGTTTTCTTAGCTATGGGATTTACCAATCCGGTTTCTGATATACTTGATGCTTTTGGCGTGGAAAAAGATAATAGAGGAAACATTAAATCACCGACAGATGGCATTGGTTGTTATAAAACAAATGTCGATAAAGTTTTTGCCGCAGGTGATATGAGACGGGGGCAATCTCTTGTTGTCTGGGCTATTCGCGAAGGACGACAAGCCGCCAGGGCAGTTGATGAATTTCTTATGGGAAAATCATTGTTACCCCGGTAATCCTTAGATAATAAAAAAATGATTCATTATGTTTAATTTAAAAAATTATAAAATTAAACAAACCTGATTTTTATTTAATATTTGGCGATGAAACAATGCAATCGTTTTATGTGAATTTAGCAACATCCACTTGAAGTATTCGAGCCTGTTCCGCAGGTGGCCTCTTTACCAGTAAACATACTATAGATTATAGCGGCAGAGCAACCGACGCCTGATTGAACAGTAATAGCATTAGAATCACAGTTTAATTGACATGCACCACACTCAATACATTGGTCAATATTAATGATATGTGCTTTTCTTGAATGAAAATTTAAAACTTCACGCGGGCAAACAAAAATACAATATCTGCAACCTGTACATTTTTCTTCATCGAGTTTTAGAGTGGATACATTGGATAGATAGGTTAAATTCATGTTATCTCCATAATAATAACTTGTGTAAAACAATCAGGATAAAACTAATTGCAGCACCGCTTTTATAAAGAGGAATCGCATATTTATGCTCTTTATAAACGCCGGTCATATTGGTAAAAGTTGTTGATCCCGTAAATTGAAGTGCAGCAAAAGAGCTGAAAAGTGGAAATAAAATAAACGACAAAATGAGAAAAGGTAAATTTTCGAAGTTTCCAGAATAAAAATATAACTCCTGATTTTTATTCTGGAAACTTGCAAGTAAAGATATTTGCACAATAAATCCCATTATCCATCCCTTGATAAAAAAATAACGAGAAGGTATAATCGGAAGTAAAACAGGGGTCAAAATAGAACCGGAAACCAATGCCATAAATCCACTTAGAATATAAGGATACCCGTATAAAATAATATCCTTGAAAATTATTCCTTCGGCCTTTAATCCAAACAGAAAGGCAATAAATATAATATAATAAACAAGATATTTAAATAAAGGAATAAATTCCATTGGTGTTAAAACAAGCCGGTTCCATGCGGAAAATTCAATTTTTCTCATCTGGGGTGTCGCAACCTTTTTTGCTTTGAGGTATTCTGGTATATCCCGCGCTTCGACAGGACCATAGAAAACCTTGAATCCAGTGACTTTTTTTACTTCATGAGCATTGACTCCCGGTCCTGCAAGCTGGGGTAAAATCAGGTGCTTGTGCTCTATAAATAGCTCAAGATTCGATTCCTGAATTTTTTTTATTAATTCTCTGGTTCCAAAGGTTCCCTTGCCTGCAGCGCACCAGACATTTACACCTTTCGTATCTAAAACAAGAATCCAAAGATCAAGACCTGCCAGAGATTTTCGTAAAATATCGAAACTGAGTTTGTAATTTGCTGAAACAACGACCTGGCTTGTTTTATCAGGATTTCCAATTTTAAACAAACCTGTAGGTGTTGTATAGTTATTTCTATAGCTGCTTACACGTACTAAAAATGCTCCGAGGTAATCTTTAAATTTCCATTTGGAATCAACTGAAGCTGGTTTAATTTTTAAAATATTAGTTCTTGGACGTAATAGAGTAAACCCATCACCCTGTTTAATCTCCATCAACATTATGTAGTAACATATATTAGATAAAGTAAATATTCAACAAAAAATATGTTTTTTGTGATACTTTTGGTAAAAATATTTAATATATAAAATTTAATTTCAAACTAAATGTAAACTGTAAAAGTGTTTGAACATGATTGATATTATGATTGCTATCATGACTCTAATGAAAAAATAATCCTGTATGGGAGCAATGACCACTATAAATATTCTAGGAATAGAGCCTGATTATCGGGGCAAAGTCAGGGATCTGTATTATCTCAATGATGAACTAGTTATTGTCGCAAGTGATAGAATTTCGGCATTTGATGTTGTGTTTAACGAAGGTATTTCTGATAGAGGAAAGATATTAACAAGAATATCAAACAACTGGTTTAAATTATTAAAAAATGTTAAAAACCA
>Ga0224495_10002420_pt1 | contig 12159 bp, 10 predicted proteins | sample SF_Jul11_sed_USG_FD_168128 | JGI IMG/M metagenome (GOLD analysis project Ga0224495, IMG submission 168128) | Sediment microbial communities from San Francisco Bay, California, United States - SF_Jul11_sed_USGS_4_1 | ecosystem: Environmental > Aquatic > Marine > Sediment | place: USA: California... | reverse complement strand
TATCACAAACCTCCGCTATCAACCATACCCCGCAATATCCCCCGTAAACCGGCAAACATGGAGGAGATATGTCAACGAATAATAAACCGGCCGCCCAGACGGTCCTCCCGCCCACCAAGCCCGGCGGTGAGTAGATGCCTCCGACAACCAGCCGCGGATCCCCGTCAGGACCATGACTCTGTCTGTGTTAGTCATGCCTCGTTTGGATAGCCTCTGAAAAGGCTAAACGGGACAATGTGAGTATTGTTTAAAACGCATATGTCAGGTTTGACGAGAGCAGGAAAAGTGCAGCGTTTTCTGTCTGGTTTTCGTGCCATTCCCATTCGGCCGAAAACAGGGCGCTCACCGAGAGCCCCTGCCAGATTCTGAGATCCCCAATCAGGTTAAGGCGTTCAAAAGTGAAGTTGGATTGAAGAGCGTTGTCATATTTCAGATCCCGGTAACCGATGACATTATCGACCGACCCAAAGAAGTGAGCGGCGCTTAACAGGTCTAATTCGATTCTGGCGCCCGTTTCCCAGTAGTCTTCACCTTCCGGAAAATCCTTTTCGACTTCATACAGATACTCGAACTCGGGCCCAAGGCTGATACTGAGCACACCCCTTTCATAGCCGCCCAGAAAGGCAAAACCGACCCGTCCGTAATTCCGGTTAACCGGATCGCTGGAGCTGTAGAAAGTCAAGTCAAGTTCCGTATCCTGGCGAAAAAAGAAATCGCGGCCCAGGTGGAGCTTGTCACGCCCGGAGAATTCCAGGCGGTAATGGTCGTCCTGATAGGGTTCCCGGTTATAGTCTTTTCTTTCGAATCTGGAGGACAAGTCCAGTTCTACGGGCCCCCAGAAGCCGAAAAAAGCGGCTTCAGCGCCCCCGACAAGATAATCAAGTGCCGTGGAATCCGGGACCCTGCGAGCCAAGGCGAACAGGTTAAAATCCGCACCAGAGAAATCTTCAAACGCGGCCGTCAGGCCGACTTTGCCGCCCAGCCGAAAATGGTCATATGAAAAACCCGTGGTCGAATCGAAATCAACGGCCTCACCCGTAATCTGTATTTGTGTCGTAAGGGGCCCCGTGACCGGTAAGGCAAAGCCGGACTTGATATAACCGTAAAGATAGTCTTCGCTGGCGTCGCCGGCGTCGCGGTACCGATTTTTCCATTCCAACTCGCTATGGAGGTCAAACCGAGCGGTTCCCAGCACTGTCCGAAAATCGTTCAGCAATCTCAGGCGAAGGAAATCGGCCGTCTGCTCATAGCTGGGTCTTAATTCCAGTCGGCGGTCGGAAAAAGGGGAATAGGTCAGTTCAACCCGGCCCTTGAGGTCGTCAACATAGTCTGTTTTCAGAGCAAAATCGAGCGAATCCGTTCCGCTACGGGTAATCGAATCGAGAAAAAACTCCTGAGAAATGAAATCATAGCCGATTCCAGCTCTCAGATCCAGAGTACCGGCTTTGGTCGCATTAAAACAGCCGCCTGCCAGCAGCGGAGCCAGCACCGCGACACGGATGCTACTAAGGCGCAATGTTTACCTCAAGTCTCAGGCTATTTTCGACCGCCTCCGAGAAGCTGTTTCAGTTGATTGAGCGAAAGTTCAGCGGCTTTCAGGGCTGCCGCCGCCCTGTTGACCTCTCGGCCGCCGATGTGGCCTGCCGCCTTTTCCAGCTGCTCGTAGGCCTGCTTGAGGAGCCTCTGAGCATTGCTGTTGCGGTTACCCAGCCTCTCTCTCAAACCATCGGCCTGGCCCTTGAGACGCTGATACCTGTTTTCGAGATCGTCAAGAGAGGTGCACTCTTTTTTCGCTTCCAAAGCCAGTCTGCGCGCCCTTTCCAGCGCCTTAGCTGCCGCCACGTAATTTTCTTTTGCTGCTGCATCTTCCCCTGTCTGATAGCTCTTCTCGGCTTCCCGGAATGACCGGAGTGCCGGATCAGAGCTGCATTCGACCACACTGACCCGCACACTCTCTACAAGTTCGCCGACTCTCTCGAGCTGACGGTAGACATTCTCTGCTTGCCGTTGGTTGCGGTTGGCGGCCTGCCATATTTTCCGAAGGGCACGCTCTACCTGGTTGGCCAGCTTGAGAGCCGGGCGATACTGCCCGCTGCGATAGAATTCCCAGGCTTTGTCGAGGTTATTGCGAGCCGCATCATAAACCCCCTGGAAATTGCGATCGGAGTCTTCCTGAAGGGATTCCTTGAGGCGATCGACCATATCATCAACCTTTTCCAGCCGGCGCAAAACCAAGTCGGTGTTTTGCTCGGTCACTCGGCCATAGGACATGGCGTTCTGGGCCTGTTCCCGGGCCTGCCGGGTCAACAGCAAGGCCGCCTTGTAGCCCTCCGTTGTGCCCGTTCTAAAGTTTTCCCAGGCCAAATTTTGAAGCTGCAGGGCTTTCTCAAGGGAGATTCTGGCGACCGGCGACTGGGAAACCCTGACCGCTTCCCGAGCGCGCTCGATAATCTGGTCGGTGCGCTCGAGTTCCATCCGCAGCTTGCTGATCTGCGAACCCATCTGCCCGGTCTGGGCCGGAACACTTGTCCCCACAAGGGTCAGTAGGCAAACAAAAAGCAAATATGTCAGTATCGTTTTTTTCATAACACAACTCCTTGGTTTCGTCCGCAGGAGATTAAAACAAACCCCGTGCCAGCGCTTCGATTACTCCCTAAGGCTTTGTCAAACAATTCATTAAGTAACAAATACCGATCTATCGGCACTACCGGTATGTACCCGCCGGTACATCCTTGTGAACCTTTTGGCTCGTTACGGCTTTATGCCATGTACTTTCATTCTGCTGTACAGGCGGCGCCGCGATATTTTGAGCAACCCGGCCGCCTCCGTTTTATTGCCTCCCGTCTTTTCCAAGGCTTCGAGAATCATCGTTCTTTCGGTCGCTTCCAGACCGCGGTCCGGTGCCTCATCCGAGGGCTGCCGCGCCAGTAGAGGAGCGTCGTCTACCTCAAGGGAGAAATCCTCGAGCGTGAGCGGCTCGCCATGGGCCAGAATAACCGCCCTCTCCAGCACGTTCTTAAGCTCCCGGATATTCCCCGGCCAGTCATAGGCCAGCAACAGGCTGGAGACTTCCGGCGAAAGGTTCGGGTGTGGGCAGCCTTTCAGAAAATGCGCCGCGATTTCCAAAAGGTCTTCTTTACGTTCGGCCAGTGTGGGCATTTCGATGGGAAAGACGCTGATTCTGAAGTAAAGGTCCTCCCTGAAAGTCCCGGCCGCGACCTCCTCTTTGAGGTTGCGATTGGTGGCCGCCACGACTCTGACATCAACATCTATCAGATCGACTCCCCCAACCCGGACCAGTTTATGCTCCTCGATGACTCTGAGAAGCTTCGACTGCATCGACGCCGACATTTCACCAATCTCATCCAGAAAAAGTGTTCCCTTGTCGGCCAGTTCGAACCGTCCCCGCTTTCGGGATACGGCTCCCGTGAAAGCACCTTTCTCATGCCCAAACAGCTCGGATTCCAGGAGGGTCTCGGTCAGGGCGGCGCAATTGATGGCGATAAACGGATGATCCCGCCGGGGTGACAACTCGTGAATCATTCTAGCCGCGATTTCCTTGCCCGTCCCCGATCGGCCGGAAATCAGTACCGTCGAATCAGTCACAGCCACTCTGGCAATCATCTCCTGCACCATTCTGAACGCTGGCGCGGAGCCGATGAAGTCGTCCCTGGCCGCGGCTGCGGCTGTCTGTCGGTAGAAACCCGACAGGGATTTCAATCTCTGATTGGAAATCAGCTTGGAGACCGTCAGTTCCATCTCTTCCAGCGCGAACGGCTTGACCAGGTAGTCCGCGGCCCCTTTCTTCATGGCCGCCACCGCCGTCTCGACGGTACCGTAGGCGGTCATCATTATGACCTCTGTTCCCTCCTTTTCCAGCGCTTTGTCCAGAACGGCCATCCCTGAAATCTCGGGCATGGACAGATCGGTGATAACGATGTCGAACGAGTGCCTGTCGATAAGTCTGAGAGCCTCAGCCGGGCTGGTAGTCGTGGTCACCTGATGCCCGCTGTCTTCGAGATGCCCGCACAAAAGCGAGGTCATCCTAGGTTCGTCATCCACTACAAGTATATTGGCCATACTTAATTGCTCGGCGATCCTGGCAAATTAATGATTATTTCCGTTTTTTCATCCCGGGTCGAGTTGATGGAAATCTGGCCACCCATCTCGGCGACGATTTTCCTGCTCAGGTACAAGCCCAGCCCGGAGCCGGCTTTCTTACTGGTGTAGAAGGGGTCAAAGACCCTCTTGAGTTCTTTTTTGGACAGACCCGGCCCGTAGTCAACGACTTTGATGGCGACCCCGGAACCCCGCCTGTCGATAGCATTCAACCCCAGTCTAACCGGTTTGCCTGCGTCACGACAGGCCTCGGCACCGTTGATCAGCAGGTTTAAAAGCACCTGCCTTAAGGGACGCGGATACGACGTCACCACTGTCTCCGGTGCGGTTTGCGCCTGGTCCCATTCCAGCTCGGCGTTTGCATATTTATCCGCGAAGTGTTTCCTGACGTTGTTCAGAAAATCCGCCAGCCTTATTGATTCGGGGCTCTCGGAGCCTATCAGGGTCGTCCGCGGGGCGGCAAAATTAAGGTAGCCCGTGACGAGCTGGTTGAGTCGGTCGACTTCATCCACGATGAAGCCGCTCTCTTCGCTTTTCTCTCTTTTTGCCAGTCGTTCCGCCGATGCCCGAATTATCTGAAGCGGGTTCTTAACTTCATGGGAGACGACAGCGACCATGCGTCCCAGGTAGGCATGGGTCTGACTGAGAAACAGTTTCTGCTCGGCCCGGTTTATCCGCCGCTGGGCCCAAAGCAGAAGCAGGGTCACAATAACTCCGACGGCCAGCGAAAGCCCGGTGGAATAGTACAGATTCCGTCTCAGATCGGCCAGGGCGTCGAAGTAGTCGACATTGGCTTCAACGCCGAGAACGGCCTGGGGGTAGCCGGTGCTGTCGAGCAGCGGCACAAAGGCCGATTTCAGGTAGATATCGCCGGTCCGGTATGAAGGCGTGGCGACTGGCTCGTCGCGCAACCCGAGGAAGGCGGAATCGATATATGGGGCATTGAGTGCGGCCAGGAAATAGACACTATCGGGTTCGAGCGACGTGGTGGCCAGGTAGTGATAATCCCCATCGACTATGAATACTTCGGAGAGTGAATCTGAAAGACGAATATCCTCCAGAATGCCGATGATGCCTGAGTACGCCTCGATATCGCCCTCACTTAGCAACGTTACCTGTTCGGCCTGTAAGGATACAGCCCCGGTGGCGGCGATCGCCGCCAGGCGCCGGCTCAACTGCTGGTCAAGCAGTCGTTCAGTGCGGTCATAGAACAGCCACCACGCCAGATTGACCAGTATGATCAGACCGACTGTAAGTAACAACAGCACCGTTGTGCGATGGCGGGCGAACATGGACATATTATCGACGAGGCGCTGCCTGTAGTCAACCAGAACAAATCAACGTCGAGCCGGGCCGCTTCCCGGTTCGGAGCGAACGCGCCGGCCGGACCCCGTTTTTCGGCAGCGGCTTTGTTCCGGGGAACCCGGGGCGATATCAATTGTTCCTTGACAGGGTGGCCAAATGGAGTATACTACCTGCCTGTTTGCGAAAACTGACCCCATCGTCTAGTGGCCCAGGACGACGCCCTTTCACGGCGTAAACACGGGTTCGACTCCCGTTGGGGTCATTTTTTTAGGCCTGCCTTCACATTTTCGGCATTTCCCCCGGCTCCCGTCACGGCGCCAAAAATCTTGATAAACCGACGCGGATGGCTTATCCATACTCTCATGAGTCCACTCGCGAGGCTAATGCAAACCAAACTCTTCTCGGAACTCGATCGTGAGGAGGCGGCGGCCCTGGATGCCATCGCCGCCCTGAAGCGAATCCCCAAAGGGGCAGTCCTTTTTCTCGAAGGCGACGCGGCCGTCGGTTTTTACGTGCTGCTGTCCGGCTCAGTGCGCATTTACAAATCCACCCCGGATGGTAAGGAGTACACCATGCATCGGATTCGGCCGGGTCATATGTTCGCCGAGGCCGCCATCTTTCGCGGCAGCGGCTACCCGGCAAGCTGTATGGCGCTGGAGGATTCCGAGGCGGCTTTCATGCCCAAAAACGAGTTCCTGGCCCTGCTGAGAAAATATCCTCAGATCGCCCTGAAAATGATCGGCGGCCTGGCGACCTGGCTGAGGGAATTCACAGTCAAGGTCGAGGAACTGTCACTCAAAGAGGTTCCGGCCAGGCTGGCCGGTTACCTGCTGGGCCGGCTGGAGGAAAGCGGAGCGAACAGCTTCGTTCTCGACAGCAGCAAAACGGAACTGGCCTCACGCCTAGGCACCGTCCTGGAAACCCTTTCCCGCAGCCTGGGAAAACTGAAATCGGCGGGCATCATCGAGGTGGAAGGCAGACGAGTCAAAGTCCTAGACACGAATCGCCTCAAAGCCCTGTCCAAAGGGAAAAAAATCTGAGATTCTTGACCTAAGTCAAGGATATTATGGACCGATTGTCGATACCTTCTCGAAACGTGAACAACGCCGTTTCGAGAGAAGGAGAAGACAATGCCGGTTCGCAATATAATCCATATCGACGAAGAGAGGTGTGACGGCTGCGGGGACTGCATAACGGCCTGCGCCGAAGGGGCCCTCCGCCTGGTCAACGGCAAGGCTAAGCTCGTCAGCGACACCTACTGTGACGGACTGGGTGCCTGTATTGGCAACTGCCCCCAGGGGGCTATTACTATCGAACAGCGTGAGGCGCCCGCCTACGACGAGATTGCCGTCGAGAAACACCTGGCGGCTCAGCGAAAGTCGCCTGCGGCTCCGGCCACTATTCACCACGCCTGCCCGGGCTCGGCGGCGCGTAGTTTCACTCGTCCTGACCGTGCTCACAGGATGACTGCGGGACCAGCCGCCCAGTCACAGCTTGGGCAGTGGCCGGTCCAGTTAATGCTGGTGCCGCCTCACGCACCATATTTGCAGGGCGCCGATCTGCTGGTTTGTGCCGACTGCGTCCCCTTCGCCGTGCCGGATTTCCATGATCGTTACCTGGCCGGTCGGGCGGTCTTGGTCGGCTGCCCCAAACTGGACGACCTGAATTTCTACTATCAGAAACTGCTGCAAATCTTCGCCCAAGCCCGGCCATCGCGGATTACGGTCCTGAAGATGGAGGTTCCCTGTTGTGGCGGCCTGGCCCAGGCAGCCATTTCCGCCAGAGATGAAACGGCTCCCGACATCCCCCTGGAAATCCACACCATAGGCATCCGGACCGGCATCTCCATCCAGACGGTACCGGCCGCAATGACGGAGGTCAGACGCGAGGCCGACCCACGGAGAGCCTCAAATGCCGACTGAGGGGACTGCCGTCAGGAAACCCCAAACCATTTCTGCCAACAGGCGCACCGTGCCTAACACCGAGAAGCCCGTGCAGAAAACACGGCTTGCCGTGCAGATTGCCTTCGCCGCGCTGTGTATCTGGATAGGCGTGGAGTTTCACTTCTTTGTTCAGTATCTCGAGTCGGCCGGGCAGGTGGCGGCGGTGACACGGCCGCCGGGCGTCGAAGGATTCCTGCCTATCAGTTCCCTGATGAGCCTTTACTATTTCATCCTGACCGGTTCAGTCCACGCCTACCACCCGGCTGGTCTGTTTATCCTGTTCGCAGTCATTCTTATATCGCTGGTGTTCGGCAAAGCATTCTGCTCGTGGCTGTGCCCGGTTGGCTTGCTCTCCGAAATGCTGGGGGATATAGGCGAAAAACTGTTTGGTCGCCGGCTGCGCCTGCCCCGCTGGCTTGATTATACCCTGCGCAGCTTGAAGTACCTTCTTTTGGCCTTTTTTGTCTATTCCATCTTCTTTCTAATGAATGAAGTCGCTCTCAGGGCCTTTCTGGACAGCCCGTACAATCTGGTTTCAGATGTGAAGATGTATTACTTCTTCGCTGACATTTCGCGGCTGGCCCTGATAATCATCGGCGTCCTTTTTTTGCTGTCGATATTCATTCGCAATTTCTGGTGCCGGTTTTTATGCCCCTACGGTGCGCTTCTGGGACTCTGCTCCCTGCTCAGCCCCCAGAAGATAAAGCGCAACCCTATTAGCTGTATAGACTGCGGCAAGTGCGCGCTGGCCTGTCCCTCGAGCATTAAAGTCGACAAGGTCAGAACGGTTTACTCCGATGAGTGCACCACCTGTCTTAACTGTGTTGATGTCTGCCCGGTGGCGACCACGCTCGAATTGCGCTCGTCGTTCTCAAAACAGCGTATCAACAAGCGCTGGGTCGCCATCGGTGTGGTAAGCTTGTTTCTGGCTGTAACCGGCTTTGGCATGTTCACCGGCGACTGGCAGAATAACGTGCCGGCTGAGGTATACGTACGCCATCAGGACGCCCTGCACACGTATGGCCACCCTACCAGCACAAAGGAAATCTCGGCCCTGAAGGCACCGGCCGAAAAGCAAGAGGCTCCGCCGGAAGGCCACAAGAGCGGTTCACCCGAGAACCGGACCGCCCGATGATATCGGTCTTGAAGAGACGAGACTTTAAAACCATCCGTGACGACGACCCGACAGTTGACGTCGTCAAACAAACAGGCTAGGCGGTGGCCGGATATCCAAGGATCCGTCGCAATCCACTTGCCCCGCTTCGCCTTTCTAATTATCATGGTCATCTGAATACATGTCAGGGTCAATACCTGGCAAAAAAGAAAAAAATGAATTGAATATGACGGCACCACGTGCCGTGCTTTCCGGAGGAATACACGATGTCTCTTTTCAAAGTCCCGATACCGAAAAACGAGCCAATCAAAAGCTATGTGCCCGGCTCCGACGACCACAAGGCGCTGGTGAAGGCATTGGCCGAACTGAAATCGCAGAAAGTCGCGATTCCGCTGGTGATAAACGGTGAGGACATCGCCACCGGCACCAAAATCGACGTTGCTTCTCCCCACAACCACAAGCAGGTCCTGGGTTTTTACTATCAGGGCGGTGAGGCCGAAGTCAAAAAAGCCGTGGAAGCAGCAGTCGAGACGCAGAAAACATGGGAAGTTATGCCCTGGGAACATCGGGCGGCCATCTTCCTGAAGGCGGCCGACCTGCTCGCCGGCCCATACCGCCATGTCATGAACGCCGCCACCATGCTGGCCCATTCGAAAAATATCTTCCAGGCCGAGATTGACGCTGTTTGCGAATTGGTCGATTTCTTCCGTTTCAACGCCTGGTACATGCAACAGATTTATGAAATCCAGCCGGGTAACGGCCCGATGATGTGGGACCGTCTCGACCACCGGCCGCTGGAAGGATTCGTCTTCGCCGTCACGCCGTTCAATTTCGTGTCGATCAACGGCAACCTGCCGACGGCTCCCGCCATGATGGGCAACGTCGTCGTTTGGAAGCCGGCTTCAACGGCCGTGTATACATCGCACTTCCTGATGAAAATATTCCGCGAGGCCGGTCTGCCGGGCGGAGTCATCAACATGATTTTCGCTCGGGGCGCCGCCATTGGTGATACGGTTCTCAAGAACAGGCACCTGGCCGGAATTCACTTCACCGGTTCCACCGCCGTTTTCCAGAACATGTGGAAGACGGTCGGCACCAATATCGCCAACTATCGCGCCTACCCGCGCATTGTCGGTGAAACCGGCGGCAAGGATTTCATCATAGCCCACCCCTCGGCCGATGTCGACGAACTGGTCACGGCCGCCATACGCGGCGCCTATGAATTCCAGGGTCAGAAGTGCTCGGCCGCCAGCCGCTGCTACATTCCCGAGTCGCTCTGGCCGGCAGCCAAAGAAAAACTGGTCAGCCGGATCCGCGAACTGAAGATGGGCGACCCCGAAGACCACAGGAATTTCGTCAACGCCATCATCGATGAGGCCGCTTTCGACACCATCGCCGGATACATTGATTTCGCCAAAAACGCCGGTGACGCCGAGATCATCGTGGGCGGCAAGTGCGACAAATCGAAGGGCTATTTTATCGAGCCGACCGTTATCGTCGCCTCCGATCCGCACTTCAAAACCATGGAGGAGGAGATCTTCGGCCCGGTGTTGACTGTCTTCGTTTACAAGGACGGCGAGTACGCGCAGGCACTGCATTTGGTCGACACCACCTCGCCCTATTCGCTGACCGGGGCCGTCTTTGCCCGTGACCGCAAGGCCATCGAACTGGCCGAGCGCAAACTGCGCCACGCGGCCGGCAATTTCTACATCAATGACAAACCTACCGGCGCCGTGGTCGGGCAGCAGCCGTTCGGCGGCGGCCGGGCCTCCGGCACCAACGACAAGGCCGGCGGTATCCAGAACATGCTGCGCTGGACCTCGCCGCGATCCATCAAAGAGAACTTTGTCCCGCCCAAGGACTACCACTATCCGTTCATGGGTTAGGCATAGTTCAAAGACCGAACCGGAATTGTACAGGCTGCCGAGCCAATGTTCGGCAGCCTTTCTTTCTGAACTAAGAACCGTTCCCCGGTCGGCATAAAAGGGGGAAGTTCCTGGCACAAAAACATTTGCCTATACGTATATTCTTATATATTGATATGTGGCCGGAGCGGGCCGCATTGAACTGTGAGAAGGAGTATGGACGAAAAAGGATACAGCAAGTACTTTAAAGCTTTTGGGGATCCCTCAAGGTTACGGATTCTGGGGCTGTTGGCAGCTAAGGAAATGACCGTCAATGAGATAGTGCAAAAGATGGAACTGTCTCAACCGACCATCAGCCGCCACCTGGCCGTGCTGCGGGAGGCCGGAATCGTGGTCGACCGCCGCGAAGGCCAGCAGGTCTTCTACAGCCTCAACAAGGTAACGGTGGAAAACTGCTGCGACGGCTTCTGCTGCAGTCTTCGAATCCGGGTGCCGACCGGACCGGCCAAGAAAAAAAGCAAAAAGTAATATTTTTTTTGAAACATATATAGATATATCTGCATATATAGATATGTATATTGACACTAACCAAAGGAGGCCGAGCTGTGGAGAAGGAAATCGGGCAGATCAAAGTGACGGAAACCGACGACGGGTTCCGCGTCGATATCATCGGGAAAAGCCTGAAGGAGGCGCTTCCCCGGTGTTGCGTGGTGATGTGCGGAGAAGGCAAGGCCGTTCAGATGGCCTGCTGTCCGCCGTGCGGGGACGAAAAGAAGGAAAAATAGCCCGGCGAAGTGCCCACGACCTATGGCCGCGGGCCGGAGCCGAATTCAAAGAAAGGAGATACCCATGTCACGTTTCATAGTTCCGAGAGTGGCCCATTGCAGCAGCGGCTGTACAGGCCGGTCCCGGGCATGACCTTAAACTGCCCGAACGGTCTATCTCATAGTACCTTCACAAACCGCTTGTAGAATCCCGGGGCATGTGCCCCGGGATTTTTTGAATTCGTCCGGTCCATCCGAATGCAGCGGGCAACAAATTCACCCGCCCGGCCGCCCCCTTAATCTGTCTTTACAGATTCGATAAATGGCTTATATTGCATGGAGAAGCCGTTACATTTTCTGCAACGTGGTGGTGTCCTGCCCATGAAGTATCTGCCAATCGTGATCTTCTGCCTTGCCGCCCTTGGCGCCGGTGCCATTGCCGGTGACCTCTATCAGGTCAGCATGACCAGCCGGGCCGAAGCCGAATTTCTCAACGATATCGAGGTCATGCCGGTACTTCGGATATCCGGCGGCTACCTGATCCTCGCCAATCGCGAGGCCGCGCGGGCCATTGAGGCCACGGATATTGCATTTCAAATGCTGGCAACCGACGTTAGGCTTTCGGAACTGGCTGTCGACCAGCGTCTTGATCGCAAGAACAGGGATTCGTATCCGGTCGTCTACGAGGCAGGCAGTTTCCGCTTGGTCCGCACGGATCCGGCACAGACTGCTGAAGAGATAAAACGAGCCGATTTGCTCCCGTTGGACAGCCGGTATGTCGGAATTGAATACCGCGATCCTCTCCAGTTGAACCCGACGGCTATGGCTGACCCGGCCGACCTGGGGCCGCTGGTGGATATGATGAGCCAGGACAGCGTTGAGGCGATCATGCACCGGCTGGAGGCATTCAACGGCCGCTCAACCGGCACCGATTCCTGTAACGCCGCCGAGGATTGGATCAAAGGCAAGTTCGAAGCCTATGGCTACGATTCGGTTTATTTTGACAGCTTCCCCTGTGAGTTGTTTCCGCCTATCGAGGGCTTCTATGG
>Ga0224495_10002419_pt1 | contig 12162 bp, 8 predicted proteins | sample SF_Jul11_sed_USG_FD_168128 | JGI IMG/M metagenome (GOLD analysis project Ga0224495, IMG submission 168128) | Sediment microbial communities from San Francisco Bay, California, United States - SF_Jul11_sed_USGS_4_1 | ecosystem: Environmental > Aquatic > Marine > Sediment | place: USA: California... | reverse complement strand
TACTTCTGGGGATCCAGTATCGCTTTTGGCGCGTTGAAAGTCGGTCACAATTTGCGCTTTTTGCGCGGCAGTAATAGCCATTAGTTTTACTCTCCTAAAAAAGTGCAGCATTCTACCCTTTATTGGGCCCTTTACTCAACCCCAATGCGCGAAGACCATCAAACCACATTCAGAACGGGGTTTCGAAGCCTGACTACCGCATCCATCTTGAAGCTCACAGAGCATTTCTGAAGTTTATACCTTTCGACCCAACTGTCTAGTAACCAAACTGACATACTATTCGCAGAAATAGGCAGCAGCAAAAGTGTCCTCATTGTTCAATAGTCGGTCTCCAACTCCCTACTTCTGGCGAATTATGGTTTCCAAATAGAGCCGAGCCGCCCGGAGCTGCGGATTTATTTGCAGCGCAGTACTGAAGTGTTGCTGTGCGCCAGCGATATTTCCGCGATGCAGCAATATCCGCCCATACTGTACATGCGCCTGCGTGTCTTCAGGTGCGGCAGCAAGTCTCCTTTCAAGTTTTCTTTGCAGATAATCCAGTAGCGGAGATTTATCGATAACTGCCAGGGTGTTCTGGTCACGCCGGACCATCACCACGGATAATTTGTCCACATAGACCAAGTCCCATTGCTCGTCCATCAGCAAATAAAGTGTTACTTCGGGAATGCTATTGACCAGTGGGGTAGAAAGATAAAACACCACGCTATTCACGCCATATTTTTCAAATACTCCCTGATAATGTCCACCCCGCGCAATTTGGTAGGCGTTTTGCACCTCTTGATCAAGGCAGCGCGGATCGACAAATACCCGATATTCCGGCGTGAGGCGCCAGCCCAGATACCCGCCGTATTCATAAGCATTGAACAGGGGCGCAGGAGGATGCTGGGCGAGAATGAAGTCGGCTGCATGCTCAGGCACATAGGTAGTTTCCACAGCGCCCAGTTTCCATGTGCCATGCTGGAAAGTAAGGTAACCAACGCTGGACATCGCGGCTAGCAACAAAGCAAACAGCTGTAAACGCGACTTTGCAATGTGGCGCTCCAATAATGCCGACGCATGCGGCATGCCGATAACGAGAGCCATCAACACAAAAAAAATCATGTAGCGAAATGCCGAGAAGCCTGCGGCGGCAAAGCAGATGAACAGGATCGCATGTGCAGGATCAACATGCTGCCGTCGCCGGATTAATACGAATAGCGTTGCCATTGCGAGAACAAGTACACCGTAGAAAAGTGATGGCTGCTGATACATTCGCGCATAATCAAAAAGCGACAGATATTCGTCGATCTCGCGCGTAATTGGGTCTTGCAAAGCACCCATGTTGGTAATTATTGCATCTGTCATCGGATTGGCCAGTGAAGCAAACAAGGCGATGCCACACCATATGAATAAACGCTGCAAAGCTGGACGAGCCAAAGCACTTACATTGCGCCATCTGTCGAATGTTGCGCCTGCTAGCACGATAATGATGATGACCCAGCCCAAAATATATCCAGGGTGCAAATTAGCCCACAGCAACATGATGACGGGTAACGTAATCAAGGCACTCGAATTGGTTATCCCGCTGCGTAGTCTGGTAAGCGCGCTGCTCAGATTCATATACACCAGCACTACACCAATAAAGGAAAATATCTGTGGGCGCAGCTCATCATAGCGGTACAGCAGCCAAGGCATGGAAAGCGTCACTATCAACCCGAAAAACGGTTCAACGCGGGTTTTGAGTAATGTGCGCCACACAAGTCCATAGAGGGTGACAAACAATGCGGCCTTGAGTACAACCAGTCCCCACGGTCCGAAGACTGCATATACTGAAAAAAAAATCAGTTGCGCCAACCAGTATCCCTGCAATAACAAACGCTGGCGGGTGTCGAGCACATCACCTATGGTATAGGTAAATGGATCACTTTCCGGTAAGGCGCCGTTCTCCCAAATCCAGCGTCCGGTGTTGAGATGCCAATACACATCGCCTAAGCCTATCGGATAAATGTGGACCAGGAACAGCAATGATAAAACAATGCTGGCAATCGCGTAGACCGCACGGCTGCTTGAGTTTGACACAGGGATCATAATGACCGCTTAAATTATGTTATGTATGCCAGTTAAGTCAGAACTGGGGCTGATAAACAGATTAGCGACTGGAAATAGGATTGATAATCAATCAATTATTTATTAATTTTACGCCATCACACTTCAGCTTGCCTAAACAATACAAAATCATTTAACAATGGCCGACAATGCTAAACCTTTTACTCAACCTACTTTGCTTTCCGACATAGTGGATTTTAGGTTATCTCAATTGTAGCAGCCTGTTTTGCAATGCTGGACAGCAACCGGAGAGGTGCTAAGCGGCGGTCCTGCAATTGCCCAATCCCGATGAAACCCTGCGGACCGTGCAGCCTGACCTTGCCATCCGGGAAGCCGGCATCCATCGCGAGGCGTTGCCCTTGTGCGAGACTTTTGATCTGTTTATTTTCCAGTTGCAGCTTGGGCATGTTTGGCATGAGTGATTCCATCGGAAGAATACATGCATCGCGCTCAGCTTCAGTCATCACTTCCAGTTGCTGCCAGGTATAACTGTCGCGCAGCTCGAAATGAGCGATCGCTGTGCGGCGCAAACCGATCAGATGCGCACCACAGCCAAGTGCAGCGCCGATGTCTTCGGCGAGCGTGCGGATATAAGTTCCCTTGCTGCAGCACACGGAGATGTCCATTTCATTGAAGCGCCCCACCAATCTCCCCCACTCAAGAGTGGGAGAGCGAAGGGCGTTGGCTATGGAAAAGGGAAACTCATTGTCGGAAAATGAATTCAGTAGCAATTCGTGAACCACCACACTGCGCGGTTCTCGTTCTATGGTTTCACCTTTACGTATATATTCATAGAGCGGTTTGCCCTGATGTTTGAGCGCACTGTGCATCGGCGGAAGTTGCTGGATTTCACCGCGAAATCTGGCCAGCACCGTATCTATTTCAGCTAACGTCACATTGACCGGACGCTCCGCAGTGATCTCTCCTTCGGCATCGCCGGTACTAGTGGTTTGGCCCATGCGCAACAAGGCTCGATAGGTCTTGTCGGCTTCAAGCAGGGCATTAGAGAATTTGGTGGCCTCGCCAAAACAGATCGGCAGCAAACCGGTGGCAAGGGGGTCAAGAGTGCCGGTGTGGCCAGCTTTTCCGGCCTGATACAGGCGGCGGACTTTTTGCAGCGCAGTATTGGAACTTAATTCCAGTGGCTTATCGAACAACAACACGCCGTCGAGTTGGCGAAAGGAACGTGTCATAAACCCAACCCCTCGCAGTCTCCCCTTGTCAGGGGAGTTGTAGTTTTCCATCCGGCTCTCCCCCTTGACTAGATGGAGTTGAATTTCCGGTATGCAGTTTATCGCTGGCCACTGCTTGGTCTATCAGTTGGGACAAATGGCTGCCACGCTCAACCGATGCGTCATACACAAAATGCAATTGCGGCATGACGCGCAGCTTGACACTGTGTGCCAACTGACTGCGCAGAAATCCGCTGGCATGATCTAGACCTTGCTGGGCTTCGGCGTGCTTGTCATCCAGGCGGGTGAAAAATATCTTGGCATGGGAATAATCCCCGGCCACTTCCACACCCGTGATGGTCACCAGACGCACACGCGGGTCGTTGATCTGGAGACGAACCAGTTCTGCGAGCTCACGCTGAATCTGCTGTGCGATTCGATCTGTTCTGGCGAAATTGGCCATGACCATCTAATTTCGCCAAGACAAATTAAAGTGCACGCGCAACCTCGATGATCTCATAAGCTTCAAGCTTGTCTCCCACTTGGAGATCATTGAAATTCTTCACTGACAAGCCACATTCGAAATTACTTTTCACTTCCTTCACGTCATCCTTGAATCGTTTCAGCGAATCCAGCTCACCATCTTGGATTACCACGTTGTCACGCAATACGCGCACTTTTGCACCACGTTTGATCACACCTTCCAACACATAACATCCGGCAATCGTACCGACCCTGGAAACGGTGAACACTTGGCGCACTTCAACCATACCCATGATGCTTTCCCGCTTCTCAGGAGCAAGCATACCGGACAGCGCAGCCTTAATTTCATCTACCATCGCATAAATGATGTTGTAGTAACGTATGTCGACGCCGGTAGCTTCTGCCAACTTGCGTGCGGCCGCATCGGCGCGCGTATTGAAACCGATCACGATCGCCTTCGAAGCCAGCGCAAGATTTATGTCCGACTCACTAATCGCGCCCACCCCACCATGAATCAGATTGACCTTGACCTCGTTAGTGGAAAGTTTCTGCAACGATTGTGCGATCGCCTCTGCTGAACCCTGCACGTCTGCCTTGACGATCAGCGACAAGATACGAACTTCGCCTTCAGCCATCTGCTCGAACATGTTCTCCAGCTTGGCCGCCTGTTGCTTGGCAAGCTTCACACCACGATACTTTCCTTGGCGGAATAGCGCAATCTCGCGAGCGCGCTTCTCATCCGCCAATACCATCAGCTCTTCACCGGCAGCAGGCACTTCGGACAGGCCCTGTATTTCCACAGGGATGGATGGGCCCGCTTCATTAACCGCAGCGCCATTTTCATCCAGCATCGCGCGCACCCGACCGAATACTGACCCGACCAACACCGCATCGCCTCGTTTCATCGTACCGGATTGGATCAACACCGTAGCCACTGGTCCCTTGCCTTTATCAAGACGTGCTTCGATAACCAGTCCCTTGGCATGCGTGACACGCGGCGCCTTTAGTTCCAGCACTTCCGCTTGCAGCAGTACGCCTTCCAGCAATTGGTCTATGCCCTGCCCAGTCTTCGAGGAAACCTCAACGAACATCGCATCACCCCCCCAATCTTCTGGCGTCACTCCTTCTGCAACAAGTTCCTGCTTGACGCGCTCGATATTGGCCTCGGATTTGTCGATCTTGGTCACAGCCACTACCAATGGTACGTTCCCGGCCCTGGCGTGATGAATTGCCTCTTTGGTCTGTGGCATTACCCCATCATCGGCGGCCACCACCAAGATCACGATGTCAGTCGCCTTGGCGCCGCGCGCACGCATCGCGGTAAACGCCTCGTGGCCCGGGGTATCGAGAAAGGTGATCATGCCGCGTGGAGTATCTACGTGATATGCGCCAATGTGCTGCGTAATCCCACCTGCTTCGCCAGATGCAACACGGGTACGTCGTATGTAATCAAGAAGTGAAGTTTTGCCGTGATCGACGTGCCCCATCACAGTCACGACCGGCGCACGCGGTTCGAGTGGCACATTTTTCTGCTCGTCGGCATCGATCAGATAAGCATCGGGGTCGTCCAGCTTGGCCGCCTTGGCGATATGCCCCATTTCCTCGACAACAATCATCGCGGTCTCTTGATCGAGTACTTGGTTAATGGTCACCATCGAACCCATGTTCATCAGCACTTTAATAATTTCTGAGGCCTTGATCGACATCTTTTGTGCCAATTCGGCGACGGTTATAGTTTCCGGAACAGCCACTTCATGCACCACAGGCTCGGTAGGTAATGAAAAAGCGTGTGCAGTTTCCGAAGCTATATGTTTTGGATGCCTGTCATGACGAGGTGCTCGCACAGGTGTAGTCCAGACACCGGTTTTCTCGCCGGTTTTGACCGGGGTGCGTTTCTTGTGCCCTTTTTCGTCCCATGGACTACTCTTGGCCTCTGTGATTTTTGTTTTTTTTCCCGGCTTGATTATCTTGTCGCCAGGTTTCGGTGCCGGTTTGTGCAACGTGCCCTCAGCCAGATTGACCACTGGAGCGACCACGACTGGCGTCACTTCTTCAACCTTCTTCAACTCTGCCACAGCTGGCGCGGGTTCCACCGCCTTCACGGCGGTCTTACGCTTGCTGCGCTCCTGCTTGGCTTGTACTTCGGCTGCCTGACGTGCTGCCAATTCCATCTGCAAACGCGTTTCCTCTTCGCGCGCCGCCAACTCCTGTTCATTCAGGCCCTTAGCTGCCTTGCCCTTCTTGGGGGGTGCCACAGCTTCAACCAATGCTGCAGGGGCTGCCGTTTCAGCAGCTACCGTCGGAGCCACTACTCTGCGCTTGCGTACTTCTACTTGTATTGTGCGTGCGCGGCCTGAACTGTCGGCTTTCTTGATTTCAGTGGTTTCGCGGCGAATTAGCGTTATCTTCTTGGCGGGCTTTTCAGCACCATGAGACTGACGTAAATGCTCAAGCAGTTTCGCCTTGTCCTTCTCCGACATAGGATCTAATTCCTGCTCTTTGGCTATCCCGGCTGCCTTCAGCTGCTCAAGCAGCAAGCTTACCGGCAGTCCAAGTTCAGTCGCAAACTGCGCTACGTTTAATTTTCCCATTCCTATCCTCTAGTCACCCCGTTAAGCAAACCAGGGTGCGCGTGCCGTCATAATCAATGTATTGGCTCGTTCACTATCCATACCGGATAACTCTACCAACTCATCCACATCCAGGTCTGCCAGTTGTTCCTGCGTTGTGATACCCTTACCAGCCAAAGTGCGTGCAGTCTGCTCGTCCATACCCTCCAGCTTCAGCAGATCACCAATCCCATGCTCCACTTTCTCTTCACTTGCGATCGCCGCAGTCAATAGTGCATTGCGCGCTCGGGTACGCAATTCATTCACCGTCGCCTCGTCAAACGCTTCGATTTCCAGCATTTCTTCCAGTGGAACATACGCCACCTCTTCTAGCGTATTAAATCCCTCCTGCACCAGGATATCGGCGACTTCCTCATCCACATCGAGCCTTTCCATGAACACTGTCCGCGTCTTGGAAAACTCCTCGGTATGCTTTTCGTTTGATTGCTCAACCGTCATGATATTGAGTTCCCATCCAGTCAATTCACTGGCCAGGCGTACATTCTGTCCGCCACGACCGATCGCCTGCGCCAGATTTTCTTCCTCGACCACCACGTCCATGCTGTGCCGTTCCTCATCAACGACAATACTGTTCACCTCGGCAGGGGCCAGCGCGTTGATCACATAGGTAGCTGGATCTTCAGCCCACAGTATGATGTCCACCCGCTCACCGGCCAATTCGTTGGTCACCCCCTGAACACGAGAGCCACGCATCCCAACACAAGTGCCGATAGGATCAATACGCGCGTCATGCGACAACACCGCAATCTTGGCGCGTGAACCCGGATCGCGTGCAGCGCTGACTATTTCCAGTAATTTTTCTTCAATTTCAGGGACTTCTAGCTCGAACAGTTTGACCAGCAATTCTGGCGAGGTGCGCGACAAGACCACCTGTGGTCCCCGTGCACTACGATCTACGCGCAGCAGATGCGCTTTGACGCGATCGCCTACGCGCAAGTTTTCCTTGGCTATCATTTGGTCTCGCGGCAACAAGGCTTCAATCTTGCCGAACTCGATGATTGCGTTACCTCGCTCTAGCCGCTTGACCGTTCCGGAAACCAGATGCTCCTTGCGCTCCATGAAATCAGCCAACACCTGTTCGCGCTCGGCATCACGTATTTTTTGGAAAATAACCTGCTTTGCAGCCTGAGCCCCAATACGTCCAAAATCGATTGATTCCAGCGGTTCTTCGATAAAATCCCCCACCTGAATATCAGGATTGCGCTTTTGTGCCTCTTCCAGTTTGATGTGCAAATCAGGTGTCTCGAAAGTCTCGACGTCCACCACCTCCCAACGACGGAATGATTCGTATTCACCACTATCACGATCAATCTCAACACGCACGTCGGCCTCGTCGGCAAAACGCTTCTTGGTCGCAGAGGCTAATGCCGATTCTAACGATTCAAACACGATCTCCTTGGCCACGTTTTTCTCACGAGACAAGGCATCCACCAATAACAAAATTTCACGACTCATACTATATCTCCGGCTATATACTTGCATGTGCAGGGGGCGTATGTGCGCCACAGTGCAGCAAAGGTAGTAATCCACACCAACTGCGATTGGGGAGAATTAGCACCGTAAAATGCACCCTACCATATTAAAATGTTGGCACTAACCGTGCCTTATCCATATTCGACAGCTCAATTGCAACGAGATTACCATCCACATCCAATTGCATTATTCCATTACTGACCGCACCGATGACTCCGGCAAAATTTCTTCTACCTGCCAACGGAAAGCGCAGCTTGATTTGCACTTTCTGTCCGGTAAACCGCACAAAATCAGCCTCCTTCTTCAGAGGCCTGTCCAGTCCTGGCGATGAAACTTCGAGGCGCTCATAATCCACGTTCTCGACTAGGAACAGTCGTGTCAACTGATTGCTCACCGTTTGGCAATCATCCACTGAGATACCCCCATGCTTGTCGATGAACACGCGTAACAGCCCGCGCCCGCCGCGCTCCATATCCACGAACTCGTAGCCTAGGCCACTTACCGTAGTCTCGACCAGCTTCAAAACATCCATAAATCACGGCCCACAAATAAAAAACGGGCTCGAAGCCCATCTACAAAACGCGGCGCATTGTAACAAAATTTTAGGTCGAATGGAATTAGATTTTATGAGACAAATTAAATCAAAGATGCAACGCGAGAGAACAGAGCATTCTCAATATGTTGATAAAAGGAGGTATCAATACACGGTCGAGCAAATTTCTTGGGGGGAAATAGGCAGCGACTCCCCCCGCTTTTATCATTGAATCGTTCGCAGGCCCGGGATTATCCAGAAATTATATTAATAAATCCAATAGTATAAACAAGCTATTATGCTGTTTAATATCAAGAATGGCAGGTATTGTCCGAAAGTGCAATTAATTACCAAGGAAACCTTTAAACAAAACTACGCCCTAACCAAGGTTAAAAATTGATAATTTGAATGTGAAAAGATGATTCTGCAATGAGAAACCGATTTTGTATTAGGTTTGCAATAATAATCTGTGTTGCCACGCTAAGTAGCTGTGGAGGAAAGACAGAAAACCCAAGCCCGCCTGACCAAAATGCCTATAACCAGGGCGTGGCAGCTTACAATGCAAAAAACTACGCCATAGCCGAGGTAATTTTCGATAGTTTGGCCACATCCTATCCAACCAGCTCGCTTGTAGATAACGCTCATTACTATATTGGCAAGTGCCGCTATTATCAGGGCAATTACTCTGGAGCAATTTCGGAATTCAATCTTCTGCCAACCATTTTTCCAACAAGCAACCTGCTGGACAATGCGCTGCTCTGGAATGGTAAAAGCATTCAGCAGCAGGCTGTAGTCGCACTATCAACAGGAGATGTAGCAGGCGCAACTGTTCTGTTCTTGGACGCACGAGTTATATATCAGCAGTTAATCGGCAGCTACACAACCAGCAATCTGGTACCTGATGCGTATTATCAGATCGCCTTGACCTACTACGATGCTGGAGACTATGTGACTGCTAAAAATAACCTTGCTGCAATATGGGCAACCTACCCGGCTTCAACTGTGGCAGATGGCGCACTATATTACCTTGCACGATCGACACACAATCTCTCTGCAGCACTCATAGCAGGCTACACCTATGCTCAGGCACGCACTGAATATGCTGCGATGATTGCGAATTTCCCGCTCAGCAGCTGGTCCGATAATGCCCAATACCAAATTGGTAAAACACATTATGAAGAGCTAAATCATGTGGCAGCCATTCCGGAATTCAGTAAGGTGCTGAGCAATTATATTGCCCCATCATATGCGGACGAGGCCCAGTATTACATTGGGAGATCCATGCACGAGTTGGCCTTGGTGCCAGCCCTCCCTCCTGCACCTGCCTATACGCTGGCTCAAGCCAGAATTGAATATGCCAAGCTGATAGCAAGCAATCCTGCCAGCACGCTGGCTGACAATGCCCAATACCAGATAGGAAAAACCTATTATGACGAATTGAATTTCACGTCGGCAGTCATCGAATTTAACAAGGTGCTAACCAATTACACTGTCGCAACAGCTGCCGATGAAGCGCAATATTACAAAGGCCGCTCGCATGACAGGTTGCTTGAGTATGCAAATGCGCGAACTGCATATCTTGCTGTCGTAGCCAATTACCCAACAAGCATCTATCTCGACAATGCAGCTTATCATGCAGCGTTGTACTATCACAATACGACGCAATGTTCACTTGAGGTCCAAGAGTTGCAGGCATTCATGGCGACTTATCCAGCAAGCGCGTTTGTTGTAAACGCACAGGCTCACTTGAATGATCTGATCGGCGGAACACCTGTCACGCATGCAACATGTCTACCCTAACCTAATTCCTTATAATTCCAGCCCTTGTCTGGTCAATTTAGACCGGGATGAAAGAAATAAGGACAACAACATGCATCAGCGATGCTTTCATTGCCCTGCCTCGCTCTTCAGAACATATCCTGATAACGCGCCGTGATCGGATATCGCCAGTCCTTGCCATAACTGCGTTCGGTGATACGGGGGCCAACCGCTGACTGGCGGCGCTTGTATTCGCTGATGCGGATCAGTTGCACCACGCGGCGCACATCGACCTCAGCGTAGCCGCGCGCGATGATCTCAGGAATCGCGAGGTTCTGTTCGACGTAACAAGCCATAATAGCATCCAGCACATCGTAGGGCGGCAGGCTGTCTTGGTCGGTCTGGCCGGGGCGCAGCTCGGCGCTGGGGGGGCGCGTGATGATGCGCTCGGGGATCACCGGTCCCAGAGTATTGCGGTAGCGCGCCAAGCGATACACCAGCGTCTTACTGACATCCTTCAACACCGCGAATCCTCCTGCCATGTCGCCATACAACGTCGCATAGCCCGCGGTCATTTCGGATTTGTTGCCGGTGGTCAGCACCAACGGACCGAACTTGTTAGACAAGGCCATCAGCAGATTGCCTCGGATGCGCGCCTGCAGGTTCTCCTCGGTGGAATCCGTCGCGCATCCGGCGAATGCGCTCGAAAGCACAGCCAAATAGCTCTGTAGCATCGGCTCGATCGAAAATTCGTCATAGCGAACGCCAAGGGTATTCACCATTGTTCGCGAGTCATCCAAGCTGATCTGCGCAGTGTAGGATGATGGCATCATCACCGCGTGGACTTTATCAGCACCCAGTGCATCCACTGCAATCGCCAATGTCAATGCCGAATCGATCCCACCCGACAAGCCCAGTAAAATGCCTGGAAAGCCGTTCTTTCCGATGTAGTCCATCACGCTGAGGCAAAGCCCTCGATAAACGCTGTCCTCGACGCTTAACGCCGTGACAATTGTTCCTGACGGACACAAGTCATCGTTTAGTTCCAGCATCAACAATTCATCTTCAAAATACTTGCCCTGCGCTGTCAGGTTGCCATGCTTGTCCATGGCAAACGAACCCCCATCAAAAATCAGTTCATCTTGGCCACCTACCATATTGGCATAAACGACCGCCATGCCGGTTTCTGCAATCCGCTCGCGGATGACTTGGTAACGCGATTCCTGCTTGTAAATGGCAAATGGAGATGCATTAAGAACCAGCAACACCTGCGCGCCGGCATCAAGCGCGAGCCTGGTCGAATCAGGTTTCCAGACATCCGCACAGATATTCAAGGCAAAGCGTACTCCATCGATCTCGAATACACATGGATCAATGCCGTGATCGAAATAACGCTCTTCATCGAACACGGAATAATTTGGCAGTTCATGTTTGCGATAAGTCGCGGAAATAACGCCATCTTGAAGCAGCGAAGCCGCATTATAGTGCTTGCCACCCTGCACAAGAGGATGCCCTACCACCACAGCAATACCCGTAATTCTCGCGGCAAGATCAATCAGTGCCTGCGCGCAAGCATGGTTAAAACCGTCACGCAGCAGCATATCCTCCGGGGGATAACCACATAGGCTAAGCTCGGGTGTCAGCAGCAGTTGTGCACCATGCAGCCTGGCTTGTTCGGCATGTTGCGCTATCTTTGCGAGATTACCCGTCAAATCGCCTAGTACACAATTGAATTGTGCGATCGCCAGTTTCATTTTTTGCATGGAAAATATTTAAGTAGGGCATCTTACCACTGGGCTGCACGCATGCAATCATGCGACAGAATTCGGGAATTTGACTTACCCATATCACGCAAACAACTACTTGGCTGGTGCCGGTGCTGGTCCAAATGCGGGCACGAATGCTGGCTCAGGTGCTGGAGCTGGAGCTGGAGCTGGAGCTGGAGCTGGAGCTGGAGCTGGAGCTGGAGCTGGAGCTGGAGCTGGAGCTGGAGCTGGAGCTGGAGCTGGAGCTGGAGCTGGAGCTGGTG
>Ga0224495_10002418_pt1 | contig 12163 bp, 14 predicted proteins | sample SF_Jul11_sed_USG_FD_168128 | JGI IMG/M metagenome (GOLD analysis project Ga0224495, IMG submission 168128) | Sediment microbial communities from San Francisco Bay, California, United States - SF_Jul11_sed_USGS_4_1 | ecosystem: Environmental > Aquatic > Marine > Sediment | place: USA: California... | reverse complement strand
ACTGGCTATGTGCAAATTTCAGGTAGGCCGATAACTTCGCCAAACTGAACAAGTTTTCCATGATATTTATAGTGATGTGAAGTTACTGAACAAAGCTGAAGATTCTGCTTTTGGATGAAAACCAAAAGCCTCCACATGGTTTGCAGTACAAGAAGTGCATCTGCTTTTCCAATCCTGATTGGATTGATGTTTAAAGCCAATCTCCTAGTTTGTCGCTGTATGAGATCAACTTGAGCTTTGAATTTCGGATCCCCACTGCTCCTGTTGGTGGAACTTACCAAGTTCATGCCTTCATTTGACTAATCGAAATCAATTTCCCATAAGTGATTGTGGGTCACCACACCTCGAACGATATATATTTCAATCAGTTCGAAGGTGTAAGGGGAGTTGGGGAATATTTTGGGAAGATATTTTACAACCGGTACTTTGTCGATTTCATCCTGAGTTGCTTTCATTACATAACGTACCCTCATAGTGTAAGACTCAAGGCAAGCGACTGCGAGCAAGCAAATGGAAGCCGAGTATCCGTTAATAAAAAAACCGGATTGAACTTCATTATTTGTTTGCTCTTCGAATTTCTCTAGTTGTTCTAGGAGGGCAAGGATGGGCTCGAAGTAGGAGTCGCCTATTATCGTTATGAGATCATCAGCCAATTATCGCTATCAGTGCATAGTGTTATTAATATTGTAAATTAACCTTGAACCCAAGCCCGCGCTTCCTTGTAATCTGTAAACACGCGGATATCTGCATCGACGAATATCCGCGATAGCCAAGCCTGCCATGTGATCCACTGGTCGTCGGTAACGACGGCGATCTTGCTGAAGTCGTGGTTGTGTTCACGGCTGAAGAATTTGATTTCTTCCCAAGCCACGTCCACGGTGTAATCGATCATTGCGCGCAGATCGAACAGTAGACTCAAGTCGGTGCGGGATTTAAGTTTGTTGAGGGACTTTTCCTCGAATTCCTTAAAGTCGGCAAGCGTGAATTCGCCTAGTACGGCTGCGTTGACGAGGTTGTCGGTCTGCTCGATGGTGATCATTTTGTTCTTCCTTATTAGTGCGAGGGGCTTAGTCGTAAGCTTAGCACACCGCTGGTGATGATGAATGCCATGCCCAGCCAGCTGGAGAGCGATAGCGTTTCGCTCCAGATCAGCATGCCGAACAGGCTGGCGAATACGATGGTACTGTATGCTAGGCTGCTGACGACCAGTGTATTGCCGACGCGGTGCGCATAAGTCATCGCAATCTGTGCGAGTGTGGCGCTGGTACCTAGTCCAAGCAGGATGGAAAAGCCTCGCAGGCTAACGGCATGGATGGTATCGAACATCATCACGATGCCACTGCCAATGGAGGCGATCAGGCTGAAATAAAAAACGATGCGTGGCGCGGCCTCACCGAGGATGCCGAGCTGTTTGATGTTGAGGTAGGCGATACCGGCGAGGAAGCCGGAGATTAGACCGAACAGGCCGGGCAGCAACTGGTCGCGTTCCATTGTCGGGTGCAACAGCAGCACCACGCCACAGAATCCCATCGTGATCGCGGTGGTCAGCGGCAGATGGAATTTATCCTTGTACACGATCATCGTGAATACGGTGAGGAACAGCGGTGCGGTGTAGTTAAGGGTAACGGCTGTGGCGAGCGGCAGCACGGTAATGCAGTAGAAGAACAGCAGCAGCGCAACCGTACCTGAAATGCCGCGCCACAGGTGAGTGAGCCAGTGGCGGGTGACCAAGCTGACGCCGCGGTGGCGCATGATGCCATACACGATCAGCAGTCCGACAAAAGAGCGGTAAAACACCAGTTCAATATGCGAGAAGTAAGGTGAGCCGAGTTTGACGAATACGCTCATCAGGCCGAACAGCAGGCCGGCGACCAGCATCCACAGCGAACCGGAATGTCGAGTCACAGTGAGTCCGTAACACCGCTCGTAACGGTTATTGGCAGCACCCTCAATTCTGTTTTTAATCTACAAATGTGCGGCAAGATTTCGGCGCAGATATTCGTGGAAATGCAGCATGCCGTCCTCGGTGGGTGACTGGTAGGGACCATGCTCTTCGATGCCTTGCTGGTATAGTGCCTTGCGTCCCTGATGCATCCTGAGGCAGATGATGTCGTCCTCGACAGCTGTCTCGTTGTAGGCCTTCTGTTCCGCTTCCACATATTCGCGTTCGAACAACATGATATCTTCGAGGTAATAGAACTCGACGATGTTGGTACATGCCTCGGGGCCGCGCGGCACCAGCGTGCTGACTACCAGTGTGCCGGGATACCACTCGACCATGATGTTGGGGTAGTAGGTGAGCCAGATCGCACCGTATTTCGGCAGTTTGTCGCCGTGATAGCGCAATACCTGCTCCTGCCATTTAGCATATACGTTGCTTCCGGTTTTGCGCAGCCCGTTCTTGATGCCGACTGTTTGCACGCTGTACTGCTCGCCGAATTCCCACTTGAGATCGTCGCAATCGACGAAGTTGCCGAGGCCGGGGTGAAATGGCACAACATGGTAATCCTCCAGATACACCTCAATAAAGGTCTTCCAGTTGAATTTGTATTCGTCGATCTGCACGCGATCCAGCATGTAGCCGGAGAAATCGATCTCCTGCATAATACCTACACGTGCCAAGTCTTTTGCGACATCGCGTTTGCCGGAAAACAACAGGCCGTTCCAGTTCTGTAGCGGGGATTTGCCGAGATGCAGGCAGGGGTTTTGGGGGAAATGAGGTGCTCCGAGCAATTTTCCATCGGTTTCGTAAGTCCAGCGATGCAGCGGGCAGACGATATGCTGTGCATTACCGCGACCTTGAAGTATGGTGGCTTGCCGGTGGCGGCAGATATTGCTGAGCAGTTCCACACCATTCTGGTTGCGCACCAGCATTTGTGCTTCGCCTTGCAATACATGGTAATCCCCTAGGCTGGGCACCATTAACTCATGGCCAACGTAGCTCGGACCTTTATCAAACAGTAAGAGTTGTTCGATTTCCAGAATTCTGGAATCGAAATACCAGCCGAGTGGAGGTTGGGTCTGAGCCGGGAACAGTTGATTTATGCTGGCGATATTGGACATGCCCATATCATCCTTAGTAAATAGCGTATACGGAGAGACATGCGTGAATTGTCCCCGAATTCTTTTGTCGGAGCAACAAAAATTGGCTCAGGCAGAGTGGGTTGGGTAAAATGGACACCTTAGTTGCAGGAATGTATTCGCCAATGGAGACAGATGCAGGATATAGCATCGCGAAACTATTGTTAGCGTTGGCGCGGATAACCAATGCCGGCAAATAATACAAATTATTGCGTAACGATCAATTCTTTGAGTTGGTAAGAACACAAATATATAGAGGTTTTTATGGTGGTTAAATCGCAAAAATCATTAGGATTTGAATCTGCAATGGCCGAGCTGGAGAAGATTGTTGCTGATATGGAGACAGGCAAGCTATCGCTGGAGGATTCTCTAACTGCCTATAAACGCGGGGCTGAATTACTTTCGTTTTGCCGAGCCAAGCTTGAGGATGCACAGCAACAGGTAAGCGTGCTCGAAAATGGCATGCTGAAAGATTTTTCCGCAGATAGTGAAGTGGGGCAATCATCCCAGACAGGCTCAGGTCAGAGTTAATGCGTGCTGATTTTCAGGGCTGGGTAGCGGCCCGGCAAACCCACTTTGAAGAAGTGTTAATAAGGTTGTTGCCGCGCGCCGATATTGCGCCGCAACGTTTGCATTCGGCAATGCGCTACGTGGTGCTGGGCGGTGGCAAGCGCGTACGTCCTTTACTGGTATTTGCGACAGGAGAGTTAGCAGGAGCTAAGTCGGAGCGACTGGATATCGTTGCTGCTGCAGTTGAATTAACGCATGTGTATTCACTGGTGCATGACGATTTGCCGTGTATGGATGACGATGTGCTACGCCGTGGCAAACCGACCTGCCACGTGCAGTATGACGAAGCTACCGCGCTATTGGTGGGGGACAGTCTGCAAACATTGGCATTTCAACTGTTGGCTGAACATCGCTTGAATGACGAAGCTGCCGGGCAACTGGAAATGATAAAGCTGCTAGCCTTTGCATCCGGTTCACGCGGTATGGCGGGTGGGCAGGCGATAGACCTTGCCAGCGTGGGCAAGGCGCTGACGTTAACTGAACTGGAATTCATGCATATCCATAAAACTGGCGCACTGATACGCGCGTCGATTTTGTTGGGAGCATATTGTGGATTTGTTGCATCGGATCAAATGGACAAGCTGGATCGTTTCGGCAAACTGATCGGTTTGGCGTTCCAAGTGGTTGACGACCTGCTGGACTGCGAGGCAGATACTGTAACCTTGGGTAAAACGGCCGGCAAGGACGCGAATAATGGAAAGCCAACTTATGTTAGCTTGTTGGGTATGCAGGGTGCGCGTGACATGGCAGAACGCCTGCATCAGGAAGCATTGGCAGCTTTGTCTGGATTCGGAGATGACGCGCAACGTTTGCGCGAGCTAGCTGACTTTATCGTATTGCGAAAGTTTTAATGTATTCATTGCTAAATACCATAAATAGTCCCGACGATCTGCGTGGTCTAGATCGCGGGGAGTTGCCGCAACTTGCAAGGGAGCTACGCGAATTTCTGGTAGAGTCAGTGAGTAATACGGGTGGGCACTTATCTTCAAATCTGGGAACGATCGAGCTGACCATCGCTCTACATTATATTTATAATACGCCGGATGACAAGCTGGTGTGGGATGTCGGGCACCAGACATATGCGCATAAAATTCTGACTGGTAGACGAGATGCTATGAGCAGGCTGCGCATGGCGGGCGGTATTGCCGGATTTCCGAAGCGTGAAGAGAGTTGCTACGATACTTTCGGTACGGGACATTCTAGCACCTCGATCTCTGCGGCATTGGGCATGGCGATTGCGGCCAAGCTGCAAGGTTTGCAGCGTCGTGCCGTTGCGATCATCGGCGACGGCGCGATGACCGGTGGCATGGCCTTCGAGGCTCTTAACAATGCCGGCGCGATGGATGCGAACCTGCTAGTGATACTCAACGATAATGACATGTCGATATCGCACCCGGTGGGCGCGCTTAATAATTATTTGGCCAAGCTGATGTCGGGGCGCTTTTATGCGGCGATGCGGCGTGGTAGCGAAAAGGTGCTTAAGGGTATGCCGCCGGTTCTGGAATTTGCCAAGCGCGCCGAGGAGCACGTCAAAGGCATGGTGATACCTGGCACGCTATTCGAAGAATTCGGCTTCAATTACATCGGCCCGATCGATGGACATGATCTGGATGCCTTGTTCGATACGCTCAGTAATATCCGCAAACTCGAAGGCCCTCAGTTTCTGCATATTGTCACCCAAAAGGGAAAGGGTTATGCGTTGGCCGAAGAAGATTGCCAGCTGTATCATGGTGTGACTAAGTTCGACAGTACTCGGGGTATTGTCGCGAAAGAATCTACCCGCCCTACCTATACCCAAGTGTTTGGCCAGTGGTTGTGCGACATGGCAGCACATGATGAGCGGCTGGTGGGCATTACGCCTGCTATGTGTGAAGGCTCAGGGTTAGCGGAATTTGCGGAGCGTTTTCCAACGCGCTATTTCGATGTGGGTATCGCCGAGCAACATGCGCTGACGTTTGCTGCAGGCTTGGCCTGCGACGGCTTTAAGCCGGTTGTGGCGATCTACTCCACATTCTTGCAGCGCGCTTACGACCAACTGATACACGACATTGCGATACAGAATCTGCCTGTAGTGCTGGCTATTGATCGCGGCGGGCTGGTCGGAGCAGACGGCGCGACTCATGCAGGCAGCTTCGACCTTTCCTATTTGCGCTGCATTCCAAACATGACAGTGATGGCACCCGCTGACGAGAACGAATGCCGTCAGATGCTGTACACCGCGATGCAGTTGAATTCACCGAGTGCGGTGCGCTACCCGCGTGGCGCCGGGCCGGGTGTGTTGATTCAGCAGGAGATGCAGGCACTGCCTGTCGGTAAGGGAGAGCATCGCCGTGAAGGCAAACAGGTTGCGATTCTGGCGTTCGGCTCAATGTTGGCACCAGCATTACTTGCAGGGGATAAACTTGATGCAACAGTAGCGAATATGCGTTTTATCAAGCCGCTTGATGAGGAACTGGTATTGCGCCTTGCTGGTAAATACAATTTACTGGTCACCGTGGAAGAAAATGTGGTGCAGGGGGGTGCGGGAAGCGCAGTGGCGGAATGTTTACACCGGCATGGTGCTAGTGTCGCGATCTTGCAACTCGGTCTTCCTGATAATTTTATCGAGCAGGGTGAACATGCCCATATGCTGGCAGATTGTGGTTTGGATGCGCAAGGTTTGATTGCGAGTATTGAAAGCAGATTGGCCTAGTAAAATAATCAGGATTGATTATAATAGTTAGCCCGATTGCAACCTGATAGAAAGATTGTCATGAACGCAGCCGCTATTGCCGACGTACAAAACACTGTTGATACCCGCCATATTGCGATCAATCGTGTTGGTATCAAGGGTATACGCCACCCGGTCAAGGTCAAGGACAAAAGTGTCGGTGTGCAGCATACTGTTGCCACGTTCAATATGTATGTGCATTTGCCACACAATTTCAAGGGCACGCACATGTCACGTTTTGTTGAGATACTGAACCAGCACGAGCGCGAGATTTCCGTAGAATCATTCGAGGTCATATTGCGCGAAATGGTGAAACGCTTGGAAGCGCAGTCCGGTTATCTCGAAATGAATTTTCCATATTTTGTAAACAAGATCGCGCCGGTATCCGGTGTGCGAAGCTTGCTTGATTATGATGTAACGCTGATTGGTGAAACGGTACATGGCAAACCGCGCGTAACGATGAAAGTTCTTGTTCCAGTCACCAGCCTGTGTCCTTGTTCGAAAAAAATATCGGAACGTGGTGCGCATAACCAGCGCTCACATGTCACGCTTTCGTTGCGTACCAACGAGTTTGTCTGGATCGAGGATGTAATTCGTATTGCGGAAGAACATGCGTCCTGCGAACTATATGGATTGCTAAAACGCCCCGATGAGAAGTTCGTCACCGAGCGCGCTTATGACAATCCAAAGTTTGTGGAAGATATGGTGCGTGATGTTGCTGCGATACTTGATGCGGACAAGCGTATTGACGCTTATGTGGTTGAGTCTGAGAATTTCGAGTCAATACATAACCACTCGGCGTATGCCCTGATCGAGCGAGATAAAATGAAAGGTTAAGCGCCCCTTTTTCTGTCCGTCCTTAACTTGATTGACCAAGTCAGATTAATAAATGAAGCCTATTGCAGTATTTCGTCATATAGCCCTCGAAGGCCCTGGGCATTTTGCAGAATTTCTCAATGAACGAAACATTCCCTGGGAGCTGATTGCCATTGATGCGGGCGATGCGGTGCCGCAAAACGTAGCGGAGTTTGCAGGCCTGGTCTTTATGGGTGGCCCCATGAGCGTCAACGATGGATTGCCCTGGATTGCGCAAGCCGAGGAGGTTGTTCGAACCGCTGTCGCTAAAGATATTCCATTACTGGGTCATTGTTTGGGTGGACAACTGATTGCCAAGGCTTTGGGTGGGGTGGTAAGACGCAATTCAGTCAAGGAGATCGGCTGGGGTGAGGTTACGGTTTCTGACAATGTTATAGCACATGACTGGTTTGGCGATATTAAAAGTTTTCAAGCTTTTCACTGGCACGGTGAAACATTTACCCTTCCACAGGGCGCAACGAACCTGCTGTCTAGCATTCATTGTACTCACCAAGCCTTTGCTATCGGTAAACATCTTGCAATGCAATGCCATGTCGAGATGACATCTGAAATGGTCATTACTTGGTGTGAAGCAGGGGCGGATGAAATCGAAGCCAGCAGAGCAAGTCCCGCTGTGCAGCCGATAAATAAAATACTAAGTTGTACTGCAGCCAATTTGCAAATTATGAAGGATGTGGCGGATTATCTATATGCGAAATGGGTTTTTGGGCTAGCCCACTAGAGTGTATTCACTTAATCAGATTAAATTTCGAGTGGGTGTTCACTTGATTCTTCAGTTTTAGTTCACCTTGGTTTAAAAGACTCCATTCACTTATGAATGGCTATTCGATGCTGGCACTTAACCTGCTATTAACTCGTATTTGTATTCAACCGGTAACTCGTATTTATACTAGGTGCGCCAGAGATAATATCGTGCCTAGAATAAGACGGTGCTATTGGTAATTGGTGCCGAAGGAAATAATCGTTATGAGCTTGAAAGCGTGGCGGCATCGTTCACTCATTCAGAATTGGAATCGAATAAACACAGGGTGGATCAGTTTGCCGTATTTACATATGGACGAATGTTGGGAGAATTGACATGAATAAAATTATTGTGTTGTCATGCCTGGGTTTTATATTTTCTGTTTCGACTCCAGTTTTTGCAGGAGCGCAGCAGGAAAAGATGAAAGGGTGCAACAAAGAGGCGAAGAAAAGCGCCCTCAAGGGTGATGCGCGAAAAGCGTTTATGAGTAAATGTCTGAAAAAAGATTACATATTAAAGAGTACAGCGGCTGATCCTGCTGAAAGCGATGCCGATGCTACATCCGGCCAAGGTGAGGGGGAATTGGCAGCCAGCACATCTGAAAAACCGAACCAGAATGGGAAATGAAATTTCGTAATGTCGATGCGAAGGCCAAAGATTTGAAAGGGGTGGAACGAAGATATTCATGATCTCGCCTCAAAGGTCGGGGCCGACGAATAGGCTGAAAACGCGTCGTAAGGCGCGTTTTTCATTGGGGCTGTATAATCCGTGTACATTGCGTCGAATTTTATATTTTGAAGGTTGCATGATCAGAAAAATTATCAGGCGAGTGTTCGGAAAAGCGGCCAAAGCAAAGTCAGTTGGAAATGCACAGGTAATCCCGTATGTTCTACATGCTGTTGCGCGTGAACAGATCAGCTATGGTGCGCTAAAAGTTACCGATGGTTTGCAGGCTGCTGGTTATCAGGCGTTTGTTGTGGGCGGTGCGGTGCGTGATCTCTTGCTGGATCGTATTCCTAAGGATTTCGACGTGGCTACCGATGCTACACCAGAGGAGGTGCGCCGGGTGTTTCGCCGTTCGCGCATCATCGGGCGTCGTTTCCGGCTGGTGCATGTGATGTTTGGTGAAGAGGTGGTCGAGGTGTCTACCTTCCGCCGTATGATTGAAGTCGAAGATGCTCAGACCGACGAGCATGGCCGACTGCTGCGCGACAATGAATTCGGTGACATGGAGCAGGATGCGGCGCGGCGCGATTTCACCGCTAACGCGTTGTTCTATGATCCGAGCACCCAGGAAGTTTACGACTTTCATGGCGGTTACGCCGATACGCGCAATCAACTGTTGCGTATCATCGGGGATCCGCTAGCGCGTTACCGCGAAGATCCTGTGCGCATGCTGCGTGCAGTGCGCTTGTCAGCCAAGCTCGGTATAAAGCTGGACAAGGCTACGGCTGCACCGATTGCCGAGTTGAAAAGTCTGCTCGACAACGTGCCACAGGCGCGCCTGCTCGATGAGGTGTTGAAGATGCTGATGTCGGGGCATTCGGTCGAATGTATCCAGCATCTGCGCAGGATGAATCTGCATCACGGCTTGTTACCGTTACTCGATGTGATCCTTGAGCAGCCGATGGGTGAGAAATTCATTATGTTGGCGTTGCGCAACACCGATGAGCGCATCAGCCAGGATAAGACGGTCTCGCCTGCATTCCTGTTTGCCGCACTCTTGTGGCACGAGGTTCAGGCAGCATGGAATGCGAGAATCAAACGGGGTGAGCGCCCGGTGGGCGCGATGCATGAGGCAATGGATGAGGTGCTGGTCAGACAGAAAAAACAGCTCGCGATTCCGCATCGTCAGGATGCGGTAATGAAAGAGATTTGGCTGATGCAGCAGCGCTTTGAGCAGCGCGGCGGGCAGCGTCCATATCGTTTGCTGGAGCAGCCGCGCTTTCGCGCTGGATTCGATTTTCTGTTGTTGCGTTGTGCCAGTGGCGAGGTGGATGGCGAACTGGGTTTGTGGTGGGACGAGTTTCAGGATGCCAGCGAAGAGCGGCGCACGGAGATGTTGCAACTAGAAAAAACGGGCGAAAAGAAGCGTCGCCGCAAGCCGCGTAAGAGAAAATCTGCCGCTGCCGGAGGCGAAACGACGGCGAGTGATGCCGCTATGAGCGGGTCACACGACTGATGCACGGGCATATCGCCTACATCGGGCTGGGTAGCAATCTACAAGACCCACACGGACAATTGCGACGCGCTTTTGCAGATATGGAAGGATTGCCGAATACGCATATTGTTGCAAAATCTTCACTGTATTGCAGTGCACCGATAGGCTTATTGGGCCAACCGGATTTTGTGAATGCGGTAGCGAAGATTTCGACAGCATTATCACCGCATGCACTGCTTGAAGTATTGCTGGACATCGAGCGCCAGCATGGTCGCGAGCGTAGCGTGCGCAACGCGCCGCGCACGCTTGATTTGGATGTGTTGCTGTACGACGATGTGCAATTACACGAACACGGATTGACTATCCCTCATCCGCAGATGCATTTGCGCGCTTTCGTGTTGCAACCCTTGATCGAGATCGCGCCGGATGTCAGCATACCCGGCGTGGGATATGCAAAAAGCTGGCTGCAGGCTTGCGAAGACCAGGTTCTGGAGAAACTTCACGATGTTGTTCGATAAATATCGTTACGTGGTGGTGGAAGGCCCGATCGGCGTCGGCAAGACCAGCCTTGCGCGGCGTATTGCGGAACACGTTTCTGCCACCCCTATGCTGGAGAAGCCCGAGGCGAACCCGTTCCTTACCCAGTTCTACCAGGATCCGCCGCGCTATGCGCTGGCGACCCAGTTGTTCTTTTTGTTTCAGCGTGGCAACGAAGTGCGCGACCTGGCGCAGATGGACATGTTCCGCGAAAGCACCGTGTCGGATTACCTGTTCGAGAAAGACCCGCTGTTCGCGCGCTTGAACCTGAACGACGAGGAGTACGCGCTGTACCAGCAGATATTCAAATCCCTGCAATTGCAGGCGTCCGTGCCGGACCTGGTGATCTATCTGCAGGCTGCGCCGGAGACGCTGGTCGAGCGTGTGCGCCGCCGCGCCCAGCCCTACGAGAACGGCATCAGTGAAAGCTATCTGCATCGCTTGGCGCAAAGCTACAGCGATTTCTTCTATCATTACGACGCGGCGCCCGTGCTGATGGTCAACAGCGAGCACCTGAACTTTGCCGACGGCGACGAGGATTTCAAGTTGCTGTTGAAGCGTATTGATGAAATGCGCGGCCCACGAGAATTTTTCAGCAGGGGGTAAAGATGCGTAGCACACTGACAAAGATACATGGCATGCGAACTGCGGGCGAAAAGATCGCAGTGCTGACCTGCTATGACGCCAGTTTTGCCGTGCTGCTCGAGAATAATGGCGTGGACGTGCTGCTGGTCGGCGATTCGCTCGGCATGGTGCTGCAGGGTCACGAGACTACCCTGCCGGTGACGCTGGACGACATGGCCTATCACACCGCCTGCGTCGCGCGGGGTGCGAAGCAGGCATTCATCATCGCTGACATGCCGTTCGGCACGTTCCAGGTCACCCCGCAGCAAGCCTTTACCCATGCGGAAAAACTGATGGTGGCGGGCGCGCAGATGGTCAAGATCGAAGGCGGTGCGGTGATGGTCGAGACCGTGAGCTTCCTCACCGAGCGCGGCATCGCGGTGTGCGGCCACATCGGGCTGACGCCGCAATCGGTGAACCAGTTGGGCGGCTACCGCGTGCAGGGCAAGAACGACAAGGAAGCACAAACACTGATCGAGGATGCAGTGGCACTCGAGCAGGCTGGCGCTGGCATGATCGTGCTGGAGACCATCCCGGCACTGCTCGCGGCAGAGATCACCGCCGCGGTATCCATACCCACCATCGGCATCGGCGCGGGGGCGCAATGTTCAGGACAGGTGCTGGTGCTGCACGACATGCTGGATATCTATCCGGGCAAGAAGGCGCGCTTCGTGAAAAATTTCATGCAGGGTGCAGCTTCGATTGCCGAGGCCGTAGCGAACTATGTGCGTGAAGTGAAGGAAGGGAAATTTCCGGAACAGGCGCATGGTTTTTGATTGGCGGTTTTGTCCCAGCACCTACCGTTCGTGACTGGCAAATTTGCGATAGTGAATATTAAAAAAGAGGCTTCCGCTTCGTGCCA
>Ga0224495_10002417_pt1 | contig 12165 bp, 12 predicted proteins | sample SF_Jul11_sed_USG_FD_168128 | JGI IMG/M metagenome (GOLD analysis project Ga0224495, IMG submission 168128) | Sediment microbial communities from San Francisco Bay, California, United States - SF_Jul11_sed_USGS_4_1 | ecosystem: Environmental > Aquatic > Marine > Sediment | place: USA: California... | reverse complement strand
CTTCCGATCTGAAGAAATGGGGCGATGTGATGAGATCGTCTTCCACCACGATCACACGGCCATACTGCTCACAGAGGCTGGTCACCCCGTCAATGATCGAACGGGCCAGACCAAAATTCGTCTCTCGTTCGACAATGGTCACGGACTTGAACCCGCCAATTGAGCGGATGTACAAGCGGACCGATTCAACGGACTGCCTCGCTGCGTCACTCTTGGGCGCATCGGAAAACACATGCAGCGGTGTCTCACCGGCAAGCGTATTGGCCAGCAATGCCTCGACTGTCTGCCTGGTGTGAGCAGGACGGTTATAGACGAACAACGCGACGGGAGCGTGAGACACTAGTGATCCTTTTGCGGAGACGCAATCGCTTTGACCCAGAAGAGGAGATAGGGCGCCAACCAAGCCAGAAACCACAAAGGACCTTTATGCCGATGCGTAAACACTCTCCAAGCCTTAACAGGAAATCTCTTCGGTCCGAGCAATTGTTTCCATCGAATCGACAGCGGCGTCGGGCTTGCTGCCTTTGATGCCGATTGATCATTGGTCGAGCAAGTTCCATAGTATCCGGGGGCGATGAAGATCCGGCATCCGCTTTTGATCGCCCGCAAACCATAGTCGAGATCCCCCATGCTATGGACAAACGCCTCGTCAATATTTCCGATACGGTCAACTACGGATTGAGCGATCAGCACACAGTTGCCGTTCATTGTTTCGCACGCAAGCGGCACATCCATGCTCGGAGGTGTTTTTCTCCATGAGATTAAGCTCGTCGGTTTTCGATATTGGCTCCATCCCCCGTAGGTAAACAGACCGGTCTTGGGGTCACGGGTGCTACCAACAATGACAGTTGCGTCATTCGCACCCGTGGACACCGTGCGATAGGTATCCAGCATCCTCGCCAATGCGTCCTGATCGAGCGTGGTGTCGTCGTTGAGCCAAAAATAAAACTCGTAGCCCTTGCGGATGGCTTCCTCAAACGCCCAGCGCACCCCTCCACACCAAAATAACGTTCCATCTCCGATGAGGATAGTGGCATGAGGCCACAGATCGCGGACGGCTTGCGCCGTGCCGTCGCGCGACCCATCATCCACGAGAAACAGATCAACCGATACTCCTGGAATAGTCTGAGCTTTCAAGGCCCGGACACTTTGAGTGGTACACACAATCCTGTTATGGCACGTCATGAGAGCAGCGATGCGTATGGCAGATACACCGTGCCGCTCGTGCCCGTTGCTGTCAGCCAGCGCCACTACTGTTTTCTGAACTGTACAACCAGACAATCTTTTTCCCGACAGGGCAATTCAATGACACGCAACACGCACATCAGCACATACCGTATTGGAAACACATCCAGCCAATTCTGGAACCAATCCAATTGATGTTCCTTTGGATACAGCGCGGCTTTGAGATTGAGCCGAAACCAGGACTCAGGCGTACGGCTCCACGCGTCGACCAGATCGAATCCATACAGCCTTGCCAACGCTTCCAAGGCACCGGCCATATAATGAAACAGATGACCAGCGCACTCACAACCATCGGGATATCCTTTCACTGTGCGGACAACCCTCTCGGATCACGCCACGGCAAAGCCGCTGCAAACATCCCTGCACGCGATCTCGGAAACTTGATGCCTGGGAAGCACTATATAGCTCGCAGATACCTCTGAATAATCACCATTATCTTCTTTGACAAGGGCAATCACAGTGCAATCAGAAGTCCGTGTGAGCAAGCAAATATATTTCAGATCTCGTCGACAGCGCCGACCTGCCTACGACCAGATCAGCGCCTCACACACCATACGGCTCCGGTGGCTATTCTTGAAAGAGGATCCTTCACACCGACTCATTCATAACTGGCGTTCGGAACGGATCATCTCCCGCACCACGTCGCGCATCCGCATGCGGGCTTCCCAGTTCAGCTTCGTCCTCGCTTTTTCTGCCTGCCCGCGGCTATAACAAATCTCCGTCGGACGAAAGAGCGACCGGTCCTGCACAACATGTCGCCGCCAATCCAACCCCACTTCCGAGAAGGCTGCTGCGACAAATTCTTCCAGTGAGCGCGCCTCTCCCGTGGCAATCACAAAATCCTCTGCGGCCTCGCCTTGCAACATTCGCCACATGGCGTCAACGTATTCCGGGCTCCATCCCCAATCACGTTGAATGTTCATGTCGCCCAATATCAGCTTTTCATCGCTCCCACCCGCGATTCTCACTGCCGCCTGAACGATTTTCCGGGTGACAAACCGCGGGGGCCGTAGTGGCGACTCATGGTTGAACAAGATCCCCGTGCAGGCAAAGAGCCTATAGGCATCACGATAGTTCGCCACCAAATGATGCGCCGTGACCTTGGCCACCGCATACGGACTTCGCGGTTGAAATGGTGTGGCTTCATCCGCAACGCCACCCCGGATTTCACCAAAACATTCGCTCGACCCGGCGTTGTAGAAACGAACCGGCTTTCTCAAAAAGCGGATGACCTCGAGAAGATTCAGCGTGTCGATCGCAATGCTTTCCAGCGTTTCCACCGGCTGCTCGAATGACAGTCCGACCGACGTCTGGCCAGACAAATTATAAATTTCCTGAGGCTCGCTCTGGCTGAGCACTTGCAGCACACTTCGAAAATCATTGGTCGCCATGGAAATGGTCTTCACCCGATGGAGAATGCCCAAGCGTGCGAGATTGCGGAATGTCGATGCCTGGGCATCACGGGAAGTGCCCCAGACTTCATAGCCCTTATCGAGAAGAAACTGGGCGAGGTAGGAACCGTCCTGGCCGGAAATCCCGCAGATTAATGCACGTGGCATGCTCATGAAGTTCCTAGCGTCCTGAGTCTGAAGTCATGGGAACAAGTCGCACATCGGTTCTGTCCTCACAAGTCATTTCACACTGGCAGAAACCGATGCAAACCGGACGCCTGAAAGCCGAGCTGATATTAGACCCGCCGCAGATAGACATCCTTCTCATCCTCAGCAACGATGGGATGCATAAGACGACTATACTCCGTCAGTGGCTGCTGAAGCGTCCACGCTTCCATATCCACTTTACGCCAACCAGCGCGTCCTGGCTGAATCTGGCCAATTACTGGATGGGTTGCCTTACTCAACGAGAAACAATTCCGGCGCGGAGTCCATCGCAATCCCCACGTGCTCAGGGACATTATCTTGACCTATATCACGCACACGACCGAACAGCCGAAGCCCTTCGTGCAGACTAAAACCGACGACGAGATTCTAGCCAGCATTACCCGATTTATCAGCGGAACTTCATGCTCAAGGCACTAGCCAGATTTGTCGCAAGTATTTCTGCGCTGGCATCTCCAAATATCGGAAACTTACAAGGCAAGCTGCGATTAGCACAGCAAAGAATAAAAGCATGAACCAAGACGAATAGTACACAGAGTTGCTTACAGCACACCAAGTCAATACAGCAGAAAATAACAGTTGCAGTGGGAAGTGGAGCAGATACAAGGAGTAAGAAATATCCCCGACGAAAGAAACTCGCCTTCCGATCAAGCCTCTATGAGTTTCCGTCAGAGCTAACGACAGAATTGTCAGCGGGAAAAGCACACAAACCGGCCAAGCGACAAATATTTTCCGGACGATCCACTCAAAGGATGTATCTAAGCTCCATGGAAACGGCATGGCATGACTGGTTAGCGTGCTCAGACTTACTCCCTGCTGAGTAACAACCACTGTTATCACCCATGCACTGATCATTAAGGTCATGACCCATTTTGTCAGGGCACTAGCGTAGCGAGAGGCAGAAATTGATTGGTATACCAGAAACACACAGCCGCCCAAAAAGAATGAACCGATGCCCAGACCGAGAGGGTAATAGAACCTCTGTATCACGAGGAAACCAATACTTGAGACACAAATCAGGACAAGAGCACGCACAGGGAATAGCCGAGAGCAAAAAAAGAAAAGTGCGTACAACAATACTTCAACGGAAACAGACCAAATTGGCCCATTAAATGAAAAACCTCGCTCAAAACCCCATGATGAAGCGAAAATCAGGTTAAGCAGGAAATGCCTGATGTCATTATCCTGATAAATGAAGTAGCTACCTAACGCATTGATCAACCACAATTGACTACCTGCGACAACAAGTAACGTCACAAAATGCAACGGGTATAGCCTTGAAAAGCGAAGCACTGCAAAATTATATAGCGAAATTGCGCCTTCAGAAACTCGCTTTGAATAGAGCCAGTAGAACACGAACCCGGAAAGACTGAAAAATAAATCGACGGCTAACCAACCCTTGGAGTAAAGAAGAAATACCCATTCATGGAGGGGGAGTCTCGTTACATCGAATGTGTTGGGCTTCGTACCAGAAAAAAAGAAATGTTGCCAATGCCAAAATACGACACTGAGAGCCGCAAGCCCTCGGAGAACATCTAGCGAATAAAACCGCTCCACTGCATTATGCTGTCGACTCATTGCATCGGGACTACCGTGAGACTATGGGGCACACCGAAGGCACGTCCCAATAATTAAAGGACGCACTCTTGAACGCAGGCTTATGTAAGGTCTGAATAATTTCCGATTTCCTCCACCATGTCATCAAAACACTAGAAATTTAACGAGATCCCCTCCCCTCAAACTTTGAATTAACCAGTCTTCCCTAGATCAGCCTTCTGTAAACATCAAGCGTCTGCTCGGCACAACGATCCCACCCAAAGCAACGCAGACGCTCACGCCCTTTTGCTATCAGCTCCTCCCGCCGAATCTGTGATTCGGCGACTCGCTCAATCGCGGCTCGAATCGAGTCGACGTTGCCGGGCTCAAAGTATTCCCCGGCATCCCCCACCACCTCGGGAATGGAACTCGTATTGCTGCATACGACGGGGCACCCATGCGACATCGCCTCCAACGGGGGAATACCGAACCCCTCATAAAGAGACGGATAGACAAAGAGGCTTGCGCCCCTATAGATCCGGGCAAGCAATCGATCATCTCCTGCAAGTTGCCTTACCTGACTCCCATCCAAGCCCAACCGCTGAATCATCGCCGATTCATCATTCGTAAAGGGGCCTCCCCCAAAGCAAGTCAGACCATAGCCGGAGCTGACTCTCGAAGACGTCCCGTAGGCTTCCAAGAGCCGAACAAAATTCTTGTGACCGTCACGATTACCGACATAGAGCACAAATGGGCGATTCATCGGCAGACTCTCACCCTGACCCGATACTTCGTCAACAGCCGGCGAGGTAAATCCAAGATGAATGACTGAAATCTTTTCAGAAGGCAGCCGTAGAATTTCCATAAGGTCACGCTTGGTAGACTCGGAGATACAGATGACATGGTCCGCGCGCGCTACAGCAGCCGCTTTATCCTTCGCAGTCATATTCCGGCCAGAAAAATATTGTGCATACTTTTCATGAATCATGTCATACACAGTCACCACCACTGGCACTCCCCGAGGCGCCAGTCGTCGTTTACAGTAGTACGTTTCATGAACGATATCCGGCCTGACCATGTGAAACGCACGCTGCACAGCCATAGCATTAATGAACTGTACCAGCCTCACGGCCCTTGGAATCATGGGCACATATCGTCCAAGCACGTGAACTTCAGAAGCTTGACGCAAATATTCGTTACAGTAGAGAGGCGCGACCACCGTGACATCAGCCTCGTGCTGCCGTGTTACTTCACGCGCTAGCTCAAAGAAATATCGTGATACCCCCCCATACCGCTGCCGACAGAAGACTTGATAATCGAAGGCAATGCGCACGTTATATCCCGGCCTCAACTCCTCACGCACCCACAAGAAAGCCCCACGAAACTGGACGATCTCGATCTTTCATTGAGTATCCATCTACAACAGATGGCTCGCAACAACATTACCCCCCATTGCGTATTCATGGCTGACGCCTTAATCCTTGACTCGCGATCATACGGTTGTCTGACATCGTCCGCGATGCCATCCGCGAACACACGTATCTACAAATCAAGGGGGCTAACCGGCTCGTCAAAACTAAAAACGGCAACCATCCAATGGCTTTATCAGTCAATGCATGTAGCGAACCATGGGTATACAGCTTGAGCCCAAGCTCTTTTGCAATTAGCTCAAGCGTTTTCCTCTGAAAAAATGAGATATGCTGTCCGTGCTCCTCCCCGTAATACCACCACTGACCAGGCGCTGGCGGCACGCCATCATACAAGATCGTAGTAAAAATCAACGTCTTGCATTTTGCCTCCATCAAACTCTTCCGTATAAACTTTATCGGATCCTCAAGATGTTCTAAAACCTCAACCGCTGTTACTGCGTCAAAAGGCGGGCCCACCTGTGCCGCCTCAAACCCTCCAGCATGCAAATTCTTGCAGTATTGATCTGCCCAAAAAAAATCAAATCCGATATCCCGCATAAGCCGTGTCAACAAACCATACCCTCCGGCTGCATCAAGATAGCGACCGTTTCTGTCAAAAAAGAAATACAAAAGGCCAGCAACATACTTCGATAGTCGGATATTCCTCGTTACCAGACCTGTATCCGTAGCCGTAATTGCCTCAGAATATGCCTCATCTAACCAATAGGGCTTCTCCGTCTGTAATAGTCCACAACCATCACAGAGCCAATAGCCGATATCGTACTTATGGAGAATCTGCGAGCGAAAGCATTCTCGCCTGCCGGATCCACAGAGAGGGCACTTGGTCGCTGTTAGGGAAGAATCGATCACGTCGAGGAAGACTCGTTGGACTTGGCGATCGCTAGACCATTTACTCTTTTGCACCGCAAACGTGTATAGAAGTACTTCGCCACATCTTTCAGACATGAAGATCTGAGTATCAAGCTCTCAGTTCGATCATCCGCTACCTCGCTACAACCATCAATCATGTGTGTACCCTGTGCCCCAAGTAATGCGTCGTAGCCGACTCGTGTCGAACACCCGCATCCTCCTTCCCTATACCAACAGGGCCCTTCCTGATGATCTTAAATAAACACAGCGAAACGAGGGCGGAGGAGGAAGTTCCCTTGTAGCTGCAGAATGTTGGAGGAATCTTATGCCAGCCAATGGGGGAGGGAAGCACTCTTGTCAAGCCTGAACAACCCTTGCCTTAACTCCCGCCAAAACCAGGCATTCCTGCAATAATTCCCCACATAGCACTCGGCAGGTCAGGAAATAAATGCCACTGCCGATAGCGCCTGCCACGAGCAATTCAATGATAGGCAAGGTCTGCATGGCATCCGCAAGTAGATACATAGCCGCTGTGAGCGGAATAACAGCGACGAAATTCATCCCCATATCACGCAATTGATTCAACCAGCCATACGACAACAGGACGTTGGTGTAATACGCGTTCAGGTAGTAGCTGCATACGGAGATCACGACCTGTGACCACGCAATCGCCATGATCCCATAATAACTGGCCAAGACCGTCAGGACAATCGCGAACACTTTTGTAACAACCCCGACTCTAAATCTTAAATCAGAATGCCCCTGTGCCCTCAATATATTCATGTTCAAAACACTTAGCGGCCACAAAATCCCGCCCAACCCTAATACTTGCAGCATCGGCACGCAGGGCAACCATTGCTCGCCGAATAACGTCAACACCAGCGGCTCGGCCAGCACAATGACACTGACCATGATCGGCAAGTTGACGAACATGGTCACCGCTTGTGCCTGCCGCAGCCCTCTGACAAGGCGCGCCTTATCCTCGGCGACTGATGAGAACGCTGAGTAGGCTACACGTTGGGCGATGCCCAGCATCAAAGTGACCGGTATGAGTTGCGTATTCCTTGCCCGAGTGAACAACCCCGCATCGCGAACCGAATACATTTTCCCAATAAGCATTGCATAAAGACTGGTGAGAACAGCGTCCAACAACGTTGATGCCATTTCGTACCCACCAAAGCCAAACAACGATCGCAATGACGCACCGCTAAAACTCCAATCAGGGCGCCAGGAATGCCACATCCACAGCAATAGAACAGTGACGATACCGGAGGTCACCGTGTGCCCAACCAAGCTCCATACACCATAGCCTTGAACGGCCATGTAAATGGCCACCGCACCCGCCACAATGGAACTGACTCCTCCGACTTTTGCCATAGTCTTGAAGTCCATCTCTTTCGTTAGCAGGGCAGTATGGATAGAGCCGAAGGCACCGACGAACAAATTCACTGCCATGGCATACGACAAATATTGCAGCGCAGGCTGCTCAAAGAATGCCGCAATCCACGGGGCTGCCGCGCACAGCAATACTCCGGATACGGCGCCCATGCCAAGATTGAAGAAGAACACCGTCGATTCATCCGTACACGTCGTGTTCTGCCGCTGAATCAGCGCAGAACTCAATCCACCGTCAATAAAGACACCAGCTACGCCAGTGAACAACGCCAACATAGCGACTATTCCAAAATCATCCGGAGCCAGGATGCGAGCCAAAACAATGGACACCGCAAGCTGAATCCCCTGGCGCATAAACACATCGAGCGCGCTCCACTTCGTCGCACTTGCCGTTTTGTGAACCAATGAGATCATGGTTCAGCAAATCCTGCCACGCCATTGTCTACCACCATCCGATTTGCCATATCAGTGACCATCTCACCTTGGGTGCTTGGAATAAGAGACGTGCCGTTCGGCACCACAATCAACAACCACCCTCCATTCCCACTGTCGTATTGCCTCGCCGCCTGTCAACACATCCCCCCCGGTCCAATGGGATCCCCTGCCGACCTTTTCCTGAGCCACTAACGGCCACCGCCTTCCCGGGAACTGCAGGCAGGCGAACATCCTGACGTATGTAAACACAGGGGATTCGCGGATAGGGTCAATCATTCGCTGTGGGATCACTTCTCGAAATTGACCATCCATGGAAGACACTCTACCAACACATTGTCCTTAAAAACTGGCCATGACCACGATTGAGCCCCGTCATTCATACCACTCCGCCCGGTCGAACGTGGTCCCTTGCCGGTCTTTCCCTGACAGACCCGGCGCGCATGCCGACGTCTAGTTTGTGGGTTGATCTGATGCGTCCGGCTTTGCCGCATTGGACGATACGGAATGCAGAAGCTCTATCACGCTGTCCTTCACCCAGCGAGCGGCAACATCCGCTCCATTAACAATGCAGGGGGGATCACGTGCACAGTTTCGGCCACGGGATACTCCGCTTCAACAGGAGCAACGATATAGGTCTGTTCCGGTTTCACATCGGCGAGCGCCTGCCAGAATCCCTTGGTCGGCGCAGGCGCCGTACTGAGTTTCATCTCGAAAGCCAACCGGCGACTGCCTCTCTCGGCCACGACATCCACCTCAGCCCCGGCCGCCGTCCGATAAAACGACAGCCGCCAGGCCGGCCCCAACACCCGAATGAGTTGCTCCATCACCCAGCCTTCCCAGGAAGCCCCGGCGACCGGATGGCCGTACAACTCGTCCACGCTTCGAATCCCCAGCAAACAATGGAGCAACCCGCTGTCCTGGATGTACACTTTCGGCGATTTGGTCAGGCGCTTGCCGAGATTTGCCGCTAACGGAAGCAGGCGGCGCACCATGTAGGTGGACTCCAGGATTTCCAGATAATGCTGCATGGTCGGCGCCGACACCCCGAACGATGACGCAAGACGGGACGCATTCCACAGTTGCCCATGGCTGTGAGCCAGCATCTGCCAGAATCGTCGAAGATGAAGTCCGGGGACACGAATACCGAGCGTCGGAAGATCCCGTTCCAAGTGCGTTTGGATAAACGCTTCGCGCCATTCAAAAGAGTCCGCATCGCTGCTTGCCAGCCAACTGAGCGGATAACCGCCACGCTCCCAGAAACGGACCAGCCCCTCTCCTTGCGGCCGTATTTCCGTGACGTCAAAGGGGCCCAGTTCGTGAAAGATGACTCGACCAGCCAAGGACTCGGATGTCTGACGCAATAACGCCGGCGACGCGGAGCCAAGCAAGAGAAATCGCCCCGGGCGTCTGTCTTGATCGATGAGCACCCGCAACACGGCGAACAGTTCCGGAACACGCTGGACCTCGTCCAAGACGACCAATCGGTCGGCCAAACGCCCGAGAAACAGTTCGGCATCGGCCAGTTTGGCCAGGTCCGCAGGCCGTTCGAGATCGAGATGGAGACTATGGGGAAACTCCGCAGCGATAGCCTTGGCTAATGTCGTCTTTCCAACTTGTCGAGGTCCGACGAGAACCACGGACGGAAATCGGTGCAATGCCTCTATAATGGTAGAACTAGCACGACGATGAATCATCCATGCATACTAAAAGTCTATATTTTAATTTACAAGGACATTATTCTCCTCCGCCGAATACCACGTAGCTTGTCCGTAGCCTTGGCGAAGGGAGGTTGCGGCTTCAGAGAATTTCGCAAAATACTCCGCAGCTTCCAGCCTTCGTAGCCGAAGTGGCTACTTCGGCGGAGTAGGCTGCTGCGGGGAGCTTCATTGCGCGTTGATCATACGCCAGGCGCGTAAACACAGGGGGGGTCTCACGGATACGGAGTCGACAATCCACGACCAGATCACTGCTCGAAATTGACCTCCCATGGAGGACACGTTCTCAACATATTGTCCTTATTAAAAGGATACCTGCGACCGCGATCGATTCCCGTCACTCATACCACTCCGCCCGCTCGCAGGCAGTCCCTACCGGTCTTTCCGGAGAGGACGACTTCAACTCTCCCGGCGCCATATCCTCGACGCCGCGCTCACGAACGGCTCCCGCCAAGAAATTGCTCGAAATACGCGATGGTTTTGATTAATCCGTTCTCCAAGGACACCGTCGGTTCCCAACCGAGCTTCTCTTTCGCAAGCTCGATGTTTGGACAGCGCTGTTTTGGGTCATCGCTCGGCAATGGCTTACAAATGATTGTCGATTTGGAGCCGGTCAAACGGATGATCGTTTCGGCCAGCTCCCGGATTGTAAATTCTCCGGGGTTGCCAAGGTTCATCGGACCGGTGAAATCATCCTGCGTGCCCATGAACCGCACGAACGCCTCGATCAAGTCGTCCACATAGCAGAACGAACGGGTCTGATTGCCTTCGCCATATACAGTGATCGGCTCTCCCTTTAATGCCTGCATGATAAAATTCGACACCACCCGGCCGTCATTCGGATGCATGCGCGGACCGTACGTGTTGAAGATGCGCGCCACCTTGATTCGCAGGTTATGCTGCCGGCGATAGTCGAAAAACAACGTCTCCGCGCAGCGTTTGCCCTCGTCATAGCATGACCTGAACCCAATCGGGTTGACATGCCCCCAATACTCTTCCGTTTGCGGATGGACCTGGGGATCGCCGTAGACCTCGCTCGTGGAAGCCTGGAAGATCCTGGCCTTGATGCGCTTGGCCAGCCCCAGCATGTTGATGGCGCCATGCACACTGGTCTTGGTCGTCTGGACCGGATCGAACTGATAGTGAATCGGCGAGGCCGGACAGGCCAGATTGTAGATTTCGTCCACCTCGACATAGAGCGGGAACGTGACGTCATGGCGCAACATCTCGAAATGCGGGCTGCCCATAAGACCGGCTACATTGTCCTTGGCGCCGGTGAAAAAGTTGTCCACGCACAGCACGTCGTGGCCATCGGCAAGCAGGCGTTCGCACAGGTGCGAGCCCAAAAATCCGGCGCCGCCGGTGACAAGAACACGTTTGCGCATCGCGTTTCTCATAGTCGTGTTTTATGCTCCTCCGGCGGCGTCTCGCAGGAAATCCGAATCGGTCCTGCCCGGCTCACTCACCAGTTCTCCGGCACTCTCCGTCATACTTGCTCACTCAATTCCGATGTCCCGTTTCTTTGCCCGTCACTCAAAACGCTCCGCCAGGTCGAATGCGATCGCCTGCCGGTCTTTCCCAGAAAGGATCAGCGTGCCGTCGAACGGCTGCAGAATGCCGATCGTCGGATCGTCCCAGATAATGCAACGCTCATGGTCAAGCGCGTAGTAGTCAGTAGTTTTATTCTCCTTCGCCGAATACCCCGTAGCTTGTGCTACGGGGATGAAGGCGAGGAGAACCCTCCGTAGCCTTGGCGAAGGGGGGTGCGGCTTCGGAGAATTTCGCAAGATACCCCGCAGCGTGCTGCGGGGAACTTGATTGAGACATTCGGCGGCATGAGACACCACCGAGCCCCTGGCGCGTACTAATCGAAATGAATCGGCTGGTATCGAACAGCACCTCAGCAACTATAGCGTCTTGAGCGGCTCAGCCTTCTATGCTCCC
>Ga0224495_10002416_pt1 | contig 12175 bp, 12 predicted proteins | sample SF_Jul11_sed_USG_FD_168128 | JGI IMG/M metagenome (GOLD analysis project Ga0224495, IMG submission 168128) | Sediment microbial communities from San Francisco Bay, California, United States - SF_Jul11_sed_USGS_4_1 | ecosystem: Environmental > Aquatic > Marine > Sediment | place: USA: California... | reverse complement strand
GCGGAGCACCGCGCGATATCCCTTCTCGCCGAGCTCCTCCGCCGCCTTCTTCACGTTCGTGTGGTCGTAGGCGTAGGCGCGCTGCAACAGCTCGCGCTGCTCCGGCGAGAGCTCCGAGACGAGCCGCCCCATCACCTCCACGATGCGCCGCTGGGACGCGCGCACGACGGGATCCTCCTCGCTGCCCGTGGCAATTGGTGTCGCGGCGAGCCGGATGTGCATGCCCATGCAGATGCGCCGTTCGTACTCGGTCAGCTTCTCCCCCGCCTCCTCCACGCCGTCGCGATCGGCCTGGAACGTCCCCGTTCCGCACGCCACGTGCAGCATCATCGCGAAGCGCATCGCCCTGATCTGTAGCCTGTGGCGAGCCTCGGCGCGGAGGACGTCGAGCATCGCGAACATCGCGCGAAAGAGCCCCCACGTCTCGGGCTTGGTGTCGTACGTCGCCCGATCGAGCTCGGGGATGCCGGTGCCGACCGCGATGGTGCCCTCCTGCTTGAAGTCGTCCTCCTGCTCCTTGGCCCGGTACATGCGGATCACGTAGGCCGCCGCGCGATCGACCTGCTTCGGCACCAGGCGGCGGTAGAGTTCTTCCTGCTCGGGGGTGAGCCCGAAGAGCGGCGTGTAGCGCTTCGACATGATCAGGTATCCCCCGTGCCGTCCTTCTTCCGTGGCTCGGCGAACGCTCGCAGGTTCACCTTGTCGCTCTCCTGCGGCACGGCCCGCGGGCGCAGCGCCTTGAGGAGATCCTGCGCGTACGGGTCCGTGTGCAGAGCGAGGCGCAGCAGGCTGCGCATCTCGTCGAGCAGCACGGGCGGATACACTCGCGCGTAGGGCGCCACGGCGGCCTCCACACGGGCGTCGATCAGCGCCTCCATGACGGGGTCATCAGTGGCTTCGTCGCTCATATCGTCCTCCGCTGGGGGTGAGGCATCTCGCCGGGGGCCGTTTCCCCGCTTTCCCGCTCCTACAAAGGGATCGCTCGGGCCGGGCGGGCAGTGTCCAAGAAAATGCAGGGCTCATCGCTCGACCCCGAAGAGGGGCCCCGACGTCGGGGGCTCCTCACCCCGCGCGCTGGGCTGGTGCTTGGACGGGTCGTCCACCGCGGCGGCCTTCTGCCGGGCCCGCTTCGGTGCCACGCGGCGAACCGTGGGCACGGCTGTCAACGAGGGCGGAACCGTCGCCGTGGCTATCGGCGCGGCCGTGCTCGCGGTCGGCGCGGCCGTCGTGCTCGCGGTCGGCGCGGTGCTCGCCGTGGGCAGCGCGGAGACTCCCACAGCGGCAGCGGGTCCTCGGAACAGGAGCGCAGCGCTCCCGCCGGCGAGCGCAACGACGAGTGCGGCGGCCAGCATGATCCCGACATTGGTCGCGCGGTTGCGGCGCCGCGAGGCGTCCGGCTGAGGCGTCGGCCGATCGTACGCTTCGCTTCGTGCTGCGGCGCGAGCTTCGGCCTGCGCCTGCTCCAACGTCTTGCCCTGCTTGGCCAAGAGCGTCGCCGCCGACTCGATCATCTTGACCGTGCCCTTCGGGCCGAGCTCGGGAGCGTCGACGACCTTCGGCTCCTTCACCTTCTCGGCGGGCACGGGAGCACCGGCGGCGCCGTGCCCACCGGCAAGGCGTCGCGCCATCTCCGCCTTGATCGCGGCCTCGGCGATGAGCACGCGCTCGTGCACCGTCGCGGCAGAAACGCCGGTGCGCTCGGCGATTTCGTCGATGGGCCTCTTCTTGACCTGGTTCCAGATGAACGGCAGCCGAAGCTCGTCGGGGAGCTCGTTGATCACGTCGGCCAGGATGTCGGCGTAACGGCGCCGGTCCTCGGAGTCGGGCGCGACGTCCTCCAGATCAGGGTCGTCGTCATCGTCGCTCGCGGTCGGTGTCGGCTCGTCGGCGATGTTGCTCGCGATCGGTGTCGGCGCTGGCTCGACCGCGGGTGCCGATACGGGCGAGCCCCCAAGCTCGGGCCTCTTGGTCGCGATACGCGACACGCGAGAAATCCCCACCTCCGGGGGGAGCATCGCCCGCCGCGACCACGTCGAGAAACCATTGTCGTGCTCGGGCGCCTCGGGTACCTCCGGCGCCTTGTCGGTGACGGCGTACGGCAACGGCGTGGCCGCTCGCGGCTGGGGCGCTTCGTCGTTCGGTCCAGCGTCCTGCTCGCCGTGAGGCCGCGTGTCGGCCGGAGGCGGCGTGAGAGGAGGAGCTTCTTCCGGCGGGGCGAGCGTGGCGGCGAGCGTCGTGAGCGGCTCGAGATCCTTGTCGGCCGCGAGCTGATTCAGCGCGGCCGTGAGCACGTCCCGGAGTTCCTCCGCGTTGCGAAATCGCTTGCTCGGATCCTTCGCCAGCCCTTTGTTGAGGATCTCGACGATGTGGCGCGGCAGCCATGGAGCAACCTGATCGGGGAGGACGTGCGGCTTGTCGATGATGCGCGAGCACGTCTCGAACCACCCGGGCAATCCGCCGCCGAAGTCGAAGGGATGGCGGCCGGTGAGCACCTGGTACAGCACGACGGTCAGCGAGAACAGATCGCTCCGCTCGTCCAGCACCTGGTTCCGGACCTGCTCGGGCGACATGAACGGCCACGTGCCGACCTGGAAGCCGGTAGTCGTATGCAGCACCAGCTCGTTGTGCAGGAACTTGCTGGCGCCGAGGTCGAGGATCTTGACCACGCCATCGACGCACAGAAACAGGTTCGCCGGCTTGATGTCGCGATGGATCGCGATGGTATGAACGGACCCCATGCCACGGCACACGTCGCGGATGATCGCGAGGGCCCAGGGGATCGGCAGCTTGCCTTGCTGATCGAGGATCTCTTGGAGCGTCTTCCCGCGAAGGAGCTCCATCGCCATCCAAGCGAGGCGGTCTTTCTTTCGGAGCCCGGCCGCGAGCACCTGCACGACGTTCGGGTGATGGATCTCCTGGAGCGCCTTGCTCTCGGCGCCGAACCGCACCATGGCCTTCGGGTCGTCCGCGTTCTTGGCCACCATGACCTTGATCGCGACGAGCACGCACTTCTCCGCGCCGCGCTTCCACCACTCTGCGCGGTAGACCTCGCCCATGCCCCCCTTACCGAGCAGCCCGAGAATGATGAACCGGCCGCCGCCTCCGTCAGACAGCTCTTCGCCCACGCTGAGCACGAGCTCGGGAGGAGGAGGAGGCTCGATCGACATGGGGGCGGCGGGCATGGCGACCTCGGCAGGGTAGCCGAGCGGCTCTTGTTGATGGTGCATCGCGCGCTCGCTCATCGACGGAGCCAGTGAACGACCAGCACGCCGAGCTCGAGCACGGCGAGCGCGAGCACGATCGCGAGCACCGCGAGCTGCACCCGCGAGAACCTTCGCCAGAGAGGCACGGACGGTCGTGGACGATTCGTCACCCACTGCGGAGGGGGCGGCGGCGTCGTGAGCACGGGGCGCGCGGTGGTCGATCGCGCGAGCGGCAGCGTCGCGATCGTCTCGTCATCCACCAGCGCTGCCGCCGATGGCAGGCGCGTCGTCTTCGCGGTGGCCGCTGGGGACGATTGAGCTTGGAACACCCGGAGGTCCACGCGCTCCGTCGCTGGCCAGCGCTGCCGAGCCGCTGGGCTCGGGGTTAGGTCCACTTGCGCGAGCGCCGCCGCGAAGGCCCTCGCGTCGGGGAAGCGATCCTCGGGTGCCTTCGCAAGAGCCCGCAGCACGATGCGATCGAGCGCTTCAGGGATGGGCTGCTCGGCCTGCATCGACGGCGGCTTGGGGATCTCCTTCACCTGGGCCGCGAGGATGTCGAACATCTCGCGGTGGTGGTGGAACGGGTCGCGCCCAGCGAGGAGCATGTAGAGCACGATCCCCGCCGAGTAGAGGTCCGCCCGGTGGTCGATCGACTGGCCGAGAACCTGCTCCGGGGCGACGAACCGAGGCGTGCCCACGATCATCCCCTTCGCCGTTGGGAGCGCGAGCGGCGTCGGCGCACCGGCGGCGGACGGGTCGATCACCTTGGCGAGCCCGAAGTCGAGGATCTTGAGCACGCGCTCGCCCCCAGCGCGCGCGCCGTCGCAGAGGTAGACGTTCTCGTGCTTGATGTCGCGGTGGATCACGCCTGCGTCGTGCGCCGCCGCGAGGCCGTCGAGGAGCTGCTGCATCAGCGCGATCGCCTCCGCGGGCGGCAGGTACTTCCGCGCCCGGAGCTCGTCGCGCAGCGTGCAGCCGGTGAGGCGCTCGAAGACGACGTACGCGCGCCCGTCCGGCGCCTGCCCGAGATCGAGCGCCGAGACCACGTGCGGGCTGCGCGCGGCGACGGCGGCGACGGCTTGCGCCTCCAATCGGAGCCGGTCGGCGAAACCTGGGTCGCGCGCGTACTGTTGCCGGATCACCTTCACGGCGACGGGCTTGCGCAGGAGCACGTCCTCCGCCTCAACGACCTCCCCCATCTGGCCCGCCCCGAGCTTGCGGGTGACTTTGTAGCGCCCGCCGATGAGCGGTGCCTCCATTGGCTGCGCTTGGGCGGCAGGCTCGCCCTTCTTCTCGTCGGAGTCGACCATGGCCACACCTCGAGCGGGCTCGGACGCCCTTCCTGCTAAGGGATCGGTTTTGGCGGGCGGGGAGTGTCCAAGAAAATGAGGGGGGCACTTCGCCGCTCTTTCGGTGCTTTCGGTGAGCTGGAGCTGCTCCGAGAGCCACGCCGCGGGCGCTCGGTGCGGACACGCATCGCGCTGCGCTCGCGACCGGTGGGCGCCGCTCCACCCGAAGCGGAGGCGGCGGCCGAGTCGGCTCCGGGCGAGGCCAGCGGGTACGCGCGCTGGCGCCGAGCTCCGCGCCGTGGGCCCTGGACTTCGCCGCGCCGTCGAGCTGAATGAACGCCGCAAGCGGGGCAATCTGATCACCCGCCGGACCGGGACGCGGACCGGGATCGGGGGGCACGTCACCGCCGAAGGAAGAGGTTGACGAGGGGGCCGGCACGCACCCCAAGGTTGTCGCCATGCCGTTCGCCAAGAAGCCCTCGGCCTACGTCTCCCCCGCTGCGCGGGCGCGCGAGATCATGGCCCAGGTCGCTGCCGGCAAGTCCCCGGACCTCTCCGAGACGACGCTGGAGAACGCGCGCCGGATCGACGCCCTGAGCTGGGGGATCAAGACGGACCTCGACGCCCTCGAAGCGCCCAAGCATGTCTACCGGTGGGTGGCGCGGGCCCCGGCGAACGGGCCCAGGAGGGTCTACACGCCGACGCACGCGCGCGCCGAGCTGGTTCTGCACCTTCGCCGGAGCTTCGAGCGCGGTGACGAAGACGGCTGGTTCCTCGAGCGCGAGCTCGGCGCGGCGCTGCGGGCGTGGATGGTAGAGGTGCAGGCGGCGCGGAAGCGGGGCGGCATCTTTCCGCGCGCCGACCAGATCCCGCCCGAGCGCTACATGGAGGCCATCGTCGCCTCGGCGAGCCGGTCCTTGCCCGAGCCCGGGGCCAAGCAGCGAGCGCTGGCGAAGCAGATCGCGCGGAAGATCAACCAGGGCTGACCGGCCTCGGTGTGCAGCCGGGTCGGAGGCGAGCGCGTGTGCCGGCGTCAAAGTGCCGGAATGCAGTTCCCAACACGCAGGATGACTATTCCGGCATGGGTCCGAGCGAAATCCCCGTAGACGTGCCGTAGACGTGCCGGAATGCGGCGTCCAACGCTCTGGGAGCTTCATTACGGCAAGTCGTTGGCACGCTACGCTCCTGCATGGCCGATCCCCCGAAACCCGCCCCGACCTACGTTTCCCCGGCGGTTTTGGCTGGCCGCATCCTCGCCCGTGCTCGCGCCGGCGAGCACGTCTCCGAGTCGGCGCTCACCACCGCCCAGCGGATCGAGGCGCTCTCGTTCGGGGTCGCGCAGCAACTGGCGACCCACGAGGCGCCGTACCGGGTTGCAACCTGGGTCGCGTGGGCGAAGCTGCCGAGCGACGTGTTCAGGCGCGCAGAGCTCGCCGTTCTCCTCCGGCGCGCCCGCCCATCCAAGGGGTGGCCAGACACTGGACACCTCAAGGTCGCCTTCGACGTCTTCCTCCAGGCCCGCGTTGCCCGTTACGGTCGCAGCGGCATGTCCGTGCTGATGTCGGTGTCGGACGTGCCGGTCGAGCATTACACCGCCGCCATCGACGCCCTGCCCAAGCGTCGACGGCGACGCGCTGCCGAGGAGAGCGACGTGCCGCCCGTGATCGTGGCCGAGAGCGACGTGCTGCGCGCGCTCGTCGAGGCCAGGCCACCAAAGCGCCCCCGGCCGCCCGTGATCAAGCTGCGCACGACGCCCCTCCGCACCGACGCCAAGCCGGCCGCGCCGCGCGCGGCTCCTGCGGTCGATGTCGATCGCGTGTTGGTCGAGAACGCGCGGCTTCGCGCGCAGCGCCAAGAGGACGAGCTGGAAGCCGAACGCCAGAAGGAGCTCCACCGCCGCGAGATCGCCGAGCTCACGGCCAAGGTCGAGGCTCTGCAATCCCGCTCCGGGGGACCGCCGGCGTGGGTGGTGCTCGGAAGCGCCGCCGCCGGCGCGGTAGCGACCGAGATCGTGCGCAGGGGCGTCGATTTGCTCCACGCCGGGGATGCGCAGGCCCCCGGCGCGGCAGTCGGCTCGCTCGACGGTGAGGCGCTCCTCGGGCGGCTGCTCGACGTGTTCGACAACCTCGCCCGCGCGCAGCAGCACGCGGAGCAGGGCGCGCCCGCATCGGCGATCGCCGAGGGGCTGCGCATCGTGCAGGGGCAGCTCGACGAGGCCCTCGCCCGCAGCGGCGTCGAGCGCGTGCCCACGGTGGGGCAGCTCTTCGATCCCAGCAGGCACGCGGCGGTCGAGCACATCGAGGCGACCGAACCGGCGGGCGTCGTGCTGCGCGAGGTGCTCCCGGGCTACATGGCCGGCGGCCGGCTGCTCCGAGCGCCGAGCGTGGTGGTCTCGAAGGGCCGGGCCGGGTGACGGTGGCGCCTTCGACATTGCACGTTTACACGGCAAGTGTTAAAATCATGCCGTGATCGCCAGCTTCGGCAGCAGGGGGACCAGGGACATCTACGATGGTCTCGACACCCGAGCTGCCCGCCAGACACTACCGAAGGCGCTCTGGCCCCTCGCGCAGCGGAAGCTCGACATGATCCATGCAGCGTACGACGTGATGGATCTGCGGAGCCCCCCGGGGAACCGGCTCGAGCCCCTGAAAGGCAACCTGCTGGGTTTCTACAGCATCCGCATCAATGACCAGTACCGGATCATCTTCCGGTTCGAGAACCATGCGGCGCACGACGTAGAGATTGTCGACTACCACTAGGAGAGCATCGTGATTCCCAAGAACCGCCCGCCCACGCATCCTGGAGAGGTCCTGCTCGAGGAGTTTCTGAAGCCGATGGATCTTACGCAGGTGGCGCTGGCGGAGCGCATGGGCGTCCCGATCCAGCGTCTCAACACGGTGATCGCAGGCAAGCGATCGGTGACGGCCGAGACGGCGCTCCTGCTCGCCCGCGAGCTCAAGACCACGCCCGAGTTCTGGATGAACCTCCAGAACGCGGTGGACCTGTACCACGCGGCGAAGCGCCTCGCGTCCTGATCCAGAGGGTCACTCCCGCGAGCCGTGAGCTGGTTCAGCTCGACGAGGCCGGTCTCGAAGGGGCGGGGTGGCCGACGTCGGGCGATGAACAAGTCGATTCGGCCGTCGTGGACGACTACCCTCCGCGGCACATGAGCGAATCAGAAGACATCCCGATCGAGTACGAGCTGATCCGTGACGCTGCCCTCGCGAACGTCGTCGTACTCGACACGCAGATCGCGCCCACGACTGGGGATGACAAGCACGTGCGCATCGAGGGACGGCTGGGGCTCGCGGAAGACGAGGACGGGGAGCCTGAATCCGACGTCGAGCACTTTGCGTTCCCGTTCATCTACGTCATCGGCGTGCTGTCGTTCACGGACGCTCGACCTCGAGGGGTCTCGGACATGCACTTCGAGGAGAAGGACGATTGGATGGTCGGCGACATGCTCCGCCGCCTCCGCTTCGAAAACGGAGCGCTCCACTTCTACGCCGACTACGTGCGCGGCCGGTGCGTGAAGACGACGCTGATCCTTCGCGCTGACGGCATGTTCGTGCTCGAGACCGTGAACCGGGGCGAGGCCGCGACGAGGTGGATCGCGAAGCTCCAGGGGAAGAAGATCCTGAGCGCCGTCGATGCGCCGGCCGAGTGAGGCGCCGCCGATCACCCCGCGTTGCGTCAGAGGACGTCCGACAAGGGAACGTTATCGGACATCGGCTCCACCCGCTGCGCTGGTGCGCCTTGACTTCGGTTCCGAGGAGCACATCCTTGAATGCACTCCAAGAAGCACGTTCAAGGATCGGAGGTGGTGGACCCCCATGCGTCGAGTATTCCCTACCGGAAAGTGCTGGTGCGGCTGCGGCGAGAGCACCGAACGAACCTCGTTCTTCGTCCCCGGTCACGACAAGAGGGCCGAGGCCAAGGTGGTGAAGGAAGTCTACGGGAGCGTGGTCGAGCTCCTCGCGGCCCACGGCTACGGGCCCGATGGCCGCGATCCCTCGACGCCCCATCTCCGCGACGCCCTCGATGTGAAGGGCCTCCAACTTCTTGAGGATTGGGAGTGGAATAAGGAGCCGCCGAGGGAAGAGTCCCCCAGGAATATGCACGTCGTGCTCGAGTTTCTGAACGTAGAAGACCGCACACGACCGCTCTGTCGCGCAGAGAACTTCCACGTGCGATATCTGGCCAGTGACCGTGTAGCTCACTTTGAGCGGTGTTCGTCGACCAAAGTGAGTGGGTGCAACCTGACGATCCCTTCCGGCAGCAAGTTGACCGTGCCTTTCGTGGACATCGGCTGGGTCTACATCGAGCGCGATGAACGCAACTTTCCTACGGGTGTCGTCCGCCTGCGGGGAGCTATCGTGCCCGACCCCATCCGGTTCCTGCCGTTCGGCTGATCTATCCTCGCGTCCGTGATCACCCCCGCCACGCTCGCCCCGACGCCCAACACCGACGAGCTCGGGCTCCTCCTCGAGCACGCGCGCACCTTCGCCGACGCCGCCCACGCCCCCAACACCAGGCGCGCCTACGGTGCGCAGTGGCGCAGTTTCGTCGCGTGGTGCGGCGCCTTGCGCTTGCGTCCGCTGCCCGCCGCGGCCGACACCATCGCGCTCTACGTCGCCGCGCTCGATCGCGAGGGCCTCGTCCCCGCCTCCGTCGACGTGGCGCTCGCAGCGATCGCCAAGATGCACCAGGCGCACGCGCTTGAGTCGCCGTGCACAGCACCGGCCGTCGCCGCGGTCCGCGCCGGCCTGCGGCGCACACGCGGAACCGTGCCGCGACAGGCGGCGCCGCTGCGCATCGACGAGCTGCTCGCCGTCGTCGGTGCGATCGGTGCCGATCTCCTCGGCCTCCGCGATCGGGCGCTGCTCCTCCTGGGCTGGTGCTCCGCCGTCCGCCGCTCCGACCTCGTCGCGATCGACGTCCCGGAGCTGGTGTTCACCGGCGACGGCGCCGAGGTCTTCTTGCGCCGCTCGAAGACCGACCAGGAGGGCGAGGGCTTCTGGATCGGCGTGCCCTTCGCGCTCGATCCCGCTGCGTGCCCCGTGCGCGCCGTGCGGGCGTGGGTCGATGCGGCAGGCATCACCGCGGGGCCCGTGTTCCGGCCGCTGCGCGGGCGCCGCGTGCTCGACCGGCGCCTCTCCGATCGCGCCGTCGCGCGCGTGGTGCAGGCCCGCGCCACGGCCGCGGGGCTCGACGCCTCGCGCCTCTCCGGGCACTCGCTGCGGGCGGGGTTTGTGACGTCGGCCGCGCGCGCCGGCAGGAGCGAGCGGGCGATCATGGATCAGACCGGCCACCGGTCGTTGAAAATCGTGCGGCGCTACATCCGCCGCGCGACGCTGTTCGAGGAGAACGCCGCGGCGGGCTTGCTCTGAAACGCCCTGCGCGCACACCGCGCCGCCATGCTTCGCCGGGTGACCTGCGTGACCACCGGTCGTCACATCGTGCTGCCTGAGCCGCCGCGGCCTGTGCTCCGCGGCGCGAGGGCGGATCCGTGGTCCTTGACGGTTGCCTAAATCAGTCTTACAAGACGTAAGAATCTATGAGCCATGACGATCGACTTCCAACCCTCTCGGGCAAGGAGAGGATCATCCTCGAGCTCCTCATCAACAGTGGCGAGATGTATGGCCTCGAGCTGGTCAAGGCTTCCGATGGGGAGCTGAAACGCGGCACGGTGTACGTCACGCTGGACAGGATGGAGGACAAGGGCTTGGTCGAGTCGCGACAGGAAGACCAGGCAGAGCATGGTGGAATTCCACGGCGGCTGTATCGACCGACCGGCCACGGCGCACGGGTGCTACGAGCAATCGAAGCGTTCGCCATGGCGATGCGGGGAGGCGGCGAGGTGGCGTCATGACGTGGTGGAAGTGGTACGGGTTCTTCGGCACGCTGTGCCACCTGGCAGCGGCATCGGCTATCATTCTCGGCGTCGAGGGCCCCCGTGCAAACGCCGTAGCCGCCGTGCTCATCTCGGTCGCCTTGGCGACCAGGCAATGCGAAGAGAGCGTGTCCCCGTGGAGAAGACTCCGGGACGCCACGATCGCCTGGGTGCGCGGTCGGGTCGGACCGAGGTTTCCGTGGATCTATTCGGTAGGTCTGGGGATGGTGGTGTGCGCGCAAATGTTGCCCGGCGCCCATTCGTATCTTAGAGCGGCGTTGATCCTTGTCGGGCTCACACTGGGTCGTCGAGGATTCGACCAGCCGTTGCCTTCGCTCCTGGAGCGTCTCCGAATTACCGGGCACTCCCAAATCGTGCGGCCTCCTGGCAGCACATGTCGTTCGGTCATCGACTTTTTCTATTCACCGAAGACTGTTGCACGGGTGTTCGACCCGATCCTTGCGGATATGCAAGCCGAGTGGGTCGAAGCCATCGCGCGCGGGCGTCACTACAAGGCCAGCTGGATTCGGCTCCGTGGGTACTGGGAGATCGCGAGAGCGGCGGGGTTCCACTCGCTCCTGCGCGCGCTTCGACCCATCATGACACTCTTCACGAGTTCCGCGTGATTGCTCGCGGACATGGCGGTCTCCTTACGGCCTGGTGCCGGACGCGCCTCAGCGTGAGGCCAAGATAGCTAGCGAGAAGGTGACTTCTCGGCAGCTATCACGATCGCACGACCATTCTGCCCTACCACGGTTCCCTGGGGGGCTCGTACCCTCGAGGCGCGCCAGGGACATCAGGGGAACGCGGCGTCCGCCCGAGCTGGCGGCGGCGCCCCTCTTCTCTGCGCGCTGCGCCGATCGCCCGCAGGTACGCAGCCACCTCGTCGGGCTCGGTGATCACCTCCACGGGGGGGAGAAGGGCTCGCTCCGCAAGGTGCCCGGTGGGTGATCGTCCCTTCCGGGATCGCCGTGGTCATCGGGGATGTGCCGCCCATCGAGAACGGTTTGCAGGGCCAAGGGCCCATCGCCTCGTTCGCGAGCCTCGCCGCGCGCAGGCTCCTACGCGCCGACTCGCCGGTCGCCCGCCTGTGGGCGGGGGTGGCGCCCGCCCCCCAGAGCGCGCCCTTCTGCCAGGCCATGCTGGGCTCCGGGGAGCTCCTTGCCATCCGTGGCGGGCCTCGCTGCCCTGCCGCGTGGGACGTTTCGCATGCCATCGCCGCCGACGACACTCCTGCTGCCCTGAGCTGCCCTGACGCAGCGCTTGATCGGCACGGCGGCCATCCCGTACGCTGCCGGGGCGATCGCCATAGCTGCGAAAGGGAGCGCGCCGTGCCCAAGGTCATCATCGATAATCAAGCAAAAAACTTCTTCGACAACGTCTACAAGCGCTCGGTAACGTTCAAGGAGGTCGTCAGCGGTGCGCTGCTGGGAGGGGATATCACGTACGTCCTCACGAACGGCGATGTGTCGTTCTACGACCACGAAAAGCGCATCATATCCATCGGCGTGGAGAACGACACGGTGCGGGTGGACTCGGACATCATCTTCGAGATGTGCAACGCCTACCACGAGCAGCTCGGATCTCGGAAGCCGATGAAGGATTTCGAGGACGCGATGAAGTACGCCGAGGCGACCGAGGCGTCGGAGTGGCTCAGCGTCAAGAAGCACTTCGAGATCGTCAACGAGCTGGAGAAGAGCGACATCAGCTTCGCGCCGCTCAACCGCTTCAAGCCAGGGTTCCTGCGCAAGGAGAAGCCCTGGACCGTCTTCGGCAACTACCTCGAGGAC
>Ga0224495_10002415_pt1 | contig 12177 bp, 17 predicted proteins | sample SF_Jul11_sed_USG_FD_168128 | JGI IMG/M metagenome (GOLD analysis project Ga0224495, IMG submission 168128) | Sediment microbial communities from San Francisco Bay, California, United States - SF_Jul11_sed_USGS_4_1 | ecosystem: Environmental > Aquatic > Marine > Sediment | place: USA: California... | reverse complement strand
TTTCGAACTTCTCTTCGTAGAAGTGCTCCTTATCGATGTGGAGGTTAAGTGTGAACGGCTCGCGGAAGATCGAATCCTCGGCGGACTTCTTGGCGAAATCGCCTACTGCAAACGTGATGCTGGCAGAAGCAAGAAACAGAAATGTTGAGATGAGTATTTTCATAGTGTGTTTGAGTGTCCGAGTAATGTCTAACGACGCGGTCACGCGCCGCCTTCGGGCGCGTCGCTGTGGACCGCGATGTTATCTTTTCAAGATATCTTCGTGAGCGGACCCATATGGGCCAATATTTGCATTGGGATCAACGAAGGATCGTGGCGCCCAAAAATGCTTCAAATTTATGCCTGCGCTTCGAATCGCCTCAATTATCTTTGCGCTCTCTTCCGGAGTAACTTTTACTTCAGACCACAATTCAAATACGGCATCTTGATGCTGCGACTTATATTTCCTTAGCACTTCTGTCAGGTCGTTGAGTTTAACGCCTTTTAGGCGTGTGCCTTCGATCTTAAAAGTTCGAGAAGGTTCGAAAACATATTTTATCGTTGTAAGTTTTCCTTCCGGCCTAGATTGGCCCGCGGCGGATTCGAAAAGAAGAAAATTTGCACTAATTCCGATTATAAGAATCAGCAAGAATATGTTTTTTCGATTCATCGTTTTCTCTATCAGATAACGCCGAGATGTGCCACACCGGCCACGAAGACACCAGGAAACTTGGCGCGTTGTCCCCTGTGTCGGCACGAGCGACGTGTTATGTGGCATTTTTTTCATTTACTCGAATGTTGCGTTTGCGAATTACATCCAGACAGCCTTCGCAAATTACCATGATCTTTGCGAAACCCTCAGAGCGGTCGTTCCATTCGCCTTCCTCTATTAAAATGGAGTCATACTCATCGCACCACGCATGTTGAAAGGGAAGTTCTGGGTCATGTGGCTCACTCGGTTGGTGAAAACCGAGCCCTTCTCCGCATTGAAGGTGTGAGCAAACAAACGAAGGTTTCCGCAGACCATGCGTAGGACACTCCATCATGCTGCTTTTATTAAGTGGATTGCCCATGCTCTATTTCTGCCACATAACGACAAAGCTGTGCGGTGAAAACGAAGCGCAGCGTAGTCTGCATCCCACGAGCGCATTGTTATGCGTTTTAGTTGAATACAATTATATTTCCTTGTTTTGGTGAATAGCTTGCTGCCTCTGGGCCAACATAGTCTTTGTCTTTCATTGATACTGAGATATACACACCAAATTCAAAAATTATTCGTAATTCTTCATTAGTAGAATGAGCCGATTTTACTTTTAACCCCACCAATTGCTGTACCGCTATATTTTCTTGTTTTGGGCTAACCACGATAAATGAATTCTCTACAACAAGTTGTCCGAGATCGAAATCTAGCGAGCAGCCTTTAATTTTCAACAGCTCGTTTTTATCGCCCACATCTACATAAGTTGCTTCTGATGTAGAAATGCTTTCTAACACTGCGCCTTCTATTTGTTTAAACGGTTCCACTTTGTTTTCTACGCATAACGTAAAAGTAAGGGGCTGCGCGCTTTTGCGCAGTCCCTTTTGACTGCCGGGTTGGGCTTCAAATAACTCATACATCCTCAACTAGGAAGAGCTGAACACTTGGCGTAATGGAACGCGCTTTATGTTTTGTGAGAGCACCCGTTGGAATGAAGATACCAGAACCTGGGCTGTAACTAACAATTTGGCCATCGAAATCAATTTCTAATTCTCCATTGAGAACAAAACCAATGTGCCCTTTTTCGCACCAGTGCGGCTCAACGAAATCGGATGTAAATTCGAGCAATCGCATCTGCTTCTTTCCGTCACTAAATATTTTGAAGCGAGCACCCGGCATCGCTTCTTGCCACTCTAGGAAATCAAACACCACTTTGCATTTTTCCATTGCTCACTCCTTTGATGCATAACATATAATTATATAGTTTCTATATTACCCAGCGAAGATGTCAAGAAATTTTATAAAAAGCCAAGGTTTACATAAAATGGGCGGCTCGATTTTTAAACTATCTTGAATCAAATCAAATAAATCAACGGCAAAAAATGAAAATGCAAAAAATTATATTATGTCCATAAAAAATACAAATCAATACCCAGGCTGGCAAATCTGTTTTTGATCTGACAAGCCAGTCTGGCTGTATCATTGTCTCTATGTGATCAATCCGTTCATTTGTATGGCGAATTTTTCTGTCAAGAAAATCCTCAATCCATTGCATATAAACAAACCTTGCATTTCAGCGCCACTTATAATCTCTATTAAAGAGTTTGGATCATTTTGTAAACATCAGCGGATTGTTTGTTATAATCTTTACGGCCTTTTTGCGCGCAACGCGCAAAAAGAAAGAAATTGCTGCGTGTGCCAATATGAAAATCTGTAGAAACGCATGATCATGCGTTTCTACAGATCACGAAAAACCAACCTTGTTTATAATGCCTTTAGTTTTGAAACATAAGGATTGTTTTTAATGTAAAATCGCCACGGCAGGTCAATTCCCTTTGAAATTCCAATTCTTGTTGTAACTTCAATATCGTCATCGTTAATATTTTCACCGCTAGAAATATAAATGTCTTTGCTTTGCAGCGAATGACCATTTTGTATTTTGGAAATGTCAAAAGCCTGACAAAGTTTTGCCGGGCCGCTGCACAATTGACGTGTGGAAATATTTTTGCCTCTGTTTTTTTGCATAACTTCAATGCCTTCCAGCGGCTGAAGCGCGCGGATTAAAACGGCCGCCGCAATATCTTCTGGCTCGCTAACAATGTTCATACAATGGTGCATTCCATAGGTAAAATACACATACAGACAACCGGGCTGACCAAACATCACGGCATTGCGGGGGGTTTTACCGCGATGGGCATGACACGACGGATCGCCGTCTTCGTGATAGGCTTCAGTTTCCACAATTTTGCCGATTAGTTTTTTACCGTGTATGATTCTGGTAAAATGTTTTCCCAGCAGTGCTTTTGCCAGGGTTAGCGTATCTTGCAAATAAAATGCAGAGGGGAGAATTTTGTCGACGGGTTTTTCATTTCGAATCGTCATCGGCTTCCCCGTCAGAGGCGTCGTTCGATTTTAAATCTTCTTCTTGACCCAGCTCTAATAACGGAAGGGCTTTAACGGCATTCCCTGCGATTCCACGAATGGAGCTGTACATGTGGGTTGTGTTTAAAAGCACCTTCTCAATTTGTTTTTCGCGCTTGCTCCAGATTCCCTTCATTGCATTTTTTTCTTTTTCAAGATCCATCTGCATCTGGGTAAAACCTTCAACAATGGCTTCAATCTGCAGTCTAAATTCGTTGCTGGTTAAAAAGCCATACAGCATCACCATTTTTTCGCCTTTGTTTTCCTGGGTGGCGGCGGCATTGCTCAGCAACACAAGCGTTTCTCGAAGTACAACGCAGAGACTTTTAAATTCTTCAAATGTACAAACCCATATGCCGTCTTTTTGACCCATTCTTTCCATATCTGCCGGCATAACTTCGGTAACCAGAACGCCGATGTCGGCATTTTTTCGGCGGATGTCGGCTTTAAATTTTTCGATCCATGCAGGTTGAAAATTTTTTGTCCGTTTGCTTTCATAATATATGGAACCGCAATTTTGACGATCTGCGGTATTAACAATTTGAAAACAATCTGCGCCCTGTGCGCCTTTTTTAATTTCTTCTATCGTATCGAAAGGAAACTGACCTGACAACCACTCTTCAATGACCAGCTCCTGGGCTTCGCCCTGACGCTGCATGGAACCTTGCTCCGCCTGCCTTTGCGCTTCTTTAAGTTTTTCATTGAGTTGATCAATCAATTGATCTCTCTCTGAAATTTTCATGATGGCCTTTGCTTCTTCAGTTTTTTGAATTTTTTCGCGCTCTTGGTGAAGCGTCACGTTTAATTTTTGTTGAATTTCAAGCTCAATAGCGTCTCGCAGTTCGTCTTTTTCGCGCTTTAATTTCTCGATTTCAACTTTTGATTTGTTGAGCTCTTTAACCTGCTCTGATTTTTCATTGAGTTCATTTTGAAGACCTTTAACAAATTCAGACTGTTCTTCTTCAAGTTTTTTCTTAAGCAATGTTTCGATCTTTATTTTTTCATTTTTTATGCCAGACTCAATTTTGCTCTCGATATTTTTTTTCTCAATTTCAAGCTCTTTCTGCTGAGCTTTTATTTGATCTTCCTGAACTTTAAATTTGCTTCGTTCTTCCGAAAGTTGATCGTTGTATTTTTTTTTAATTTCTTCTTCGATTTGATGCGACAAAATTTCACTTACGTCGATTTGATGCCCGCAGCTTGGGCATTTTATATTGTTGGAGTCAAGACTCATGAGTTTTCCTTACTTATTTTAAATGCATCGCTTATTGCCACATGAGTTTAAATATTTTGTTTGCCCAACCCTTCCAGCTTAAATGAGGTCTCATTCCGTCGTCCGGCAGAGGCAGCAACGTGATCATTTCGTAAAGACCGGTCTGGGTATAGTGCTGATATAAATTAGGATAGTATCTGGTTTCAAGACTCAGGTCGCCCTTAAACACCATGGCGACAGAATTTAGAACCTTCAATTCTTCTCTGGTAAATACATCGGGAACACTGCTTTTAGATTTGTAAGTAAGCCCTTTCAATACAATCATTGAACCCGTTAAACCTCGCTCTTTAACTAAAAGCGGCGTGATCTCAATGTCGCCTTCTGTGACCATCGTGTGCATGACTTCATTAAACATTACAGGCTGCGGGCTACCCTCAATATGTAGATATTGAATTTCAGTGATCAAGCGCGAATATTTTTGAAAAAAATGACCGTCGGCATAGTACAGATGTTTACAAAGGCTTACGCGATTTAATTTTTCTGGTATTTTTTCGATAAAAAATAAAATTGCCGCCCGTAACTTGGGAAAGCCCGTATTCATATCAATGTGATAATCGTTCATTTTATTCTTTTCAAGCTTGTCCATGTTATCATCTCGGAGCAAATGCGTTATATTTACCAATATCTGAAGATGATCCCATATTCAGAAAGTTTAAACTTAATGGAACAAAAAATAACTGAGGCTGTACAGCAAAAAAAAGGATTTGTGTATGGTCTTGAGCACGAATTGGTTTATACGGCAGGCTTAAAAACAGCTCCGGAACATATATTACAAACGATAAACTTTGTAAAAACACGAAGAGGCGGATCCATCACCGTTCACAATCCAGGGCAATTGATCTTATACACCGTTTTACCGCTTGGCGAAATCAACAACAATCTTGAACGATACATCCGTGTACTTGAAGTTTGCATTATGAACGTTCTTTCATCGTATGGAATCACATCGTTTCAACACGACGAACATACCGGAGTCTGGACCAAGCGAGGAAAAATTGCTTTTATCGGAATTTCAGCCAAAAAAGGAGCAATTTACCACGGAGCGGCTTTAAATGTAAACAACGATTTAAACGATTACAAACCAATTTTAAGTTGCGGTCTTGATTTGCCCATAACCAGAATGATCGACGAACCGGAATTAAATACAACGTATTTATCGTTATCTGAGATATCCAAAATGTGGTTTGATACCTACGAAAAAATCATGCAACAAGAATTTTAAAAAACAATTTCAGGGGAAAAGTCTTTCCCCTAATGGAGTTGTCTAAAATGTTATAAATTTTGCGCTACAAGTAAATAGAGAAACCCGAAGCAAACCATTTTGGATGTTTAGACAACCCCATTACCCCATACGTATATTATGTTAAGTGCAATTAATACTTTATGTCGTCTTCATGAATAATACTCTAATTAAAAGAAAATGTAATTTCGAATTCAAGAGCGCTACATCCATGTAGCGCAAAACTACAATTTATTGTTTACTATTCATATTAGATATTTTAATGTATATCATAGGATTATTTTTTTAAGTAATATTATGAATCGTTCCCTATATTTTGATTATATCGACGAAAAACTCAATACTCATGCCACAAGAATAAATTCTCGCGGAAAGTTAAATATACTGAATTTGCATAACCATTCAGAACATTTTTATGCTTATTTTTGAATAAATTATATTCATGGAACCTCCAAAATCTGAATACAAATGTCCATAACGTTGAAGCTATAGACCTTGTGGACCATGAACATAAAATTATCGCACAAGTTTCGGCTACATCAACGAAAGAAAAAATCAATAGTTCCTTGTCTAAGGATATACTATCTAAACATAAAAACTATACGTTTATCTTCATCTCGATCTCTAAAGATGCAAGTGCTTTGCGAAAAAATACTTATAACAATGTTCATTTAGTCAACTTTGATCCTTCAAAAGATATCTATGATATCGTGAGTATTTTAAAACAAGTAAATGCATTAACAATAAATCCACTTAAAGATTTATACCAATTTATTAAGGGGGAATTAGGTAATGAAGTTGATTCAGTAAAATTGGAATCTAATCTTTCGATTATTATTGACATCTTGTCTAAAGAAGATTGGGATATTAATGAATCTTCGGATGCAATAAACACTTTTGAAATAGATCGAAAAATAGAATTTAATCAGTTAAATGAAGTAAAAAGTATAATTGATGATTATAAAATTCATTATAGTCGTGTAAATAGGATTTATACTCAATTTGATATAATGGGTAAAAATAAAAGTAGTTCAGTACTAGGCACAATTCGCAGGGAGTATTTAAAGGCATTGTCTATAAATGATGCAGATATATTATTTTTAACCGTATCTGAAAACGTGCAACAAAAAACAATTGGCAGTGCCAATTTCAAACCGATTCCTATAGATGAATTGGAGCTTTGTATTAATATCTTAGTAGTTGATGCTTTTGTTCGCTGTAAGATATTTAAAAACCCGCAAGATTATAAATATGCTAATACCTGAAAATATTCACCCAGAAAACAGCATATATTATAATGGCGCCCTTGTTTTAGAGGCAATACAGAATAACAAAAATAAAAATTTGCTGGATTTATACCAGATCATTTTAGAAAAACGTAGAATGACATTCTCTGTATTTATTTTATGTCTAGATTGGTTATTTTTAATAGATGCTGCCACTCTTGACGCGAACGGAGATATTGAATTATGTTCTTAAGGTCACTAACTATTACCAGCGATGATAAAGTTATTCGTGACATTATCTTTCATAATGGACTGAACTTAATTATTGATGAGACACCAAAAAGTAAACAAATTGCGACTGGAAACAATGTCGGCAAAACTACTGTACTCAAGTTAATTGATTTCTGTTTAGGTTCAAGTCCGAAAAATATTTACATTGACCCAGAGACTAAAAAGGATGAGTATTTATTAGTTAAAGATTTTCTTATCAATAAAAATGTTTTAATAACGTTAATCTTGACTACAGACCTGAACGACGAAACCGCAAATAATATTAAAATTGAAAGGAATTTTTTACCTCGAACAAAACATATACGGAAAATAAATGGAAAAAATTACACAGAAGATGAATTTGAATTGAAACTCAATGAACTTATATTTCCTGAACATTCCTCTGAAAAGCCGACATTCCGCCAAATTATATCCCACAATATCCGATATAAGGATGAACATCTAAATAACACATTAAAGACTCTTGATAAATTCACATCCGATGTTGAATATGAAGCTCTCTATTTATATTTATTTAATTGTGATTATAAAGATGGCAACTCTAAACAGGCAATATTAGGAAAGATAAACCAGGAATATACTTACAAAAATCGCTTAGAACGGGAACAAACAAAAACAGCTTATGAATCTTCTCTTTCACTTATTGAAATTGAGATTGAGAGATTGAATCGGCAAAAATCAAAATTGAATATAAATGAGAATTTTGAAAGAGATTTGGCTGAACTCAGTCAGTTAAAATATGAAATTAATAAATCAGGTTCTTTGATTAACAAATTGAAAATTCGACGTGATACAATTATTGAAGCCGGGAATGAGTTGTCTTCAGATAAAACTGATATAGATATTTCACAGTTACAATTAATTTATAAACAGGCAACTGATAACATCAATACTATTCAAAAAAGCTTCTCTGATCTAGTTAATTATCATAATCGAATGTTAGATGAAAAAATAAAATTTATCACAGCGGAATTGCCTACATTAGAAAAAAACATAGCCGAGCACAATTTGGCATTAAGGGATTTATTAGCAAAGGAGAAAGAACTTACAGCATTGCTTGCAACAAGTGATACCTTTGAGGAATTAGAAAATTTGATATCCGAACTTAATGAAAATTATAGGCAAAAAGGCGAATACGAGAATATAATTAAACAAATTTCCGAAGTAGAGTCGAGCATAAAAAACTACAATATAGACCTTGAGTTAATTGATAAGCAATTATTTTCTGAAGAATTTGAGCAAACGGTTAAAAACCAGGTGAATAAATTCAATATGTATTTTTCTCAAATTTCCAATGCATTGTATGGTGAAAAATATGCCATTAAGTATGATAAAGTTACAAATAGAAAAAATCAAAGACTTTATAAGTTTAGTGCATTCAATACAAATTTAAGCTCTGGGAAAAAACAAGGAGAAATTTCCTGTTTTGATATTGCTTATACATTATTCGCAGATTCTGAGGAGATACCTTGTTTACATTTTCTATTAAATGATAAAAAGGAACTAATGCATCATAATCAATTGCTAAAAATATCAAATTTAGTGATACAGCATAATATTCAATTTGTGGCTTCAATTTTGAAAGATAAACTTCCTTCTGAATTAAACAATCCTGATTATTTTACAGTTATCCTCTCACAGGAGGAAAAACTTTTTAGAATTGAAAATCAATAAATGCTGAAAACTTCCGCACCTCCTGTGCGGAAGTAAAATCGTAATTTTCTTTTATCATATTTCTCAGATTACATAGATTCCAAGTATTAACTGCATATAACAGCGGGCATACACTTCGACGCCTAACGGCGTCTCGGGTCTCGCAATTCTACTTTCTAACAAATGGATTTGCTGTAAAGACAATTAATCTTTTAATGTACTGTCGTCATTGCTCGACCACATTTGAATGGGGTCTTCGCTTAACAGCCAGAGCTCGCAAAAAATATGGAGTTTAATTTGTTGCTCGTTTGGCTTACAAAAGTCCAGCTTCGCTAACAGGCCCATTCAAACGTCAAGGATGCCCGCAAACGTTAGTTGAAAGTAAAAGAGTGGTAGTTGTTAATGATATATTTACTTTAAGAAATAAATTAATATCTCGCCCCCGTACCACCCGTCATCCTTGACGGTTGGGAATTGTCCTTTATTTGGGAATTAGATTTTTGTGCAAGTATGTATAAATATATTCCGACCTTATCGTGATATTGTGTATATGTCCATATTATATTTGTATATGACCTATTTTTAAAAAAGATAAATGGGAAATTTCATAGATTTCATTAGAAATTTAGAATCCAAATTGTAATCAATTGCAATTTTAATTCCCATGGAATTTTTTATATAATAAAAATATGTTGACGATGTATGACGATTGTAATACATTTTACTTATGTCAAAAAATGCAGTCATAAGTGCTAGAATAGAAGATAAATTGAAACGAAATGCAGAATTAATTTTGAGTAAACTTGGCATCACCCCATCTGAAGCAATTACAATTTTTTATAAACAAGTAGAGTTAAGAAAGGGCTTACCTTTTGAAGTAAAAATTCCGAATAAAATAACGATGAAAGCATTTCAAGATTCAGAAAATGGTAAGAATATAAAATCACATAAAAATCTTAATGATTTATATGAGGATCTTGGAATTTAATGCTGGATATAATTCGAACATCCCAATTTAAAAAAGATGTTAAAAGAATGGTCAAGCGCAACGCTGATACTGAAAAATTAAAAAAGGTTCTCGAATTATTAGTTAATGAAATAGCACTTCCGGAAAAGTACAAAAACCATAATTTAATAGGTAATTATCAAGATAGACAAGAATGTCATATTGAACCCGATTGGCTGTTAATTTATAGAATTCGAGATAATCATTTGTATTTAGAACGTACTGGAACACATTCTGATTTGTTTTAGAATTCTTTATAGGCAAAAGGTCTAACATTTATTAGGGATTATTCTACCGCCTCCAACATCCCTGTTTCCGGCGGTAAAGAGGGGCGAGATTCAAAAATTATCCATCAAATCTCTTTTTCCATCGCCTAACGAGGGTGTAGAATAAGTAGTTTCAAAGGTGAAAAAAACTCTTGTAACTTCATGTAACCTCGTGTAACTTTAACTGAAAATTTCAAAATGGACTTATTCTACAGCCTCAACAGCGCATAACTGGTTCGCCGCTTTCAGCGGCTCCGGTCTCACAATTCTACTTTATAAAATATGGATTCGCAGTAAAGGCAATTTATCTTCTATTGTAATTTCGTGATTGTTTACCACATTTGAATGGGGTCTTCGCTTAACAGCCAGAGCTCGCACATTTTCAGATGAAAATGTTTTGTGCTCGTCTGGCTTACAAAAGTCCAGCTTCGCTAACAGGCCCCATTCAAACGTCAGTTATGCGCAAACGTTGTGCGGAAAGAAAGAGCTCCAAGATCCTTTAAAGATTTATCACCTAATGAATTAATGTCAATCCCGCCAAATAACGCCCGTCATCCTTGTCGAGCGTGAATATTCTTGTATATCTATATCAAATTCATAAAATGTACCAGGCACAAGATTATAATAAATCTTAGGTGCTGTGTTTTTTTAATAAAATTAATTTGTAGATAGAAAAGGGGAATAATGTCAGGGTATTTTGGTGATGAATCGAGATCGGTTATTTATGATACAATTCCAAAAATTAATATTGAAGAAATTAAGAGTTCTATTAATGATATTCGCGATAAATTAAAAAAGGGGTTAACAGCAAAAGATTTAAGTATTAAAAAATGGATAGATATTAGAAATATATTATTAGATTTAAAAAATCGTAAGAAAATATATTTAAATGAATATCAATTTAAAAAAAACTTTGGTTATCATACTTGTGCATTTTGTATTGCAGCTTCTGACGTTTATAGAAAAAAAAATGGTGAACTACAAACGAATAAAGATAAATGCACTGAATGTCCCCTTGCTGTAATAGATTGTTGTTTAAATGAAAATTCAATGTATAACAAGTTTTTAAAAGATTATGGTAAGTTCAGTATATATTGTCAAGATCACAATAATATACAATTTTTAAAAGTCATAATAAAAGATACTACAAGGATAATACGAAATTTGAGAAAATCTAAGAATATATTATATAGTAATATAATATATTCTTAGATTTCATTTATCAACGTTAAACATAAATAAAATATGGCACTTACCTGTCATTATGTAGTATTCCTAACAATCTCCGGCATCCTCCGATTGTGCAAGGGGCGGGATTTAGAGAAAAAATACGAAGAGGTGCTCTTTTCATCGCCTAACGAGGGTGTAGAATAAGTAGTTTCAAAGGTGAAAAAAGCTCTTGTAACTTCATGTAACCTCGTGTAACTTTAACTGAAAATTTCAAAATGGACTTATTCTACACCCTCAACAGCGGGTACACACTTCGACGCCTAACGGCGTCTCTGGTTTCGCAATTCTACTTTCTAAGTATTGGATTTGCTGCAAAGATAATTTACCTTTTAATGTCTTGTCGTCATTGCTCAACCACATTTTCAAAAGCCTTCGCTGATCCGATTGGACTGAACTCCACCTTCGGTAACGCACCAAACTTGAGGTTAGTTTGCGCTCGCCAGTCGGGCTCAGAGCCTCTAAAAACTTCATTTGCCCACAAACGTTATCTGAAATTGGCCCATAATTTTTTGGGGGGTGTTCTCGGGTTTCTATTGTATTCATATTATAGTTGATAAGCTAACTACCAGAGTCTAGAGTTGATTTTCCTGATTCTCATATTTATTTAATGAATATTGGATTATTATTATGAAATTATGTTTTTTACATATTTGTAAATATCTTAAAGAATTCTGGGATAAATAATTATTTTCCTGCCTTATATTTTCTAGAATATTTTAAAATGAAACTTTCAACAGAATACTAAAAAAATTATTGACATTGCACGAAATTCGTGCTTAATGTATGTATATGAAAAATATTACTTTTAAAGCGGATGAGCAACTGCTTGAAAAAGCACGTTTAAAGGCCAAGATGTAAAAAAGGTCATTAAATGATGTCTTTAATGATTGGCTAA
>Ga0224495_10002414_pt1 | contig 12179 bp, 11 predicted proteins | sample SF_Jul11_sed_USG_FD_168128 | JGI IMG/M metagenome (GOLD analysis project Ga0224495, IMG submission 168128) | Sediment microbial communities from San Francisco Bay, California, United States - SF_Jul11_sed_USGS_4_1 | ecosystem: Environmental > Aquatic > Marine > Sediment | place: USA: California... | reverse complement strand
AGGTTTCCGACCGCCCACTCGTTGGGGCAAAAGTGCATATGTGCGAGCCTGGAGGTAATAACCCGGTCGATTTCCTCTGGAAAGGGACTCAGGTAGTTAAAGGAGCGCAGCCCTGCCTCCACATGGGCCACCCGCAGCCCGTGCACCCTGGCCAGCAAAGCCCCCATCACGGTGGAGACCGTATCCCCATGCACCACGAGAACACCCTCCTTTCGCCGAAGCCCGGAAAACAGCCCACGCAATTTCCACGTTGAACGCAACGAGGTTTTGGCAAACCACACCAGAAGCCCAAGGGCGCTTTTTCGGATCGGCCCATGGTGCAGAAGAAAATCCACCCGATCTTTTCCGCAGAACTTCAGCAGTTCACTTTGGGTGATGTCGTTCTGACCCGAGCCAATCAACTGGAATGGCAGGTTTTGCTCATGGCATTTTTGCATGACCGGCATCAATTTTATGAGCTCCGCTGTGGTGCCAATAAAAAAATAAAGCCGACAAGCTGATGGAGAATTTACCAAGGCGTTTTCCTTGAATGGAGATCAGATTTGCACCTGAATGTTTTCAAATGCCCGTATAGAAATTGGTCTCATTAAATTCAACCGCCTTTTGAAGAAATTTCCCATAATAATCCCGTGTTTTTTCTACCCGCAGGTGGACGCTCCAGCCCAGACTGGGAAGCAGAGCTGCCAATGGGCGCGCGATGACTGGCGGGAAGGGATAAAACCCGGCGCTACGTGAGGCTTTCACCATGAGCGCGCCGCCAGAGCCTTTTTCGATGGTCTGCCGTAGGTCTTCCCTGGTATATCCCCGCACATGGCAGGAAAGCGTGGCAATGGCTGGCGGCTGAACCCCGAGGAGCAATATGGCTCGGTTGTGCCAGGCCGCCAGGTTGGGAACCCCGATAATCAGCGACCCCCCTGTTTTGAGCACCCTGGCACACTCGTGCAGCACCCAGAACACATCCTTAACATGCTCCAGCACCTGATTGATTATGATCACATCCACCGCGCCATCATCAAATGGCAGCCGGTCTCTTTCTATGTTGAGCGATGTGACTTCAATCTGGTTTGCTTTGAGTTCCTCCACAAAAGGGGGGTAGGATTCCACCGCCCAGCATTTGGAATTTTGAAATCGGGATTTCGCGATCATCAGATCGTCACCATGGCCCGCCCCCAGATCCAGAACGACCTCCGCGGAGGGAATCTGGTTAAAAAAACGGCGGATCAACCGGCGACCGTAGTTTTCATCAAACCACTTTGTGAGATAGGGGGACAGCCGATAGACAATTGACTGGAACATCAATTTCTCCTCACACGTTCATTTCGGCATTTTGAAAACATCACGGCACCGACTGGTACACAATCCGCCCCGAGAACAGGGATGGCATGGGTGTTTCGCCAACGCTGAATTCCCCCTCCATTCAACAGTCTGTCCAGGCGTCCACGAAAACTTTTCTGAACAGGGAACATTCTATCTGCTTGCCGACTCCCGTAACCCGGGAACAGCGCATGATGACCCACTAGGGTATTTTTGGAAGGCGGCCAAGGATCAATCGTATAGCATTCCACACCACCCCTTTTAAAATTCCCATCCCGAATACGCTGATAACCGCGACATGTAACGGCATCATCCTGAAAAACTCGGTGGGAGATTTTGAAAAGGCTGCCGTCGAGGCCAGGACCATTAAAACAAAAATCCCACAAAAAATGATTGCCTCCAAAGGAAAAAACGCTGTGGATATACCCAGGAAAAGCAACCCGATCAGCCCTGCTAGCACTACTAGGAACAAGGGACCGCTGCGACGGGCAAAGACATGGTATTCCACAAAACTGGGACCCCGCTCCCACAAACGAGTCAGGAATTCTTGCGCATTTTCCCTCGGCGTCCAACGGATACCCAACCTGGGGTCGACCCATATTGGATTCTGCTTCACGATCACCTTCAACAGGGCCGTGTCATCGCTGAGCAGTTCTCCATATGAAAACTTTTCGCAAGCCGCGGTAAAGGCCTTCCGAAGACAAAGAAACACGGTGGTTCCCTTTAGGAACTTGTCGTAATTTTCGACGGTGAGGAAAAACCCCGTTTCACAAGCCTTGTAGTGCCGTCTGAAAATCACCTTGTGCGTTCGATCCCAGTAAAGGGAAAATACACTTGTTGAGGTATCCACATGAACCACCCCCATCAGGGCATCGTGTTTCGGGGTCAGTTCCATCAGGGCTTGGGTAAAGCCCGGCACCAACTCAAGCCTCGTATCAAGAAACAGGATTTTCTCGCTTGCGGCAGCCTTGGCGCCCTCCCATCTGGCATAAAATCGCCCGCTGTTTTTTTTCAGGGTAACCACCCTGACCATCGTCTTGTTTTTTTCGGCAAACGCTTTCAGCATTGCCGGAGTCTGATCGGTGGAGGCATCATCCACCAGAATGACCTCCCGCAGGACAGGCAGTAGGCCACTTGAATCAAGCGACTCAAAAAGTTTCGGCAAGTAACCCGCCATGTTGTATGTCGGGATGACAAGACTGACATCAAGACGCATGAAATCCACAGGAAAAATGGGACGGAACCATCGTCCATTGGGGCCGAACCGTTAACGGGATTCTGTCGTTCAGACCACCCCACATGACTGCCTCACACGGGCACGGATTTACCCGCCCCAAGCAGGTACTGGCGCCAGAGCAAACCATATCCCAACAGTACCAGCCCTGCCCCACTGAGCCCAACCCAGAGTACAACCTGCAACAGGGTTTGGTGAAAAAAATGAATGCACAACAAGAGCAGGGGCGCAAACGGAAAAAACAGGTATGCAAACAGGACCCGCCCCTTCGCAATGAGAAAATGTTTGGCAATATATACCAGGGCCATGGGAAAAATGGCGAGCCCATAGTATTTAAGTATTTCCCCGGCACCCAGATAGGCATCTCCATACAAGACGGCGATGATCGTATTGCCGAAAAAATAGTAGATGAGTATCCCAATCCCGCAGGACACCCCCGTGAGAAAGACGGCCTGAAACATCAGCGAAGCACTGCCTTGTCCACGGCTATGCCGTTCTACCACCATGGGAAACAAGGCCTGTGCAATCCCGGCGGGTAGAAACAACACAACCTTGCCCAGAACGGAGGCCGAAGCATAAACGCCTGCTTCATCTGGTAAAAAATAGTAATTCACCAGGACCAGGTCGATCTGTGTCAGTATTAAAAACGCGGTGTTCGCGATAAAAATCGGCAGGATTTGTTTGAATGTCAGGTTCGCAGGCTGATAGGCCCTCCCCCGGCCTGAAATCAATGATTTGTACAAAGCGGCGCCGGTCACCAACCAGGTGATAAGAACAGCTAAGACCGTTCCCCACAAGGCCCCCCCCACCCCATAGCCCAGCCAAACCAACAGGATGGCGAACAGGGTTTTCAGCAGTTGAACCAACAGGCCACTAAACGAGAGCCAGTTGAATTTTTGCAGCCCCTGTAAAAAAGCCTGATTGAGAACCTGAAATATGGAGAGCAATACGACCAGCCAAAATAGATAGATCAGCACTCTGTTATCAACCTTCAGCAACCCCTGAAGGGAATCAATGAATAACAGAGCACCACCAGACAAGACGACCCCGAAGACCAAACTGCGAATGTTCACTGAGAAAAAAAACCGGGTGATGCTTCCATCATCATTGGAGGATCGGAATTCGGAGACTTTTCGGGCAATCACCAGCAAGAGGGTGTAAAACGGGGAGACGATAATCATGAAAAAAGCCAATATCGCACTGAGAACGGCATATTCGGAGGGCGGGAGCATATGCCCCATCACAACCTGAAAGGCAAAGCCCGTTATGCCTGCGCCAATGCCACCCGCGAACAACACGATGCTGGTGCGCGCCAACCTGCCAAACAGCATTTCCTTGAATAAATTCAGCACCACCTTTTATCCTGTCAAAACTTGTGATCTTCAGTCCTGGCGTTCATCTTTAAAGTTTAGCCACTCCCGCACAATGAACAGCGGTCTGTTCACCACTTCGGTATGGATGGTGCCTATGTACAGGGCCACCAGCCCTATCGCCATCAGGACGACTCCGATCAAAAAGGTGTTGGCGATCACGACAATGGCCAATGGGGTGTAAAGCGCATGGTTTCCTATGGCATAGTTGCCCAGCATCCAAGCCAGCAGCACCCCGCTGATGCTGGTGATGAGCAGGCCCATGTAACCCGTTAACCTCAAAGGGAACAATGAGAAGGCCGTGATGCTGTTAACGGCCAGTTTCCACAGCTTGCGGTAGGAATACCGTGGCGGACCGCCTTCACGGGAACTGGCGTGGAAATTGAGGTACACCTTTTTAAATCCCATCCAGTCGATGATACCTCGGAACATCCTACCACGCTCGGTAACTCTCCTGAAAGCCTCAACAACGTTTTTATTGAGGAGACGATAATCGGTGGTTTGCGAGATCATATCCAGACCGGATATCTTGCTCATCAGCCAGTAATACCCCCAGGACCCGAGCTTTCGCCCCAGTGGCTCCTTATCCATGCCGGTGCGGATGGTGGCCACCACCTCCGCCCCCTTGCGCCATTCTTTCACCAGATCGGTGATTAACTCTGGTGGATGCTGCAGGTCGGCATCCATGCAAATGACGGCATCTGAAAACACGGAATGGACACCAGCGGTGAGCGCGATTTCCTTCCCAAAATTTCTGGAAAAGTCGATGACCTTGATCCGGTTATCATCCCGCGCTAGCCTCCGCAAAACGCCCATGGAGTCATCTGTGCTGGCATCATTCACAAACATGAACTCCCATTCATAGTCTGGAAGCGTTGAGGTCACAGCCATTAAGCGCTCATACAGGGGCTGGATGTTGTCCGCCTCACAGTATACCGGGATGACGATGCTGATTTTCATAGAGATCATTGGATAAATAGGAAGACTGTTCCTGTTTTCTGTTGTTTACAATTTTTCTGTACCAGCATTTCGATTAATCCGTTGTTCAACTCTGTCTCCCTAGGCATATTACATGGCGAGACCTCTGCATAATCCGTCTTTTGTTTGATCCCCTCGCAAACAGTCGCGATTTGATCCCGCCAGGACTTCAGGAGGGATGATTCATGCCTCCTTTCAGAGGGCTTCCGGGCACCCGGCCCGGATTTCGGGCGGACTTCGCCCTATGTGGCCGCCGCAATTCGCGCCGCCTTGCGCATGTTGAACGCCATGCACACCAGCAGGGCCTGGTTGAGCGTGCTGGCCAAACCCACATAACGGGCACGACGGAATCCATAGCTGCGCTTCAAGGTGCCGAACACACGCTCCACCGGTGAGCGGATGGCGCTCAGGTAACGGTTCCAGGTTCGCTCCCAGTCCGACAGCGGCGTGTTGCGATGCGTCTTCTTGAGAATGCCGTCCATGACGCCTCGGGCTTTCAGTTTCGTGCGCCGCTCCTGACTGTCGTAGGCCTTGTCCGCATACACCGACCGCTCGTCGCCCGATAGCAACTCCTCGAACACCTGCGAGTCATGCACGCTGGCCGGTTTGACCTCCACTTTGCGAATCAGCCCGCTGAATTGATCCACAACGGCATGCAACTTGTAGCCGTACACGGGCTGACCATTCTTGACCGTCCAATCCGCATCCACCGGGCTGGACTCACCGTTACACGGCGGGCGGGTCTGCGCCTGAATCAGGCTGGCATCCACGAGAGTGCCCTGCTGGACCAGCAAGCCATGCTTCTCAAGTTGCCGATTCAGTTCCGCCAGCAACCGCTCCGATAGGTTCTTTTCCGAGAGCCTCCCCCTGAATCGGCATATGGTGGTCTCATCCGGCACAGCATCGTGAAGCCCCAGCCCCAGAAACCGCCTAAACGACAACCGATCAGTGATCGCCACTTCAAGTCCGGGATCGGAAAGTCCATACCACTGTTGGAGCAGCAGTGCCTTGAACAGCACCACCGGCGAATAGGAAGGCCGAACCTCCTTGGATACCTTGAACACCTTGTGCAGCAGCACATCGAAGCGCTTCCAGTTCAGCGCCTCGTTCATCGCGTCCAGCATGCCCGCTTTGTGCCGAATCCCCCAGGCTTCCAGTTCCCATTATCCGCTTTGCTTGCCGATCATCGCCGCCTCCCTGGCTGATGTGCACAGCTACCGCGATACCATTGGGTTTGATATCAAAATGCCAGGAGTTTTGCAGAGGTCTCATGGCATATATTCAAATTCATATTTTGTATTCTTTTTATGGATTTTATCTCCAATACGAGATCGTCCGCGGATTCGGTAGGGTTTGAAATTGGGGCTCCTGCTCGGAGAGAATCTCCGGGTATCCCAAAACACCAACACAGAAGCCATATCCATGAATACGAGAAAACGAAGGAAGGATCAAGCCGGGCAGGAAAACGCCGATATGTTGTTGGAGATGCAAGCCCTGGTGGAACCGCGGATGCGGGAAGCCACGCTGGCCTTAATGCAAGGCCTGTTCATGGAGGAGGTGGAGCCGCTGTGCGGAAGTCCGTTCAGCCGCAAGGGCGAGCGCAGTCATCACCGGGGAGGCTCGGACCCGGGCAGCGTGATCCTCGCGGGTCAGCGCATGGGCGTGAAAAAGCCCCGCATGAAGAAGAATAACAAGGATATGGAACTTGCGTCGTACCGGGCCTTGCGGGACTTCGACCTGCTCCTGGAACGGGTGTTGCGCCACTTGCTGAGCGGAGTGGCCACGTGCCAGTACGATGGACTGTTGGACGAGGTGGCGGGCGGGCTGGGATTGAAGAAGAGTTCCGTGAGCAAGGCGTTCATTCGCGGTTCCCGACAGATGCTGGACGAGATCAATGGGCGTGACCTGTCGGATCAGGAGTGAGCCGTACTGATGATTGACGGCATCGAATTCGCGCAAATATGTGTGATCGTGGCGCTGGGCATCACGCGCCAGGGCAAGAAGGTGATCCTTGGTCTGCGGCGAGGCGACACGGAAAACGCGGAGGTGTGCAAGGACTTGCTGCAAGCCTTGATCGACCACGGTCTGAAGGATGATCATCCGCTGCTGTTTGTCCTGGATGGTTCCAAGGCGCTCAAGAAGGCCGTGGGCAAGGTCTTTGGCCAGCGTGCCCCCGTCCAGCGTTGCATTCGCCACAAGGAGTGCAACGAGCTGAGTTACTTGGCAAGCTGACACCACGCGGAGTTTCGCCGGCGCTGGAAACGGGTTCACTCCATCACCCAGCATGCCGACGCGCAAAATGAACTGCACCTGCTGATAGCCTGGCTGGAATAGCGTAACCTCCAGGCCGCGGAAAGTCTGAGGGAGGCCCAGGGCGAGACTCTGACCGTCCTGGCACTGACCTCTTCCGCCGCGCGAAGAGAAATACGTTGCTCTCCACCAATCCCATCGAAAGCGCGTTCTCCGGCGTGCGCGCCCGAAGTGGTCCTGTGCAGCGCTGGCGCGCTAAGGGCGATCAGGTCGAGCGCTGGGCGGGCGCCTGTTTGATGAAGGCGGAACAAAGCTTCCGCGCCGTTCGCCCTCCCAGGACTTGCCCGCGTTGATGACAGCGCTCAACAGGAAGGTCGTGCCAAAATCAACTGGGAAGCCGCAATGAATCCCACCGAATCAACGGACATTCTCATTCTCAATACTCAGCAAGTTATCGAACACTAAACAAATTCGCATATGGTGCGGATTCATTTCCGATTGTTGATATCTTATCAAGATCCACTTCGCCATTTTGAACACTGAGTCGGACTGGCAATATTCTTTTGTGTTGTGCGGTTTGCAGACTGATCACAGTCTGTTTTTCATTTACTGATGACTTATAAGGCAAAGAATTTAGCAGCAATTGTTTAGTATTTTTTTCTTTTTTAAACGTAATCAAAAATTGTTGAATATGCGATCTGGCGTGTGAAAATATATAAACATCACTTGAATAATTCACGCCTTTTAACACCTCATCCACATCGTTTACCCGGCCTATAATAATTTTGGGAGTTCCATTTTGCGGTAGGAGATAGCTCGCGTAGTATACCGGCCGTGTCCGGTCTGCAAGGTAGGTATCACGCAGTTCAGCCACCCCACCCCTGCCGATGATTGTTCGAACCAATCCCATTTTCCGGAATAAAAAAGTTGACCAGTATCTCCTTTCGAGAGGGTCCGGATGGAACAGGCCTTGAAAGACCCCACCTCCCCAAAAATTTGGAGCATATATTATTGCATTTTCAGGTATTTCTTTAAAAATATCTGATTTGAAATACCTTTCAATAAAATGCCATCGCATGTTATCGGCAGCCTGGATCTTCCCCACATAATAATTTGAATAACCTGTTTTAACAGCTGTGCTAAACACAAAAACAGCAACAAGTGCGACGAATAATCTATTGATGATTAGATATTTATTAAGATATTTATTAATTGCCCCATTAATAACAGCAATAAAAACAACAAATCCTAGAGAAAATCCAAACAAAGAGTAATATGTTCCTGAAAACATATCAACCCCAGCAAGTACCCATTTCTCCGACCTTGCAGAAATGGCATGCAAAACATTCCCACCATAAAAAGAAAGCCCTATAATTAGTCCGATTAAAATAGCCTTCGCAACGCCACCTGCCTTTTTAAGCTGAATTGATGGGAAAAAATACACAGCAAGCGCACTTGCAATTAAACCCTTCAAAAAATGTTGAAGATTCAAGTGCTTAACACCAACGACAGAACTGTGGATATAATCATCAAGACCTTCATAAGCATATATTGCGAAGTGTTCGCTCCTCTGGAATACTTTTGGCGGGATCGCCGATGCACTCCAGTTGTGCAAAACGCTTAAAAAGCTTTTTAGCGAAAATGAAATTAGTGTTCCTTCATAATTATAATAACTTCCAAAAAGATAAAAGTATAAGTATACACAAAGATAAATTAAAGTAAATATAACAATGCTCAACATGTATTTTGAAATGTGAATGTACAACTCGATGTCTTTTGCGGAGTACTGGTCCAAAGAAATCAGAATGGCAACGAATAATAGAATCCCAATAAATGGGACAAACAACTCATACGTGGATACGCTTAGGAGAAAAAATACGCCGGACAGAATGCTTAGTCGATGGTTTTGCCGTTGCAGAGAAACAATTAATAAATACAACGAGATTAAAAAAAACACAAATCCCGCGTGATGAACAAATAAAAACGCGGTAACCGTGTGGTGATTCCATGCGTTTTGTAGCCCAATCAAAACAAAAACCGATGAAAATAAAGCGAATTTTCCATCTGACAATTTCAAAACACACAAGTAAAATAAAAACAAAATAACAATCTGGGTTGATACTGCCAACACTCTTCGATATGTGTGATCAGGGTTGTATCCGGCTATTTTTGACAAAACACCGCCAAGAAAAATCGTAGGCCTTCGATTGGACTCAAATGATGCGAAAATATCATACGTGTCCATCTGATGAATCATCGCATCATCAGCCGTTGTAAACCCAGTGTCATAAATTGGCGAAAATGTAATAAGCAATAGTATGGCTACAAATAATAATATGAGTTGATTTTCTCTGGAATGCATATGGGATTTTAAAAATTGGTGATTGATTAAGTCCTGGCACCTTGCTGGAGAGGTGCTCATGGACATGGAGTCATATAACAGGCTGTCTACAAGCGAACGAAGGGCTGTTCAATTCTTGTTGGGAAAATGCTTCAAAAACCAACAACGTTTTTGCCCGCGCTGTAGAACACGAAAACTGTACCGGCTAGCCGACAAAAGACGGCGTTGTTCCCGGTGCGATTACACCTTCCACGATTTCTCCGGGCGATGGATAAACCGTGGACGGCTGACTGCCACACAGTGGCTGACGATCATCAAACTTTTCGAACTGGAGGTATCCGTTCGCAAGATGGCCCAGCAGATGGGACTGGCCTATAACACGGTTTACAGAGCCGTCATGCCGATCTGCATGGACATTGTGGCACATGCCCCGGACGCGGAACGCTTGCTTGGTGGCGAGATCGAACTGGACGAAAGTTATTTTGGTGGACGGCGCAAAGGCAACCGGGGCCGGGGCGCTGCCGGGAAAGTCCCGGTTTTTGGGCTCCTTGAAAGAGACGCCAAGGTCAGTGTCACGGTGGTGGCTAATGTTACTGCCGAAACCCTCGTCGGGCTGACGGTCAAAACGGTGCGTAGAGGTAGTATTGTTTACACAGACCGTTTCAAAAGTTACGACAGCCTGATGTTTTGCGGGTATAGTCATCTCAAAGTCGATCACTCCGTCAGGTTTGGTTCTGGCAAGGTGTACATCAATGGCCTGGAAGGTTTTTGGTCCTGGGCCAAGGAAAGACTGATCAAGCATCATGGCATCTCAAAGAATCATTTCCCGCTCTACTTGAAAGAACTTGAATACAGGTATAACCACCGACATCAAGACATCTTCGAACTTGTCGCGAAATACCTGTGTGACCTGGTGCCAGAACTTGAGTAATTACCTTTTTTAATCCTTTTCAGAATTCGATAACCATATTAACTGGATTCCGTAGAACATTCGCAATTTAGCGGATATATCCCGAGAAAGCAAAAAAAGAATCGGCTTATCCATGAATTCATGTTTGGGGTTGATAGGATAAAATATCCATTTTGTTTCAGAATCCGACAGATTTCCTTTACCATGTTATCAGGGTTATATAAGTGTTCTATCACCTCACCCGCGTAAACCAGATCAAAAGAAGAGTTCTGATAACAATCTAGCTTTTCCTCAAGGTTAATGTGGGTTATCGGAAAACCGGTGCTGGACTTTGCTTCCTCACATTTGTATTTGGAATAATCTCCCCCATTGGGCTGAACTGAGTTATCAGGTTCTTTTATAAGATTTTCTAAAAAAAGCCATCCCCACACCCCACATCAAGAATTTCCCCACCTTTTGTGATGCCAAATTTTTTGATGAGGAATATCATTTTTTTCTCACGAGGCTTAAGCATTCTCGGGTCCGATTCAAGCCGATCCATGTATTCAGGTGAGTAAAAATCTCTTTTTTTTCAAAACGGGGGTCCTATCATTTCATCGGAGGGTAAGAAGTTGATTTTTCAGGAAGGATGTTTTTCCTGCGTATACTGAAGGCAGCGGACTGGGTAAGGTACGCTGGGTCGTTGAGCACACCATCAGTTGGCTTCATCAGTTCCGGTGTTTTCACCTTCCTTCGAACGGCGAACCGATATTCACAGGGCTTTCCTGGCTCATGGTTGCGCGATGATTTGTTTGAACACACTCAACACCGAGTTTTGTTAGACGCTCTTTGGACTTCCCTTCCTAATTTTGATTGTAATGAAGTGGGCGTGGCGGACATCCACTCGTGCACACACCGTCGGCAGCGGGAAATATCCCGCCCCCTGTATCTGGACAAACTCGAATTTGTGCGCCTTGAAAAACTCTATTAGCCCTCTATATGCGAAAATGGTTTTGTGTGTCCAGCTTGACAGTTCCACGTTTTCTCCACGATGAATCGCCATTGGGTTTCCAATCCCGCCGTGCACCGAACTGAGGTTGGTGAGCGAGAACATTTGCCAACCCATCATCATGGCGGCAACATTACACCAGCTTGACGCATTCTCTGTACTGATTACGGCGTAAGCACCGGGCTTGAGAAGTCTGTGAATCTCTCGAGCAAAATGGTCTATCGAAGAGACGTGTTCGATCACTTGATTGGCATGAATCACATCGAAAGAACCATCGGGAAGAGGAATTTCCTCGTCAAGATTTGCGTGTGTGGTTTCAATTCCTCTGGATTCGGCAACGCCTAATCGTTGCCTAACAATATCCACTCCCGATATCGTCTTGGTCCCAACAGCAGATGCGCATTTGATCGTCCATTCACCATCATCGCACCCCAAATCCAAGAAGCGAGCACTAGGGTTCTGCTCAAAAAGGCGAAGTATGTTGGCTTGGTTGTGGCCCATCGCCTTTACCCACATATTTTGTAGTAATGTTTTTACAATTCCCATCATTAAAACCTCACAGAAGTGAACCCCATTCGTGAGACAGCCGTAGCACCGGAATAAACGACAGCCCACGAGGTTCAAAGGTTCTTAGCAGGCCGCGGAAAAACCGCCTGAGTTCATCGTTTCAGGTTCCGTGCGAGAGTTTTTCACTTCCTGAAGCGCCAGTTTGAGGGGAAAAACCCTCCGTTTTCCCCCGAATAAGGGCCTATCGCTTGCCGGAAAGCACGCACAAGGCGCGCTCCGGACCTGCA
>Ga0224495_10002413_pt1 | contig 12180 bp, 7 predicted proteins | sample SF_Jul11_sed_USG_FD_168128 | JGI IMG/M metagenome (GOLD analysis project Ga0224495, IMG submission 168128) | Sediment microbial communities from San Francisco Bay, California, United States - SF_Jul11_sed_USGS_4_1 | ecosystem: Environmental > Aquatic > Marine > Sediment | place: USA: California... | reverse complement strand
CTAAAAGATAAGGAAACAGATATCATTGCCGTTTCACAGGGCAGCTTCGGCAAACACGAACACCGCGTGCGGGTGGTGTGGGACAGGCATTCGCAGCCGAGGTATCGATTCTCGATTGATGACAACAGCTTCTTCCTGCGCGACATAGCGCAGAAAAAATACACATCACTGTTCGATTGTTTCTACCTGGATATCCTGCGGAAGCTGCACACTAAATATGGCGCGCGCTTCGTCCTCAACATATATTATACAACGGAAGACGGTTTTACTCTGGCCCAATTTCCCGACCGTTATAAGAGTGAGTGGCAGGACAACTCCGACTGGCTCAAGCTCGCCTTCCATGCACATTCGAACGAGCCCGCCCGGCCTTACCAGTATGCGCCGCCCTCACAATTGATTGCCGACCTGGACAAGGTGGCCGAGCAAATCCGTCGCTTCGCCGGCGAGCAGACCTATTCGCCGCCCACCGTCATCCACTGGGGAATGGTACAGTCGACAGCCCTAAAGCCCCTTTATGAACGCGGAGTTCGTGTGCTCAGCGGTTATTTTCGTCTCTACAACGGTGTCTGGGACGTAAATTATCTGCTGGATGACGTTCGTTCCGAGTATCTCTCACGCCACGATGCCCTTATGGACTTCGAAAGCGGCATAGTTTTTTCCAAAATCGACATTGTCTGCAACAGTACACCTATTGAACACATTGTACCGATACTTGAACCCCTATCTAAAGACCCCAACTGTGCCGAGATTATGGATTTGTTTACTCACGAACAATATTTTTGGAAATTCTACTCCAACTACATTCCCGACCACGCTCAGCGACTGGATGCCGCTATTCGCTGGGCGACTGAGCAGGGCTATAAACCCGTGTTCTTCCACGAGGGCTTTTTGGGCGGGCCGGTGTAAAATGTCAAAGTAAAGCTTAACAATATTAAGGAGATAAAACTGTGAAAAAGAACTTTTTCTTGAAAACCACCTTGCTGCTTTTTGTTATTTTATTAACCGGCAATATTTTTTGTCCTGCCTGCCGGGCGGCACTTAAAGCCGGCTGTGCCAAAGTCGATATTACTCCACCCGCCGGGGTTTGGCTTTCGGGTTATAGCAGCCGAAACAAACCAAGTGAGGGAATATCCGATGAACTTTACGCCAAAGCTATTGTACTTGACGACGGCCAAAACAAAACAGCCATCGTCTCGGCCGACTTACTTTGGGTCCCCTTGGAGACTACCAACGAGGTACGAGGGATTGTGAAACAAAAAATCGGCATCCCTGAAAGCAATGTCCTTGTATGTGCGACACATACCCACTTCGGGCCCAAGGTAGAGAAGATAAGAAAAGACTGGCCCGATACTCCCGCCTCTAAAGTCGACAAATCCTACGTCCAAAAGCTTACAAAAAGGATTGCTGAGTCGATAATCACCGCCGCCAAAAATACCAGGCCGGTAAAGCTCGGCGTAGTCAAAGGTGAGATTTCCGAAATCGTGTATAATCGAAGGACAAAAAGGCCCGATGGAAAAGTGGCGATGACCTTTCGGCTTCCACCTGCCGACCCGAATCTGGTTTTCGGCCCCATTGACCCGCAGGTTGCCATACTCCGAATCGAAGATACGGATAGCTCCATTTTAGGCACCATCGTCAACTATGCCTGCCATCCAGTCTGCGGAGCCACAGACAACCAGGAATTCTATTCCATATCCGCTGATTATCCCGGATACACCGCGCGGGTTGTCGAACAGATGGAGGGAGGAATCTGCCTCTTTGCGCTCGGCACAGCCGGCAATATGAATCCGGTAAGAATCGAGGGAGAGAATCATCGCTCACGGATTGGCAAGGCCCTGGGTGGAGAAGTCCTGCGACGACTTCAGTTCGTACCCACCTCTGAAGATATTGCTCTGAAAGCGCTGAAAAAACAGGTTATCCTCCCAATAAAGAAAGACCTTCCGGCTGAAAGAATGATTGACCCAAACAATCCAGAGGAAATTCTGGCAACAGAAATTCAGGTTTTAAGAATCGGGGATATTTATATTCTTGGACTGCCCGGAGAGGTCCTGGTGGAAATCGGATTGGAGATTAAGAAAAGATCCGGTATAGAAAATCTTTTTATTATATCTCTGAGCAACGACGCCTGTGGATACGTCTGTCTCAGCCAGGCCTATGACGAGGGCGGGTATGAGCCGGGCTGGGGAACGAACCTGGCCAAAGGGGCCGGTGAGATTATTATAAAAGAGGCCCTGAACCTCATAAACCAGATTAAATAAAGTCAAACAGGCTTCTTTTCAAATTGCGGCGTAAACTTTCCGGCTACGACAGCTTGTCCCTGTTCTCATAGATTTTCAATATGGCGTTCGCTATGTCATCCATATCGCCCTTGGTTCCGAGAAGCAGGTTCTGAGTGAACCACACGGCTTCTTTGCAGAGCTGGTCGTTATCGGGATAGTGGATCTCTTTGCGGTACTTATCGAGCCTTTCCTTGGTGAAACTTCTCTTGAAATTTTTGGAGTTCAAAACCGCCTCCACCAGGCCATCTCTATACTGGGGGCCGTATCCACTGCTGCAGGGGACGCCTTCGGCCCTGAGGGCGGAGAGGAATTTGTCTCTGGACAGGTTGTTAAAGCGCTCCTTCTTGTACCGGAACGGATACAAATGATATGCCGCCCTGGTTACGCCATCGTAAAATTTGGCGGGCAGAATTCCCGGGATGTCTTTGATCTTCGAGGTCAAATAGTCGGCGTTCTCATTGCGTCTTTGAGTATCTTTTTCCAGCCGTTTTATCTGCGAAAGCAGGATAGCGGCCTGGTATTCGGTCATTCTGCGATTGGTCCCCATGATGGGATAACCGCTTGTTGCTTTTACGCTTCCAAACGCCCTGCCGCAGTTATGGTAGGAGTAGCATCTGTCCATAATTTGGTCATCGTTACCGATGACGGCGCCTCCTTCGCCGCAGGGCAGGTGCTTGGAGTTCTGGAAACTGAAACAACCAAGGTCACCGACCGAGCCGCACTTTTTACCTCTCCATTCCGCCATCCAGGCCTGGCAGGCATCCTCTATGACGACGAGGTTGTGCTTTTTCGCAATAGCATTAATCCTGTCCATGTCGGCAGGCAGGCCCAGGATGTGCACGGGCAGAATGGCTCTGGTATTTTCGGTGATTCTTTCTTCGATTTTATCCGGATTTATCTGGAACGTTTCGGGGTCCGTGTCGGCAAAGACCGGCAGAGCGCAGGAACCAAAGACCACATTATACGTGGCAATGAACGTATAAGGTGAGACAATGACCTCGTCGCCGACGCCGATATCAAGCACGTGCAAAGCGGTAAGCAGAGCATTAGTACCGTTTACCGTGCAAACGCAGCGCTTCGCTCCCATTAATGCAGCGTACTGTTCTTCGAATTTTGAAACAGTACTGCCTCTGCCCCTGAACCAATTCCCGCTTCGGAGTATCGATAGAACAGATTCTTCTGCCGACTTGTCCCAGACCGGCCAGGGTGGCCAGGGTTTGGTCCTAACAGGCTTGCCGCCAAGGATTGCGGGCTTATCCGCCTTTTTGCTTACATTTCCATACGCCGGAATTGCTTTTGATGCAGCCGCGGCGAGAGTGGCCGCCGACGCTGCACTTAGAAATTGGCGCCTGTTTAAATCTTTTTTATTCATTTTTCTCCCCTTTCAAAATCACGAGATGTTTTTTCAAGTTTTCCACATGACACGTAAACTATGTATAAATACCCACATCAAGTGGTATAACGCACCGTGCCGGACTTGTCAACCACATAATTCCACTTCCTGATGTACTCGGCACCTGGCAGAAATTCGTCATGTGTCCGCCTTAGTTTTTGCGATAACACAGCTTCCATCTTTTTCTGCAATTCGCCATGCTCGCTCCTGCCGCAGAGGTTATTAATCTGGTACGGGTCTTTTTTGTTGTCGTAAAGCAGCCAGGGGCCGTTCAAGTCGCGGACGTAAGTATATTGACTTGTACGAATGCCGCGATATTCTCTGCCGCCCCGGTCTCTTCGCCACTGACCAAAAGGCGACGGGCAGCTTATCAACACAGTATCGTCTTTGGGCTTCTCGGCCCCTGTCAGAAATCCGGAGAAATCGTTTCCTTCAACAGTGCCGGGTATTTCAATGCCGCTTAAATCCAGCAGCGTGGGCATAATATCCGGCGTGTTAATCGGTACGTAAACAGTCCTGCCTTTGTCGCCGAGTTTGGCAGGATAGCGCAACAAAAACGGCACCAGGATGGACTCGTCCCAGGGCTGCTGCTTTTTCTGACCACCCTGCGAATAGAGCATGTCCCCGTGGTCGGACGTGAAGACAAGGATGGTATCGTTTTCAAGATTCGATTCTTTCAGTGTCTGAAGAATATCTGCGATGCAGTCATCAAGAGCAGCGATATGAGCATAGTAGCCAGCAAGGACCTTTCTTGTCTGAGCCTCGAACTTTTTGGGGACATTGGGCCGTAATTTGATTTGTGCTTCACTAAATTGTTTTCTATACTTCTCCGGCGCGGTGTCATAGGGCGCGTGTGGCGGGCCCCACGAAAGAAAAAGAGCGAAAGGTTTGCCGCCTGCATGCTCGCGAATGTAGCGATTGGCTTCACTGGTTTGAGCAATCGCATCATAGCCATCCCACTTGAGCTTTACGTTCTCGTCGGCGTAATAGAAGGAGTTGTTGTAGTTATGTGTACAGCCGAACGCCTTCCAGAATTTAAAGCCCTGCCGTCTTTCTTTTGGAATAAACGTGCTCCTGTCACGTCCGTCTAAATGCCATTTGCCTATATAGGCGGTTTCGAAACCGGCCTTGTTAAAGGCGTGAGCAATGGAAACGGCATCGGTATTAAGAGGCACGTCATTTAGAAAAACGCCGTGCGTGAGCGGATATCGGCCGGTCAAAAGGCTCGCACGATAGGGACAACATACGGGGCAGCCGGACACGGCGTTGCTGAAGTTGACGCTCTCTGCGGCGAGTTTATCAAGGTTCGGCGTCCTTGCATTCGTATCTCCGGCATAACCTGTGGCCTGAGCGCGCCATTGGTCTGCAAGAATAAAGACCAGATTCGGCCTTCGAGAGATATCCTTCACGCCCGAACGCGCCGCCCGGGACAATTTTGGACCAAGTGCAATCGAAACAGTCCCAATTGCGGCACGCTGTAGAAACTCCCTTCTTCCAATACGATCTTTCTTCATGGCACTTTCCACGCAGAACAACCTCCTATCGGCCTCTTCGACTTACAGGCAACACTAAGGAACCGGGTGCCTTTCTTTATAATTTCAAAAAATATTTCACTAAAACTGTCGAGGGCTTCTATACCAGTTCTTTCAGATGCTTGATACTTTTCTCGGCCTGTTCGATAGTGCCGCACTCGACGCTCAAAACAATGTCACGCGGAGCACCGGTGCATACCTCGATCACTTTTTCCCAGTCTATCACGCCTTCGCCGCAGGCACAGCCGGCGGGAGTGCCGGTGACCTTGCCCCGCTCGTCTTCGGACTGCTGTATCGAAATATCTTTGGCGTGGAGATGTACCAAATTGTCCTTGACACTTTCCAGCCACTTAATCGGGTCGTGCCCGCTCAGATAACTGTTGCCGGTGTCAAAGTTGATACCGATGGCCGGAGAATTAACAAGCTGATAAATCTTTTCCAGACCCTCGGGACTCTTGCTGTACTGCTGGTGGGGCTCAAGACCAATCATAACACCGCGGCCCTCAGCCACCGCAGCGGCTTCGGTCAGCACGTACTTCATCAAAACGTGGTCCTCTTCCTCCGTGGTCCAGGGAGGTTTCGGGCCCTCGTCAGTGTTGACAACCGGCGCACCGCATTCGGCCGCGAACCGGATTGCCTGTTTAAGGTAGTTCACGCTTATATCCGGCTTACAAAGCGTAGTGTGCGAAGACAAGCCGGACAGTTTGACGCCGGCCTTTTCACAGGCGCGCTTGACCCGGAACGGGTCGTCCAGCAGTGATACAGTCGCGTAATAACCGGCTTCGCTCATCAACTCGCGCCCCCAATGCACCCACGGCTCGATATATTCATATCCAAGCTCAGCCGCTTTCTCTACGCCTGCTTCAAACGACATATCGGCGTGTCGCACAAATTCAAGATTGACTCCAATGTAAACATTTGCCATTTCAAAACCTGCCTTTCACAAATATACAATCAGTTTTATAAGCGCCACGGACTGCGCATGGCACGTTTCAGCATCCTGTTAGCCTCATCACTATTGAGGAAACGTTCCTTTTTCGGGTCCCATTTCAGTTTTTGTTCAAGCCGAATCGCAATATCGCTTATCTGGCATATTATGTCCCCCTGGACAGCCGCATCAACGTTAGATATCGTCTCGGCCCGGCTTTTCACACAGTCCAGCAGGTTCCTGACATGGTTACCGCTATTATCAAGCCGAATCTCGTCCGGCCCAAATTCCGTCGAGAGCAGCTCCTTCGGGTGAGCGTTAATACCGGCACGGTCAACGTGTACCCATCCTTTCGTGCCCTCGAAAGCCGTTCCGTGAGACGTTGTTCGACCGTAGCGCTTTTTCCACTCATCAGGATAGGGATCGCCCGTAAAGTTCATAGTGACACCGCTGTCATAGCGGCAGACAACCTTCCAGTTCATCGCCGTATCGCATACACCATCCGGTGAAGGCCAGACACCTTTGCCTTCGATTTCCAACGGCGTCTTGACCTTGTCACCGCCACCCCAAATAGCAATATCGACAGGATGAATCCCCCAGCCGGCGATAAATCCAAGCGCATAATCGGAAATAAACCACCACAGGCTGTTAGAGCAGCGGTCCTTTGTGTAAGGTACATAGGGGGCCGGCCCAAGCCACATATTGTAATCAATCGAGTCCGGCTCAGGCACCGGCTTAGGGTCACCGCCCGAAGAGCTGCCGGGAGACCATACATTAATGGTGTGCAGTTTTCCTATCCGCTCGTTCAGGGCCAGCTCGCAAGCAAAACGGAAATTCCTTTCCGACCTTTGCTGCGTGCCGAACTGAAATTTCCTGCCATACCTGTGTACTGCTTCACGCATGGCCTGGTCCTGGGCCACAGACAGGCCCATTGGTTTTTCCATATAGACGTCTTTTCCCGATTTTACCGCCGCCAGGGACGTCAGCACATGCCAGTGGTCGGTCGTGGCCACAAGAACAACGTCGATATCGTTGCGCGCCACCAGTTCGCGATAGTCCTCGTACATCACGCAGCCGGTATCCTGATAATGCTTATTAACAAGGTCTCGCACCGCCTCGCGTCTGGGCTTCTTCAAGTCGCATATCGCCACAACACGTGCGTCCCTCTGTCCCAGGAAGTTACCCATCACCCCCGTGCCCTGCGGCCCTACACCGATACAACCCACAATGATCCGATTGCTCGCAGCAACATTCCCGGCCTTACCCAGCGCCGAAGACGGAACGAAATACGGAAAACCCACCGCGGCTGCGGACAGACCCGCCGCCCTTGTCAAAAACCGGCGACGTGATATTAGCTTCTTTTTTTTCATATTGTTTCCTCCTGTCTATCTTCTACAAGTGTCTTCTTTTGAAATTATTTTGTTTCCTGGTTTTAAGTATCTTACAGACGCCACGGGCTGCGCATCGGCCTTGTTAACATCCGGCTTGCCCGCTCATCGTTAATAAACTCTTCCTTTTCAGGATTCCATTTCAGCTTACGTCCCAGCCGCATTGCGATTTCGCTGAGCTGGCATAGTGTATCCGAACGGACCGCCACCTCAACCGGCGCCACCGTTCTTGCCCGTGTCTTAATGCAGTCCAGGAAATTTTGCTGGTGGTGATTGCTTACCGGCAGATGCACTTCATCAGGACCAATCGGCTTTTCCAAAAGCGACTTCGGACTGGCATCCGGCTTGCCGCCCAGATGCTCCTCCTTAACAAATACCCAGCCATCGGTTCCCTCAAAACGAACGCCAAGCGGATTCCTTTTCCCATCGGTAAAATTCATTGTCACGCCGTTGGCAAACTTCAGATTTACGTCCCAGCCGGTCGCGTTATCGCATGTCCCGTCCGGCGGATACTCACCGATTCCATCCACCTCCAGAGGCCCCGTAAGGTCCGTCCCGTTGCCCCACGTCGCAATATCAATCGTATGAATGCCACAGCCGGCAATCCATCCAAGGGAGTAATCGCTGATATGCCACCAGTGACTGTTGCTCACCCGGCTCGGATGATAGGGCGCCCACGGCGCAGGCCCAAGCCAGAGATCATAATCGATCGAATCAGGAACCGGCATCGCCTGAAAGTTCTCGCTTGCTATGCTGTACCGCGAAGCCACTGTAATTTTTTTGATTTTACCGACCCTGCCGCTGCGAACCATCTCGCAGGCAAAACGAGAATTCCGGCTCGACCTCTCCTGCGTACCGAACTGAAACACCCGGCCGTACCGATTGACCTCTTTGCGCAGTATTTGTCCCTCCTCAACGCTCATCCCTAACGGCTTCTCGCAATATACATCCTTGCCCGACCGCACCGCTTCCAGTGCGTGCAGCACGTGCCAGTGGTCGGTAGAAGCAACCACGACCGCGTCTATATCGCTGCGTTCACAAAGCCGGCGGAAATCAGTGTACCCGGTGCATACCTTCTTGTTGTAATGCTTATCCACCCGCTGCAGGGCCCCATCGCGATTAGGCCGCTTCACATCGCATACGGCCACAACCTGCGCATCCCGAAGATTGATAAAATTACTCAGCAATGCTCCCCCCCGGCCGCCCGTACCGATAAAACCCATAACAATTCGCCCGCTCGCAGCTACGTCGCCTGCCTTACCAAGGGCCGAGGACGAAATTATATATGGAAAACCTATCGCCCCCACAGCAGCACCTGTAGCTTTTTTCAACAAATCCCGACGCGTAATATCTTTATACTGCCGCATAACTCATCCCCTTTCCATAGAATGCTTTATCTGCATCTGTATCTGCCTGACAAAAGAATTAAAATGGACTGCCAATTGTAACCAAAACCGCAATTGGCGTCAAAAGAAAAAGTCGGAAAACAACAGGGCCGGCCGGGGTGAAAAAGACCGCTTTCGTGACTTTTTCGCAGGCAGTGATTGCTGTGTACAGGCATATTTGGGCTCGACATTATGACTTTAAATTGCTGATTATTCTGGTATACTTAATTTTCTTGTAACTGCTGCCTTATAATTTGATATGGATAAAAGCTATGGCATTACCGGTAGTAGCAATAATTGGTCGGCCGAATGTTGGCAAGAGCAGTCTCTTTAACGCGCTGGCCGGCGAGATGATAAGTATCGTCGAGCCGACAGCAGGCGTTACAAGAGACCGTGTCAGCACCTTCGTCGGAAGAAATGACAGGTACTTTGAGCTTATCGATACCGGCGGATACGGGGTAGTAGACAGTGACCAGTTAAGCGAGCATATTGAACAGCAAATCGGCACGGCGATTGAGTCGGCAAACCTCGTACTGTTTATGGTCGATATTCGCGACGGAATTGTGCCATTAGACCAAACGATAGCGCGGCTGTTGCGTAAACACGAGCTTGACGTCATAGGCGTTGCCAACAAAGCGGACAACGCGAAAATGTTTCCGTCTGCGGGTGAATTTTCAAAACTCGGCTTCGGGGAATTTCTTTGTATCTCCGTGAAGAACAATCTCAATAAAGCCGTCCTGCTCGATCAAGTCCTTGGCAGGCTCGAGAATCTTGAATCAGCCAAACCTGCCGAGCCGATTATGAAGATAGCAATAGTCGGGAAGCGAAACACCGGCAAAAGTACCCTTGTAAACGCTATGGTCGGTTCCGATAGGGTCATCGTCAGCGAGACGCCGGGCACTACCAGAGACGCTGTGGACGTGAGGTTCGAGAAAGACGGCAAAACCATCATCGTCATTGATACTGCGGGGATAAGAAAAAAGAGCAAAATAGCCGACAGTATCGAGTTTTACAGCACCGTCCGTGCGACACAGTCTATCCGCCGGGCAGACGTCGTCCTTTTTATGATGGATGCCACGCTGCCGGTTTCACAGGTCGATAAAAAACTGGCCAGATTCATCACTGATGAATACAAAAGCTGCATAATCGTTATCAACAAGTGGGACCTGGCCAAAGATTCGGCAGCGACCGGCGACTATGAGGATTATTTGACGAAGCTGCTGCCGGTTTTAAAATACGCACCGATAGCCTTTACCACCGCAACCAAAGCGAAAAATGTCCAGAGCGTTTTGGATTTGGCGGCTGATATCTTCAAGCAAACAACTACGTGGATACCCACCGCCAAGCTGAACAAGGCGTTTGAAATGATAAAGACGGAGCGTGTCAGTGGAAAACGCAAGGCCGGCTGGCCAAAGATTTACTATACCACGCAAATTGCCGTCAATCCGGTTACGATACTAATGTTTGTGAACAAGCCGGACCTTTTCGAAGAAAATTATATGCGGTTTATAAAGGGGAGGCTACAATCGATGCTGCCGATTGAGGAAGTGCCGATCAGGCTTCTGGCCCGACCGCGCAGTACTCAAAAAAAATAAGGAAAGCCGACGTAAACCAAGGTGACTTTGGCTGTTGAAAGGACTTGTTCGCAAATTTCAAAAATAATCAGGAGTGACACATGTTAGTGGCGATTCTCTTAATTGCTGTTCTTGCATTTACGTTAGCGTATACTATTTATGGACGGTTCCTGGCAAATCGTTTTGAATTGGATGACGCTCGTTCAACTCCCAGCCATACTGATTATGACGGCATTGACCGCGTTCCGGCACACAAGGCGGTCTTGCTGGGGCACCATTTTTCTTCTATAGCCGGTGCCGCCCCGATAGTCGGGCCGATTATAGCATCATTGGCCTTCGGGTGGCTGCCCGTTGTGCTGTGGATTATATTAGGCACGATTTTTATCGGGGCCGTAATTGACTTTTCCGCGCTGGTCGCCTCCATCCGGCACAATGCCCGCTCTATAGCAGAAATCGCCAGACAATATATGTCCCCTGTAGCTTATCGGCTTCTACTGGCCTTTATCTGGTTGACCCTGGTTTATGTCCTGACTGTTTTTGCCGACTTGACCGCTACGACATTCACCGATGACGGCGGCGTAGCCACCTCTTCTATAATGTTTGTCGCTCTGGCAGTTGTCTTTGGGCTGGCTATTAACAAAATGAAAATTCCTCTGCTGCGGGCATCGTTAGTATTTGTGCCTTTGGTGTTTTTGGCGGTATGGGCCGGCCAAAAATTACCGATATCTGCCGACTTGGTTCCAGAAATCATAACGGGAGAGCCGAAGAAGACATGGGCCCTCATTTTAATTTTATACTGTTTTCTTGCGTCAACCACACCCGTCTGGATACTTCTACAACCGCGCGATTATCTCTCGTCTTATTTGCTTTACGCCTCTGTTTTAAGTGGTTTTGTAGGGATAGTATTAGGAGGTTTTACCATCCAATATCCGGCTTTTACCGCCTGGAATGTTCCTCCAACAGGCACGTTATTTCCTATTTTGTTTATTACCGTCGCCTGTGGCGCATGCTCAGGCTTTCATTCGATTGTTGCTTCGGGGACTTCGTCGAAACAACTTAACAAGGAAAGCGACGGAAAGGCTATCGGCTACGGTGGGATGTTGCTCGAAGGTCTCGTCGCAGTGATAGCCCTGGCCACCGTGATTATGCTGCCAAAAGGCGACCAGCTTACCCTGAAAGCCCCGCTGGTAATCTACGGCAAGGGGATTGCGAATTTTCTGTCCGTTATCGGAATTCCGGAAAAAATGGGCTTTTCATTTGGTTTGTTGGCGCTTTCGGCTTTTATTCTTACGACTTTAGACACGGCTACAAGATTAGGCCGATATATATTCGAGGAGCTTTTCAACCTTAAAGGTGCATATTCACGTTATGTTTCCACTTTTGCCACGCTTATATTGCCGGCAATGTTCGTTTTAATCAATCTCAAAGACACACAAGGTAATCTTATACCGGCGTGGAAGGCAATCTGGCCGGTTTTCGGTGCCTGCAATCAACTTCTGGCCGGCTTGGTGGCCCTGGTGATCGCGGTGTGGTTAAAAAAGACTGGCCGGAGGTTTGGATTCATTCTTGGACCGGTCTTCTTTATGAACATTGTGACTATCTGGGCACTGGTGCTTCTGCTTCGGCAATACCGGTTTTCCGCCGTCGGCGTTATCGCGGCCGTTCTGCTGTTGCTGGCTTTAGTTCTGATTGTCGAGGCTA
>Ga0224495_10002412_pt1 | contig 12182 bp, 5 predicted proteins | sample SF_Jul11_sed_USG_FD_168128 | JGI IMG/M metagenome (GOLD analysis project Ga0224495, IMG submission 168128) | Sediment microbial communities from San Francisco Bay, California, United States - SF_Jul11_sed_USGS_4_1 | ecosystem: Environmental > Aquatic > Marine > Sediment | place: USA: California... | reverse complement strand
GGGGAGTTTGCTTGTGCCGTCTTCATTCGTTATAACGTTATTTACGACTGCTGCGAACGCGTTTCCAAGCGAGATTGCGAGGAGGTTGATCGATTGGATTAGGGACTTCATTTTCTTAGGGGCCTGTTTATATGCGAACTGAAGTGCCGTGATAGATACCATGACCTCTGCGGCGGTCAGAAAGATGTATGCAAAAAACTGCCATCCGATAGAGGGTTGGCCCCCTCTTTCGAGCTGGATTTCAATCCAAACAGGGACAAGAAAGCTGGCGGCTGTCAGGAACATGCCAATGCCAATCTTACGCAGGGGTGTCAAGGTCCACAGGCGATTGAGGGCAGGATAAATTACCCATGAGAATAACGGGATTAAGATCATGATGAGGACAGGATTTACAGACTGCATTTGAGCGGGCAGCCAATCTTTGCCAAGCCATCTGAGATTCATTTTTCCGGCCTGGAGTACCCAGGCAGACTCTGACTGGTAAAATAATGCAAAGAACATGAACACGAATAGATATATGAGGCAGATCCTGCCCAGTGTCCTGATTCCTTCTCTGTCGAGTGTCTCTCTCCAACCCGTCCTACCAGCCGGAGGGATGTGTACAAGCTTGTATCGGCCCAGCCAGTATGACACCATCGCGACAAACATGAAAACCCCGGGCACACCGAATCCTACTCTGGGGCCATACTTATCCAGCAGAATCGGACAGACAAACATTGAGATGGCAGCTCCCAAATTAATCGAAAAGTAAAACCAACGATAGACCTTCTCTATCAAGTGCTTGTTGGAGGCACCGAACTGATCTCCCACATTGGCCGAGACACAGGGCTTGACGATGCCAGAGGCCACGGCTATAACTGTCAGCCCCCCGATCAATCCCCAACGCGTGTGGTCCCATGCTAAAATGGCAAATCCCACGCAATAGAGTGCTGAGAACCAAATGATGGTCTTGAACTTGCCGAGCCAGACATCCGAAATCACGGCTCCTATAACTGCCATGAAATAAACAGCGGCAGTGAACCAGTGGAACCACGCCTTGGCGGGGCCTTCGGCCATGACGTCTGGCGTTCCGTTGGCCCCCATGAGATTTCTGGTCATGAAAACAATAAGTATGGAAGTCATGCCATAATAAGCAAAGCGCTCAGATGCCTCGTTAGTGAGAATGTAGGGTATTCCCGCAGGCATCTTTTTCGACGGGATTGGTGCGGTCAGGTACTTACTCTCAGCCATAATAAGTCATACCTCTTATTTTACCCAGTGAAATATTTTCTGTCAGTTTTTTAAACATTCGTCCTGTCGTTCCTTGTCATCATAAACGCAGTATAATACCTGCATTGCTGCTTTATATCAAAGAAGAAATGAATAGATGTTAAAAATCGCAAATCAGGTCTTACAACGGCCGGACATACAAAACGTGCTTGATTTCGATATGTACAGGTGATAATATCCCCATGAATGAATTAGATATGAAAGGAGCATAAAGCAATGAAAATTTTATCAAATCTTATTATGATGTCGGCAGTATGTGTTCTTGTTTTCGGTTGCGCACCCATTACAAAGGAACAACAGATGCAAAAGTTCGTTACAGCCCATGTTCAAAAAATCAAACCTATGGACAAGGAAACCAATCTTGCCTGGTGGGACGCGGCCATCAGCGGCAAAGCCGAGGATTATGATAAAGTCAGCAAATTGACTCTAAAGATACGCCGCGTTTACAGCGATACGGAAGAATTTGCTTTCCTTAAAGAAATGAAAGAATCCGGTCAAATTCAGGATGCGGTGCTGGCACGACAATCGGAAGTACTATACAACGCGTATTTGAGAAACCAGATTGAGCCCGAGCTGTTAAAACAAATCGTTGATTTGGGAACAGAAATTGAAAAGAACTTCAGTATTTTTCGCGGCACCATTGAGGGCAAAAAGGTCACCGATAACGAGATTAAGGAAATCCTGAAAACAGAGACGGATTCGGCCAAAAGAAAACTTGCGTGGCTGGCCAGCAAGCAGGTGGGGGTCGAGGTCGCAGAAGATATCATCCGGCTGGTCAAGCTGCGAAATAAAGCGGCCCGCAAGCTCGGCTTCGACAATTATCACACTATGTCCCTAACCACCGGTGAGCAGAACGTCGAAGAGCTGGACCGGATTTTCAATGAATTATACGAATTAACCAATAAACCGTTTGCTGATTTAAAGGCTGATTTGGACCGAATGTTGGCGGCCAAGTGCGGGATCGCCGTTACGGAGCTTATGCCCTGGCATTATCACGACCCGTTCTTTCAGGAAACCCCAATGGTATACGAGCTGGATTTAGATACCTATTATAAAGATAAAGATGTCAAAGAATTGGGAGCGAGCTTTTATGACGGCATCGGTTTGGGTGTGGAATCTGTGCTTGCCAACAGCGACTTGTACGAGCGTGAGGGCAAGAATCCCCACGCTTTTTGCACGGATATAGACAAAGAAGGTGACGTCCGTGTTCTATGTAATCTCAAGAATAATGAGTCCTGGATGGAGACTCTGCTGCACGAATTAGGCCATGCCGTTTATAATAAATACAGCGAACCAACCGTACCGTACCTGCTCAGGGAGCCGGCACACGCATTCACAACCGAAGCCATCGCGATGTTCTTCGGTCGATTGAGCCGCAATCCCGCCTGGATGCAGCAGATGTTAAAACTGTCGGACGAACAGAGAGCGGAAATCGAAAAAGTAAGCGGAAAATATATGCAGCTTAAACAGCTCATTTTTGCCCGCTGGGACCTGGTTATGTACAATTTTGAAAAGCAGCTTTATGCAAAACCCGAGCAGGACCTGAATTCCCTCTGGTGGCAGATGGTTGAGAAGTACCAGCTTGTGAAAAAACCACAGGGGCGAAATGAACCCGATTGGGCCGCCAAAATTCACTTTACTGTTGCGCCCTGCTATTATCACAACTATATGTTAGGTGAATTATTTGCCTCTCAACTGCATCACTATCTTGTACAGAACGTTCTAAAACTTGAATCGGATGACACCGTCAGCTATGTCGGTCAAAGTAAAGCCGGCGATTTTCTGACCGAGAAAGTCTTCGAAGCAGGAAATCTTTATCACTGGAACGAGATGATTGAACGGGCAACAGGTGAAAAACTGACACCGAAATACTTTGTCACACAATTTGTCAGATGATGAGCTAAATTCCATAACCGATTGGATAAGCAGTTATAATTATCTAAAGATTTTGGAAAGGTAACTAATGGATTTACAAGGACGGTCGTTACCGGAAATCACAATTAAAGCGGTTGTTTTGGGAGTCCTGCTCTCGATGATACTCGCGGCGGCAAATGCCTACCTCGGATTGTTTGCAGGCATGACGGTCTCGGCGTCGATACCGGCTGCGGTGGTCTCGATGGGGATATTAAGATTGTTTCGACGCAGCAATATCCTCGAAAATAACATCGTCCAAACCGCCGCCTCGGCCGGTGAGTCACTGGCCGCAGGCGTGATATTCACGATACCGGCACTTGTCATCCTCGGCTTCTGGGATGATTTCGGTGGTATGAACTTCGTATGGATTACTATCATCGCCGCGTTCGGCGGGCTGCTCGGCGTCCTGTTCACAATTCCCCTCAGACGCTCTCTCATCGTTGAAGGCGAGTTGCAGTTCCCCGAAGGCATCGCAACGGCCGAGGTGCTCGAGACGGGCCAGGAAGGCGGCAAGGGCGTTCGGATCATTGCAAAAGCGGCCCTGGCAGCCGCCCTTTTCAAGGTCGGAGCAAAAGGGATCGGCCTGTGGCCTGAAGTTATCGAAGGCGCCAGGGGCATAAAAAGAACACTTCTATATGGCGGCTCCAATCTCAGCCCCGCGCTTCTGTCGGTCGGATACATCGTCGGCCTCAATATCGCCGTACTCATTTTCCTCGGCGGCGCTGCAAACTGGTACGCCGCCATCCCCACCATTGCCGGCCAAAACGAATGGCCCGTGTACCAGATGACCAGTGACATTGACAATCCAGACGCATGGAACACCTTTGCGCTGGAATATAAAACCATCGATAGCAGCGCGCCGGCAGCAGAGATCGAGGAAGCGGAAAAATACAACGCAGGCGTGAAGGCCAAGCTGGGCAAACCCGTCGACGCAAAAGAATACTCGTGGCGGATATGGTCGAAGCGTACTCGATACATCGGCGTCGGGGCCATGCTAATCGGCGGCCTCTGGACAATTTTCAAAATGCGAAGATCCATCGTCAGCGGCATAACGAGCGGCCTGGAAGCCTATCGCGCCATCGGTCAGGGCCAGGGTGAAATCGAAAGAACCGAAAAAGACATGTCCATGAAATGGGTACTTATACTCATCGTTGCCTCCATTGTCCCCCTGTTCATGGTCTATCAATACTTTGTCAATAATATCACAATATCTCTGACGATGGCCGCTGTCATGCTGGTTGCAGGCTTTGTATTTTCGGCCGTCGCGGGCTACATGGCCGGGCTGGTCGGTTCCTCCAACAATCCCATCTCAGGAATAACCATCGCCACGATTCTCGTCTCCTCGCTGTTGCTGGTCCTGCTCATGGGCAAAAGCGCGGAAGGAGGCCCGGCCGCCGCGATTATCATCGGCTCGGTCGTTTGCTGCGCCGCCGCCATCGCAGGCGACAACATGCAGGACCTAAAGGCCGGCCGAATCGTCGGCGCAACACCCTGGAAACAACAGGTCATGCAAATCGTCGGGACCCTTTCCGGCGCGATAGTCATCGCACCGGTGCTTATGCTCCTCCACCAGGCTTACGGCTTCAGGGGTCAGGAAGGTGCAGGCAAAGACGCACTCGCAGCAGTCCAGGCCAATCTGATGGCTTCGGTCTCCCAGGGTGTCTTCAGAGGAAATATGCCCTGGAAATATGCCTACATCGGGATGGGTGTCGCTGCGGCGATTATTATCCTTGATCTTGTTCTTGAAGCCAGGAAGAGTTCGTTCCGTACACCGGTGCTGGCCGTGGCGATAGGTTTCTATCTGCCGCTGGAGCTGTCGGTGCCCATCTTTGCCGGCGGAATCATCCATTGGGTCATACAGCGTTTCCACAAACGGCGGGCAACACCTACCGAGCAAATCGAAAAATCCTCCCGGAACGGCCTGCTCTTTGCCTCCGGCCTTATCACAGGTGAAGCCCTGATGGGCATTATACTGGCAATCCCCATCGTAATCCTCAAGCGATATGAAATCGCGCTGCCGTATCTGGAACATGTCTACAAGCGCACCCTCCCCTATGGCGGCGTTATTGGAACGATTTTGCTGTTGGCCGTGGCCTACTGGCTCTACCGGACTGCGCGAGGAAATGCCCTTGCTGTTAAAACACCAGCCGGCTAAATCTTGGGGCTCTCTATCATCGGCACCGGCAAACTCCGCGCCTAAATGGGAGATGTTCATAACGACCAGGCCGGACACCCCGGAAAAAGATTTTTTATATAAAAACAGGTGCTTCGTCCGTTATATATATAGGCAATTGTCAGTTTCGAAACTACTTAGGCAGGCCTTAAATGCTGGAAGACAAGCTGCTTGTTATGAAATGCAAGCGCGGCAGCAAGGATGCAATGCGCCGCATCTACGAGAAATACAAGGATTATTTGCTGACGCTGGCAAGGGCCCTGCTGGGCGAGAAAGCAGCGGCTGAAGATGTTGTGCATGATGTCTTTGTTTGTTTTGCACAGTCGGTCGATAAGTTCCAGTTGACCGGAAGTCTTAAAGGTTACCTGGCAGCCTGCGTGCGCAATCTTGCCATCGACACAATACGGTTAAGGAAACAACAAGTAAAAAATCTGTACTCGGCGAATATTTCCGGATTGGATTCAGACAATCCGGAACAGCAGGCAGCCGAACGAGAGGAACTGACGCGATTGAGGCAGGCCTTGAGCCAATTGCCCTACGAGCAGCGGGAAGCAGTAGTGCTGCATCTTAAAGGTGGAATGAAATTCAAAGAATTAGCCAGGTTACAGGGTGTCTCGATGAGCACCATTCACGGGCGGTACCGCTACGGATTATATAAACTGCGGTCCTTATTAAATAATGAGATGACAAAATGAAATCGTTAAAACATGTCGAGAATTTAATAAACGATCTAAATGATACAACAAGCGCTGATATGGATAAGAGGGTCCTCAGGGACACCTTGCGGGCGATTGAGAGGTCTCAGGAAAAAACCGCATCTCCAAAAGCCAACATATTCAGAAAAATCTCCAAGACCCGGCTATACGCATCGGCAGCGGCGGCAGTGATTATCGCCGGGATATTTATCGGGATTTATTTATTTTCAAATCTCCGCCTTTCCCAAGGGGGACGCCCCTTGGCGGGTACACCTTCCGGCAGAGGCGAGCATCCGGGCAGTGGAATAGGCCGGAACAACAAAGTAACCATTGAGAAGCCGGTGAGGGTAACAGAAGCAAAAAAAACACCTGAAACAATAGTAAGAACCGAGGCTGCAAGAGTTGAGACGGAAAAAACCGAAAGCAGGCTTAGTTTGGAATTGGCGAGCATCGAGCAGATGTTCAAGGCCGGTAATGTAAACGGATTAATAGCAATGCTCTCGAAAGGTGAATTCGAAAGTAAGGTAGCTGCCGCGAACTTTCTGGCAAAGATAGGTACCTTAGAAGCGATTGAGCCTTTGGAGAAAATAAGCGAAGAGTACGGCGCATATAACAGAGACAATCCGTTTGCGAGGGCGGTTGAGAAAATTGCAAGCCGTGTTTTCGCCAAGTTAGAAGAAAGCAGCACGATAACTGAAATACCAAAAGCCGATACGACTATAGTCGCAGCCGAAAAAGTGACAGGCCCTCCCCTGATGAACACACCAACAAGAGCAGGTTTTATGGAGCGCGGCGGGTTGGAATCGGGCGAACCTTCGGCAGGACTGGTAAGGTCATTTCAAGCTGAGGCCAAAGAGGCAGCCGACGGTTATCCTGTAAAGGGATGTGGCAATGCAGCGGTGGAAGTAGTACCGGCGAGCCTGCTTCAAAATCTGGTCTTCTACTATTCATTTCACACCGGTGAAGACACAAATACTGCCGGCGACATTTCAGGAAACAACTTACACGGGCAAGTGAATGGAGCCAAATACGCACAAGATGAGGTACTCGGCGGAACGATGGCTTTTGACGGCCAGGATGATTACATAAGCATACCGGACATTTATTTGGAGGGATTTACTATTTCAGTGTGGGTGAAAGCGCCGGAACCCGGTTCGATGAATAATCGGCGAATATTTACCCTGTATGACGAAGAACACTGCTACGCGGTTGAGGGCAACACAAGAGGCGGAATATCCGTTGGCGCAGAAAAAATAGGGGCCAAAGAGACAAAAACGACAGATGTGGCAGGCGAAACCGCCACGGCAGAGACTGATACGACAGCATCCACAGGCGCCGCAGATAGTGAGAGAATATCATCAGAGTCGGAGTGGTCGAAATCAAACTGGGCCGAGGGTGCTCAGTTCAGCGACTACGACTGGCGGCTTAAATCCAACACATGGACACACATAACCGTCACTTTTGATGGCGTTACCGGCAGGATTTACCGCAATGGCAAACTGAGAGAAGAGGGTAATATACCCGCAGAGGGATTTACGGGAACGGCTTACATTGGCGGTATTGACAGGCATAACGGCGGCTTCTGGCGCGGGATGATTGACGAGGTGGCGCTTTTTAATCGCGCATTGACCGAAGATGAAGTCGGGCAGCTTTATCTTATGACCGGTGAAATGATCCCAACCGGCCCGACTTTAACTGAAGGCGCATCGGGTAATGGCTATTATTTCAATGGAGAAGGGGACTATATCGACGTTGGTACCATAACGGGCCTGGGCGCCGAGCAGACGAAAATGCTATGGATAAATATGGAAGCCTCTCCACTGACACAGGAAGTGTACCTGATTGATGAAGGCGGCAACAATAACTGGATTGAATTAATCGATTCAAACGGCAACGGGGCTCCGGAGGTCAGGGCCGGCTTTGACGGAGAGAATTACTTCGACAGCGAAGGCCAGATACTGCAAGGGTACTGGTGCCATATTGCGGTTGTCAGCAAGGCCTCCGGAGAAATTGATATTTACATAAACGGTGTATTGGACAGCTCAGCTTCGGGCTTTTCCGCCACCAACAAACCTCAAGCGATAATGATTGGAGCGGATTCGGGTACACAGGTTGCAGGTTTTAAAGGCATAATCGACGAAGTTGCGATTTTCAACAGGGCTTTGCCCGATTATGAAATTAAGCAGGTTTATCAAAATGTCGGCAGATTAAGAGGCAATGAGCCGGGGCTTGTGGGATACTGGAACTTTGACGCCGATGAAGGGGACATCGTAAAGGACAGCAGCCCATATCACAACGACGGCAAGCTGAGTGACATATAGTAATCCAGCAATTGCACTTGTTTCTGTTACTTAGTGATTTGGAGGACGTGCTTTGAAGCCATAAACAATTGACCCCAAAAAGGGACAGGTTTGGGGGCTATATACAAGGACGGAAAATCCCCCCAGTTAAATGCGGATTAATATTACTTCCGCAAAGCTTTAGCTACTTCTGCTTTGAGCTTATCCCAATCTCGTTCCTGACTGAGTAAAACCCTGCCATCGGGGCCAACCAAAATATATGCAGGTACACCACTAACGCCATAATCTTCTGCAACCTGAGAATTTAACCCTAAGCGCACCTGGGGCCAGGTTAGTCCATATTGCTCAATGTGCCTGCGAATTCTGGATTCATCGTTATCAATAGCGAGGGCAATCATTGCAAAGCCGTCGTATTGACTCAGCTCTTCGTAGAGCTTCTTAAGTCCCGGCGTGGAAGCAACGCATGGGCCGCACCATGTACCCCAGAAATACAGCAGCACGACTCTGCCGTGATAATCCTCAAGCGTAATTTCCTTGTCATCGATCGTTTTTACGCTGAACCGGGGAGCGAGTGTACCGGCCCGGGGAGGGCCCATAATTTTTCGGTCCTTAGTAACGTTTAATCTTTGAAGCATTGGTAAATTCTTTTTTAGCTGCTCCATGCCTGCATTGCTAAAATCGTTTGCAGAAACAATTCTCAAATTTCTCAGTGCCTTAAGTTTTGCAAGATGATTCAGCCCTTTTTCAGTAATATCTCCTTTGATCTGCAATCGCTGCAACCTGTCCAGATTGATTAAGTGTGAAAGTCCGGCATCAGTCATCGAAATCCAGGGGGCAAAATCTTCAAGGGCAGTTAAGCCCGCCAGATATTCCATGCCGCCATCGCTAACAGTGTCAGAGTCAAAGAATAGGTGTTTTAGCTTTGTGAGCTTACCTATAACAGTCAAATCTTCATCACGCAGCGGCATTCGTTTAACATCCAGCTCTTCAAGCTGTTTCAATCCTGCAAGGTGTGTTAATCGGGATTCATCCAACTTTAGTTGGTATAAACTTAAGTAAGTCAAAGGCAGTTCCTTAATATAAGCCAGGCCTGAACCGGTAACTTCCATATTCCTATCGCCTCGACCATTGTTCAGCAGCAACTTCCTCAGGGACTTAAGGTCAGACAAACAGCTCAGACCTTTATTTGTAATTGGAGAGTTCTGAATCCACAGCTCTTCAAGCGAATTGAGGCCTTTGATTACAGTAAGGTCTTCGTCGTTAATGCCATGTGGAAGCTGGAGATATTCAAGCGACTTAAATTCTTTCAAAGTTCGAATACCGGCCCCGGTCAATTGCATCCGGCCGATATCAAGCCGTTTGAGTCCCGTCAACCCTTTAAGTTTCGCCAGGTCCGCATCTGTAATTCCGCCAGGCAATTCAAGACTCTCAAGAGAAGTTAGTTTCGCAATGTGAGTCAGGGCTGCACCACTTAATTTCATCCTGCTGTCGCCGGAGGTACCAAGATTTAGTTCCTTCAATGCTTTTAACCTGCTAATATGCTCAATGCCTGTATCACTAATAGCTGCGTTTACCAAAAACAATCTCTCCAGCGACTTCAATTTTGCAATATGTTCAAGTCCTTCATCCGTGATGTCACTACGATTTAACCAAAGTGTGTTTATTGAGGTTGTATCAGCAAGAGAAGAAAAGCCTTTACCGGAAATACCAGTACCTTCCAGCGAAAGACACTCAAGTGAGCCTAAGTTTCTCAAATGAACCAAACCGGCATCCGTCACCTTAGTACCACCGAGGTGAAGCCTTTTAAGAGACTTAAGCCCTGCAAGATGCTTGAGACTGTCATCGGAGATTTCAGTATAACCAAGATGCAAAGCTTCCAATGACTTCAATCCGGACAAATGTACCAGCCCCGGTCCTTTGATTTGAGTTGAACTGAGCCCAAGGTATTTCAATCCGGTTAAGCCTGACAGATGTTGCAAATCGTTATCATCAATGTTACAGCGGTTCCAACTAAAGCTAACTGCCTGTATATCGTCAGGACCAAGAGCAGCTAAAGGCGAAATATTTTCTGATGCCTCCGTGCTTATATCCAATCTTACCGCTTTATCAAGTGGAACCCTAACATTGCCCTTTGCCTGTCCAACAGCTTCCCATCCCTGCCACCACAACGGATCCAACGTTCGCAGCTCACCAACATGAACCAATCCCATTGACCTGTCCTTTGGAAAATGAATAACCCGAGTTTTAGTCTGTTTGGTGAGATTTCCGGCTGAGCAGAAAGGCAGAAAAGCCGTACAAAACAGCGTTGCAATTAAAATTGTCATCTTAACTTTGCACATAAGCACATCTTATGACACTCCTTTATCCGGCTGCCTTCCTGATGTTATAATAATGTCTCAAAAGGGAATAATATAGCAATATTTATAATTCAAAGCAAGGACAATACCTGCCTCAGAATAGACAAGGATTAGATATAATTAAAAAACTATTGAGGAGTAGAACTACAAGGTGAGTAGTCATTGACGCTAAATTACCGCAGACATGGGGAAACTACATATTGAAAAACTATGGATTGGGCCGGTATTGCGGGCATGAACGGTAATTTCGTATCCACGTTGCTCAGTAAGCTTGGCTATTGACAATTTTGCAACAAATCGATAGAATCTGGTTGTGTTTAGCCGGGCACAATTTGGGAATTCGGTTTGAGAAATCCCGGCATCTTCTGTCAACCAATGGAGGTGGCTTATGGCATTGCGAACAGTGATACACATCTTAATAATAACATTGGCAATAGCACCGGCATCGGGCCAGGTTTCGGGCATTGAGGATCTGGCCAGGCTAACGCCGGGACGAACCGCGGCGCAAAACGCGCTCTGGAGCGAAAATCCGCTCAGCGCGCGGTTCAACTCATCGAAACGCGTGGTCGTGGCCGAAATAAAGGGGCCGGCGACTATCACGATGATACACTTCGCTATGCCCGCCGTGCTGAAGCTGAATCGCGACCTGCTGCTGAAGATGTACTGGGACGATGAGAGCGAGCCAAGCGTGGACTGTCCGCTGGTAGATTTCTTCTGCGACCCGGCCGGCCTTCGGGAGCAGGTGAACACATCGCTTGTGAATAAGCGGCGAGGCTTCAACGCGTATTTTCCAATGCCGTTTCGCAAGTCTGCCAAAATCGTGCTGGTCTATGATGGGCCGGTCGAGCCGGGTAATGAGCTCTGGAGAATCATGCCATGCTATAGTTATGTTATGTACCGCCAGGTGGACAGGATTGCGGAAGACCTTGGTTACTTTCATGCTCACTGGCGGCAGGAAGGGCTATTGCTTGGCAAGCGCGATTACACAGCACTGGAGGTTAAAGGTAAGGGCAAGTTCGTGGGCTGGAACGTGACGGTGCGCAGGCCCGGCCGGGCGGGATATCCGGTGGATGAAAATGAAAAGTTCTACATCGACGATGAAAAAGTCCCATCCATCGAGTTCCAGGGTATCGAAGACTCATTTGGCTTTAGCTGGGGATATCCCGAAACGGAGAACCAGTTTGCCTTAACCGGATACTTCCCATTCTTAAAAGGGGCGCTCGGTTACCGCTTCTTTGTCAACGATGCCATCAGCTTCGAGAAGTCATTGCGTGTGGATATTGGTTTCGGGGAGAATGAAAATCCAATGTTTCACAGTGAGTTCAGCAAGCCCGGCAGCACGCTGCAACTGTCAAGTGTCGTGTACTGGTATCAATTGGAGCCGCATTTACCCCTGTCTGCTATGCCCCCTGCGGCCGAACGGGCGCCCGCACCGGAAGAGCCTTTCTGGCCTGAGAAAGAAAAACTACCCACG
>Ga0224495_10002411_pt1 | contig 12183 bp, 8 predicted proteins | sample SF_Jul11_sed_USG_FD_168128 | JGI IMG/M metagenome (GOLD analysis project Ga0224495, IMG submission 168128) | Sediment microbial communities from San Francisco Bay, California, United States - SF_Jul11_sed_USGS_4_1 | ecosystem: Environmental > Aquatic > Marine > Sediment | place: USA: California... | reverse complement strand
GGTGTCCTATCCGCGCCGCGCCGCGGAGCTGTGGCAAGGTACGGAGCACGATGACGACGGCGCTGGTCTCCTCCTGGAACGACTGGGATCCGCTCGAAGAGGTCGTGGTGGGCGATCCGACGGGCGCTTGCTACGACGTCACCGAGCCGGGACACCGGCCCAAGCGTCGGGGCCCGCGGCGCGACTTGCCCTTCCCCAAGCCCGCGGACGCCATCGCGCGCGCCCGGGCCGAACTCGACGGCCTCGCCGCCCTGCTACAGGGATCTGGACGCCAACCCAAGTCTGATGCGGGCCATCGCCGGCTTCGATTTGATCATTCCAGCAGTCAAAGCGGACAACCGGACATCAGATCAGCATGAGAAGAGGAGATGTGTTGGCGCTGTTGCAGGAAGCGGGCGACCCCGCGGTCGTCGGTGTGCACGAGGATGAGCAGATCTCCCCGCCGCAATACCACCAGGTTCCGGCCTCCCCGGCCGCGCAGCAGGACCGCGCGAGAATGGCCCGCGAGCGCGTCTCCGAGGTCGCTCATCCCCGTGACCCAGGCAGCCAGATCCATCGCCTTGCCGACACCTGAATCGAGCTCGCCGCAGAAGGCAACGATGCGTGTTCCAGCCTCGTGCCGCGCCAGCGCGATAGCCGTCTCACCTTCCATGACCATCGAGGTCAACTGCGCTTGCGCCAGCGCGGCGAGATCCGGCAGCTCAGCGGCGCTGACAGCGACCAAGAGGTCGATCGTCCGAAATGCGAATGGATAGCAGAAGCTTGCTTGCCGGGGCGACCAGAGCGCGCGCAAGCTGACCCCGCTCAGCACGCACAGCGACTCGATCGTGTGCTGCCGCATCGCTTCGTGGAGCGCCTCGAACGAGAGCGCGTGCGACGCGAGGAGCCGCGCCCAGAGGGGTCGCCGCTCCGTGCGTGCCTGCAGGACGACGCGCCGGACCTCGTCGCTCTTCTCGGATGCCCCTTTCCGCAACAGATCCAGCAGTCGTGACGCGAGCCCCGAGGCCGCCGCCCAGCAGACGCGGTTCTGTTCGACGAAGATCGCCACCAGGACCCCGTGCTCTTCGTTCCCGATGGAAAGGGTGCCTGCCTGTTGCGGCGACAGGTCGTCGACCCACTCCAATAGGTGACGCGTCGAGCGAAATGATAGCGTGAGCGATGGCTCACGCTTCTTCGGGACCTCCACCGTGCCGGTGCTGGCAACGCTCCTCAAGGCTCGCCTCCCGAAGAGGACGAGAGCACCGCCACCATGGCCGGGACGAGTGCTGCCAGTTGGGCCCAGCCCACGCCGAGGTGGCTCGTCTTCGCCGTTTCCAATACCATCACGCTCTTCCCGGTCTTGAGCAGCTTGGCGAGGTGGTAGCCGCGCTCAGTCGTGATCTCGAACTCGTGGAAGTGCAACGACCGGACCTCAGAGTCTTCTTCCATTGGCTTCCGTAGCGCGAGCCACATGGGGCCGACGTCGATCGATCCGAATAGCGCGACAACCGCGGCCGCGACCGCGTCGTCGTAGACCGAATGATCACGCGTGCTGTCGTGAACGCCGAGCACTCGCCCCGTCACGATGTCCACCACCCTGGCAGCAGTGCCGCCATCTACGCTTTCCACGACATCCCTGCACATGCTCTCGATTCTGTTCATGAATTCACCTTGACCCCGGTTCGGTCACTCCACGCGGAGCATGCACCGGGCCGTGGTCGAAACGAGTGAGCGAAACAGCAACGCCGAGATCCGCGGGGGAGGAACATCCATTGCGACACCGATCGCGAGGCCGCGTCGGGCCGAGTACACGACCCCCACACCCAGGCCATTGGCGGTGCAGTTCGCGACGAACTCGCCCGTGTCGGTCAGAGCGTAGAGGTTGTGCGCGATCTTGCCGAGCCCCTCGACCAAATCCGGATGGCATCCATCCGCGGAAAGAACGACGGAGGCTCGTTCGCCATCCAGGCGGAAAGCGATCGCTGTGGCCTCCTTTGCCGCCGAACCGATTGTCTCGGTAGCTACTTTCCAGGCGCGATGCGCGGCCATGGCCCAGGTGTTGTCCGGCGCCGCGAGGGTTCCCAGGCTTGGCGCGCGCGGGATGTCGACGGCTGGTGCATCGAAGATGTCCTCGGGGAGCTGCGAGCGACACACGTCGGTCGACCGGCGCGCGCGCTCATCGACCTCGCGGAGCGTGTCGAGGATGAGGGAGGTGAAGGGACGGGTGATCGTGGTTGCGACGTTGGAATCGGCGGGCCCGGTGCGGAACGAGCCGGCCCGCAAGGCCATCGCGAGCCGAAAGGCTTCCTCGCCCGTTCTTTTCGCACACTCGGCGTGCACGACCTCTCCACCAGCGAGGTGCACCAGCGCGGGCTGCGCGCCGTGGATCTCGATGGTGACGCTCCGCCGAGCCAGGTGGAGCATCTGGATCAGATCGACGACCTGGATGCCGTGAAACGTGCCGTGAAGTCCCGTCTTGGACTCCACGGCCCGCTTGATCGCCCGCTGAAGATCGATCCGCGTGAACGGCTTGCAGAGCACGGCGACCGCGCCGAGCGACAGGGCGGTCTCGTAGTCACGTGCCGAAGCCTGGGCGCTCATCAGGATTGAACGAGTATGGGGCGACATCGAGCGGACGCGCCCGAGCAGCTCGAGTCCGTCGTTTTCCGCCATGCGCAGGTCCGTCAGCAGCACGTCCACGGGGGCGTCGAGCAGCACGTCCGTCCCTTTCGAAACGGAATCGGCGAGATGGACATGATACTCGAACCGCGCGATATCGCGTGCGAGAGAGGCGCGCACCAAGGGATCGTCATCGACAACGAGAACGCTGATCATCGTTGGGCCTCGAAAGCTTCGCCACAACCGAGCAATAGGTGTACCAGAAGTCGTTCTTTGCTCCGGTCGCGATGTCCGGAACAAGGACACGAGCGGTCGGCTGGATGGATGACGATGACACGGGCCGGCTACCAGCGGGCGCTTTCCGCTCCAACCACCGTAGACCTTGCCACATATGTCCAGTTTTCGGACGCCGCGCTCGGAACATGGACTTCGGCGTCCATGTTCCGAGCGTGCCGGTGGGTGGCAGGAGAGAACGTAGCCAAGAGAAGTAGCCGGCATACGACTTGCCAATTATGTCTTCCACGCTACCCGAGGAGAGACATGCCGACGATTCGCTTTCCTGCACACGACGTCAACCATCTAGAACGTACCCTGAGGCTGGCCGCGCGCGATCTGTGTCCCGTGGTCGTGAGGGGGGGGGGATGGCAGCTTCCTCGCCTCAAGAGCTTCTGCGACGCCATCGTGGAGGCCCCTCGTGGCTTGGCGCTGCGCCTCCATCCAATCGCATGTGAGCTGCTCCCGTGCGGGTCTGTGCGCATCGTGCAGGCCGCCGCCGAGGAGCCTTGGATGCTCTCCGCCGGTGCCATCGTGCGGGAGGGCAGCGACGCGGCGCTGGTCGACATCGCCAGCGCACGACTAGCTCCGCTCACGGAGCGGCGAGCAGCGCGTGCGAAGACGAGCGAGCTCGCCGCGATCGTCTCCGTCGGCACGGAGGGCCTTGGCATCCATGCCTTTCCAGTCGTCGACATCAGCGAAGAGTGGTGCGCGATGGACGCTCCCCACGCGCTGCCTCCGGGGTGCGAGCTCGAGTCGATCGAGATCGTCCGCGGCCAGCGCGTGCTCCGGCGCTGCGGCGGAACTGTCGTCGCGTCCATCCCATGGTGCTCTCCGGTCGGCGAGCGCACATTTCGCTGGCGGGTCGCACTTCGTCCCATGACCGTGCGGGGGCGCCGTCATGAGGTCGTCTCGGAGCCGGCGAAGCTTCTGGGCGTGCTCCACTACGCCGTGGCCCTCGGCCTCGCGATCATCTGCAAGACGCCCAGGATGACCGCTACGGCTCGGCTCACAACGGTCGAGGCGGCCGAGATGCGGGTCGATCTGGGCGCGTCGGCAGATGCCGTGCCGAGGGTGGGCTCGTCCCTCTCGCTCGCCTTCGATCTCTTCACTGACAGATTCGAGGCCGACGTTCGGGTACTCGAGGCAGGAGCGACCGTAACGACGACGCTCCCGCTCGTGCTGCGACGCCGGCGCGAGCGGCATCAGCAGCGCTCCAATGTCGCACCGCTGGGGTCGGTGAAGCTCCACTTCCAGAGCCCGATCACGGGCAGCATATGCGAGCGCGACGTCCGCGAAGTCTCGTTCGGCGGCCTGTCGTTCACTCCCGACCCGGCGGACGTGCTCTGGGCGGATCTGCCGCTCGAACAGGCAACCCTCGTTTGGAACGAACGCCACATCGCGCTCGACGAGGCTCGCGTGCGGAGCGTCAAACACAGTTGCGCGCGTGTGCAGATCGCCCGCCACAGCGCGAGCGGCGACATCGACATGGTCGACATGGTGGCGGCTTTCCGGCATCCGGGACTCACCCCCGATGGCGGAGAGCGCTTCGACGAGATGTTGGAGCTCCAGCGCTCCGTCCGTGCGCTCACGCCGTACGCAGCCCGCACGCTGGCAGAGGCGCCGGAAGCGTCCTCCGTGTGGCACCGCATGCACGTGCACGCGCCCGACGTTTGTCGAACGCTCGCGAGGACGGAGCACGGCCGGATCGTCGCGATGGTCACCGCGGTCCGCGCCTGGGAGCACACCTGGTTCCCGGGATCGATGGCAGCGCTGCCCGACCGCGTTTGGCGAGAACCCGCTGGCTTGGATCTGGCGTACACCGATCACATCGTGCTGCGTCCCGACGCGCACTACTCGCTGATGGCGGTCAAGGTCGGCAACGAGAGGCAGACGTCCTTCCTGGGGGACTTTCTTCTTCAGACCGGCACGCCCGAAGTGGGCCTGCGCCGGACGGTGCACATGTGGGGCCTCCAAAGGGGCACCGTCCAGGCGCCTGCCCAACATCCAGGCGTCGCCGTGCGCGCGATGAGCGTCGGCGACGAGCCGCTGGTGGCGCGGGCAGCGGCCCGGGTCTACAGTGAGATTCACGCGGCTGCCTTGTCGATGGTCCCGGGCGAATTTTCACTCCCCGACACGGCTCGCCGCTTTGCGCGAGCGGGCATCGACCGATCCAGAGACTGCTCGGTGGTGGTGATCGACGACGTCCCCGTGCTCGCGATCCTCGCGGACAAAGCTCCTCCGGGCTTCCATATCAACTACATTCTCAGCGCGGTTTGGCTGCTGCCGATCCATCCGGATTTGTTCGACGCCTCTGTCTGGGGGGCATCGCTTGCTCACGTCGTGCGAGAGCGGCCCCCGACCGCCGAGTCCGATTGTCTCGTCTTCGTCCCGGAGGGGACGCCGACCGAGCCGCTCTGTGAGGCGGGGTTCGCGTACCAGTTCTCGCTCGACGTCTATGCCTACAACCGGGCGGGCACCCAGCGTTGGTATGACTACGTGCATCAGGTCCGCGGTCATTGGGCCGCTGCCAAGGAGACGAACATCGATGGTGTCACGCGGCTACGACGTGGCGGAGTTTCTTGATCGAGACGCCGAGATCCTGCGCCTCCGCGAGCAGGCCAACGTCTTCGCAGAGGACGAGGAGCGCGCGCTCGGTGCGGTTGGGATGCCACCCGAGGGGGTCGCGCTCGACGTGGGCTGCGGACCCGGCTTCGTCGCCGAGCGCATCCGTCGCGCTCGGCCCCGCCTCTCCGTCACGGGATGCGATGTCGACACTGCCATGGTGGAGCTCGCGCGCGTGCGGATCCATGCCCATTGCGCGGACGCGATCGCGCTTCCCTTCGATGACGCGACCTACGACGTCGCCTACGCCCGCCTCGTCCTGCGCCACCTCTCCAACCCGCTCTTGGCCATCAACGAGATGAGGCGCGTCGTGCGACCCGGTGGCCGCGTCGTCATCCTCGACGGGGACGACGAGACCATGGTCCTCCACCCGCGTCCCGTCTTGTTCTACGCGGCGGTCGCCGCGCGGCACGCCGGCATGCGCGCGCGTGGCGCCGATCCGCTCTTCGGCCGCAAGCTCGTCGGTCTGCTGAGCGCGGCGGGGCTCACCGAGCTGCGCATCGCGCCCATCTACGTCCACTCCGGGCAAAGCGGTCCGAAGACCTTCACGCGGATCCTCTCGGCGTGGCTCGACGCGATCGATCCGAGCTTCATGTGCCTTGCCGATGTCGCGGCCGCGCGCAACGAAATCGAGGCGTGGGCTCGCAGTCCGGGCGCGTTCGGCATGATGGGGCTCGTCGTGGTCAGCGGGAGCAGGGCGTAGCGGTGGAGATATTCGGCCCTGAGGTCAACGCACTCTTTCTCCGGCCGTTCCTCGACGACTTCGAGGTCGCGCACGGCAAGGCCGAGGTCGACGCATTCCTCGCGGCGTACGGCGTTGCGCGGGAGGAGATCGACTCTCCAACGGTCTGGATCACCCTCGCATTCGCCGAGACTCTGCTCGAGGATCTCGCGAAGCGGCGCCACGATCCGGCGATGCTCGAGCGCTGCGGCCGCCTGGCGTTCGCACCGAAGTACGTGGGCCTGCTCGGGCCGATCCTGAAGGTGCTCGGGACCCCCAAGATGGCCTACGCACAGCTGACGACCGGACTGCCTCGGCTTAACAAGGTCGGGCGCATGTCCGTTGATGTCATCGGGCGCGGTCACGTGGTCGTCCGCTATTCGTCCATCGACGGCGCGCCTCGCGAGCAGAGCCCCGTGATTTGCGAGGTTCGCGCAGCGAACCTCGCCGGCATGGCGACCATGTTCGACGTGCCGCCGGCGCGGGTCACCCAAGATGCGTGCGTGCACCGAGGCGATGCCGAGTGCGTCTATGACGTGCGCTACGCGGAGCCCATCCGCCGCCTACAATCGACCGCCGGCCTGCTCCTGGGTGCGGTGCTGGGCGCGGCGTCCCAGGGGCTCGATTGGCCCAGGTGGGTTGTCGTGATCGTCACCATCGTCTGCGCCGCCGCCGGATATGCTCTTGGGCGGCGGCGGGAGTTCGGCGCGCAGGTCGCAGCGACGTTGCGCGAGGTGTTCGAGCTCCGCGACGCGCTCGTCCGGAGCGCGCGCGCACACGAAGATCGCTTCGCCGAGCTGGCCGAGGCGAAGGTCTCCGTCGAGCGCAAGGTCGAGGAGCGAACGCACGATCTGCGTGAGGCGACGCTGGCGCTTGAGCGGACGGTGGTGGAGGTGCGCGCGCTCGACGAGGCGAAGACGCGCTTCTTCGCCAACGTCTCGCACGACCTGCGCACGCCGCTCACGATGATCTTGGGGCCGCTCGAGGACATGCTCCACGGCCGAAAGCCGTTCGGCGACACGATGGCCACGGTGGAGGTGATGTACCGCAACGGCAAGCGGCTCTTGCGGCTCATCAACCAGCTGCTCGACCTTGCCCGCTTGGATGCCGGAGGCACGAAGCTCGCGCGTAGCGTCGTCGACGCTGCGTCCCTCGCGCGCGCGGCGGCCCTGCCGTTCGAGCAGGCTGCGCTGACGCGCGAGATCAAGCTCACCGTCGAAGCACCCCTGGAGCCGACCCCGCTGTTTGCCGACCCGGGCTGGATCGACTCCGCGCTATCAAACTTGCTTGCCAACGCGATGCGCTTCGCGCCGGAGCACGGACACGTCACGCTTCGCGTCGTGGACCGAGGGCACGAGGTCGTATTCGACGTCGAAGACGATGGCGAGGGCATCGCCCCGCAGGATCGGGCGAGCCTTTTCGAGCGCTTCGTCCAGGGCTCAAGCGAAGCGGGCCGAACCGGCGGCACCGGGCTCGGGCTGGCGATCGCGCGCGAGGCCGCGCGCCTCCACCACGGGGAGGCCGAGGTCGAGAGCGAGCCAGGCAGCGGCGCCCGCTTCCGGCTGCGCGTCCCGCGACGCCCCACGGCGGAGAACGAGGCCGAGCAGCACTCCTCCCACGTCTCCAGGCCGAGCATCCCCCAGCCCTCTGCGGCGCTCGATCTGCCAGTGTCCGCTGGGCCGGTGCGCCGGGACGGCCCATCGTCGAACGCGCCGCTCGCTCTCGTAGCCGAGGACCACGACGACCTCCGTGCGTTTGTGGCCGATGTGCTGGCGGCGCACTATAGGGTGCTCGCCGTGAGCAACGGACGCGAGGCGATGGATGCCGCCCTGATTGAGCTGCCGGCGATTGTCGTCAGCGACGTCGACATGCCGGTCATGGACGGTCTGGCATTTGTGCGCGCGCTCCGCGACGAGCCGCGAACGCGTGACGTACCCGTCGTGCTCGTGACGGCCTACGGCGACGTGGAGCACGTGCTCGCTAGCTTCGAGGCCGGCGCCGACGACTACGTCGCGAAGCCTTTTCACGCCCGCGAGCTTCTCGCTCGGGTCGACGTGCGGGTACGTCTCGCCCATCTCACGAGCGAACTCGTGCACAAGGAGCGGCTCGCGATGCTCGGCACGACGGCCGCGTCGGTCGCCCACGAGGTCCGCAACCCGCTCACGAGCATCCGCGTGGGCCTCCCCGCGCTCCGGGCGAAGCTGGCCGACAAGCTCAGCGCGCGCGACCAACAGATGCTCGACGTCATGATTGACGGCAGCGCGCGCATCGAGGCCATCACGACGGACCTGCTCGATCTGTCGCGCATTGACCGCGAGATCGAGGGGCGATGTCGTCCGGGCGAAGGCCTGCTCTCGGCAACGAGGCTCGTCGGCGCGCGCCTGCCCATCGGGGTCACGCTCGATGTCGACGTCGACGCGAAGCTCGAAATGTCGGCTGCAGCTGGCGATCTGAACCAGGTCTTCCTGAACCTGCTGGACAACGCCGCGCGCGCCGTCGGCGACAAGGGCAGGATCCGCGTCGTCGCTCGCCGCGAGGCTGACGCTTTCGTGGTGACTTTCGACGACTCCGGCACGGGGATCCGGCCGGAAGTTGCGGCCAATCTGTTCGAGCCGTTCGTCACGACGCGCGCTGCGGGTGCAGGCACCGGCCTCGGTCTCGCGATCGCGAAGCGGGTCGTCGAGCGCCACGCCGGAACGATCGCCCACGGCACCTCGGAACTCGGCGGCGCCCTGTTCACGGTGAATTTGCCCGTCCGTGTCTCGCCGTGGTGCGCGCGCACCGAGGCGGGCGAGGCACGCCCTGAGGTCATGGCGTCCGGGGTGCGCTGACGGACACCGACACGTGCGCGTTGGCGGGCGCCGGAGGCGCGCTCAATCCGCCGTGCCCCGACCGAATCGAGAGGAACGGCCACGGAAATCAAGCATCAAGCGCTCGAACGCACGTGCCCATTCAGCTGGGAGACCTTGGGACTCGCACGACGAACGTCGCTCCTACGCCATCGCTCGTGGCCGTGATGCCTCCACCCGCGCGCCGCAAGAGGTCGCGCACGATTGCGAGGCCGAGGCCGGAACCGTCCTTCTTGGTCGTGAAGAACGGATCGAAGACTCGCTCGAGTCTGTCCTGAGGGATGCCGGAGCCGGAGTCGGTGACCTCGACGATCGCGTCATCGCCATCGCTTGCCACGCGCACGGAGATGCGGTGCTCCGACGCGTCGCGATGCTCCACGGCCTGCGCCGCATTGAGCAGCAGGTTGACGACGATCTGCCCGAGCGCCGTCGAGTCCATCCGCACGCGCGGGGTGTCCTCCATGACGACGGCGAGCTTGGCGACGCGCTGTACCTCGCTCCGAACGATGCGCACCGTGGACTCCACAACGCGGGCGACGTCGATCGGCTCCACGGGCGGTGGGGGGGATGACACGGAACCGTGACGCGTCCGATTGAGAAGACTCGACATCTGTTCGACGGCGGCGAGGGCGTCCGCCTGAGCCTGGCGTGCGGCGCGCAAGATCTCGTCGACCCGGGCGGGCTCCCGTGAGCGCCCAACAGCGTCGATCAAATCGCCAATCTGCTCCAGCGTCATCTCGAGCCCCTGGAGCGGATTGCCGAGCTCGTGGAGAATCTCGGCTCCGAGGGCGTCTGCGCCGGCGCGCGGGCCCGTGCGCAGGAGCCGCCCCTCGAGCTCACGGATCGTGCGCTGCATCGAGACGAGATCGATCGCCGAGCGGAGGACTTCGACGAGCTCCTCCGGGCGCCAAGGCTTCGACAGATAGCGTGCGACTTGCCCGCGATTGATGGCGTCGATGGCCATGTTGAGATCTGCGTAGGCCGTGACGATCACGCGAACGACGTCGGGGCGCATGGCGTGCGCGCGTGCACACAGCTCGGCACCGCTCATCTCAGGCATCCGCTGATCGGCCAGAAGGACCGCGATGTCGTGGCGCTCGCCGAGGAGGTGCAGCGCCTCCGTGGGGGAGGACGTGGTGAGGAGCGTGTACTGTTCGTCGATCGTATACTGCATGGTGACGAGGTTAGCGGCGTCGTCGTCCACGTAGAGGATCGGGTAGCCTCGATAGTCGACCGCCATGATGGTTTCCTCCGAGAGTGGATGTGACCGTTTCGTCGAAACTGTTCGGTTCGGGTTCTGGCGGCATGCGCGGCCAGTGCTACTCCGCGCGGAGCGCGGCAAAATCGAGACCAAATGTCTTTACTTTCTGATAGAGCGTGCTGCGCGCGATCCCCAGCCTTTTCGCTGCGGCAGCTACGCGTCCCCGTTCGGCGATGAGCGCAGTCATAATCGCGCTCCGCTCGAGTGCCTGCAACGTTGACGCGTCGGCGTGCGGAGCCTCTGGCATCGAGCAACGCGGCTCGGCCCCTCGCTGGGACAACGGGCTCACCGCCCTGCGGTCGAGGCGCAGGTGACCCGCGCGGAGCACGTCTCCCCGATGAAACACGACGGCGCGCTCGAGCACGTTGCGCAGCTCGCGCACGTTCCCTGGCCACGCGTGCTGCCGCAACATATCCATCGCGTCGGAGGCGACTTCCGGCGGTCGCCATCCATCGCGCTCGCAGAGCCTTTCGAGGATCGTAGTGACGAGCGTGTCGAGGTCATCGATGCGCTCTCGCAGAGGTGGAACATCGAGGCGAAGCGTGTTGATGCGGTAGTATAGATCCCACCGAAAAGCGCCTCGCTGGCAGGCGGCGTCAATGTCGTGGTGGGTGGCGGCGATGAGCCGGACGTCCACGTTGCGCTCGCGCACGTCCCCCAGACGTCGGAAGCGCTTCTCCTCGAGCACCTTGAGGATCTTCGCCTGCACAGCGAGATCGATGTCTCCGATCTCGTCGAGGAACAGCGTCCCGCCGTCTGCACTCTCAAGGAGACCGGCCTTGGCCGCCACGGCGCCGGTGAAGGAGCCGCGTTCGTGGCCGAACAACTCGCTCTCCAAGAAATCTCCGCGCAATCCACCACAGTTCACGTCGACGAACGGCTTCGTGGCGCGTGGCCCACGGAGGTGGATCTCGCGTGCCACGGTGCTCTTCCCGGTGCCGGTCTCGCCGAGGACGAGCAAAGGCGCATCGGAGCCGGCGACTGCGTCCAAGTCGTCCATGAACCGCCGCATCTTGTCGCTCTTCGGAACCGACGAGTTGCCGACTCGCCAGGTGCCTGCTGCCGCGCGAGCGTTCGACGCGGAGCGTACGAGATCGAGCAGCCTGGCCAGTTCGACCGGCTTCGTCAGGAAGTCCATTGCTCCCTCGCGCACGGCCCGAACCGCGAGCTCGATCGAGCCGTAGCCGGTGAGCACGAGCACGGCGATGCGTGGATTGAGCACGCGGAAGTATCCGATCAGCCCCAACGCGTCTCCGTCGCCGAGCCGGAAGTCGGTGACGACCACGTCGAAGCGCTGCGCTGCAAATACTTGACGCGCCAGCGCGCAAGAACTCGCGACGTGCACGTCGAAGCCATGCATGTTCAAGTGGTATGCCATCGCGGACCGAACCAGGTCGTCGTCCTCGACTACCAGTATACCGGGGCGCGGAATTGGCGGATTGGGTCTAGAGTTCGGAAGGGAGGCCAGTTCGATCGCGTCGTGCAGAACGCGCTTTCGGTCCACATTCGCCTCCGAGATTTGTGACGGTACGTAACTTTCACAGTTTATATGGTCTGTCTCGTTGTGCAAGCGTATTTCGCTCGCAACGGAACGTTTGTGCCTTGGAACTTGGCGAAATTCTGGAATGAGCCGAAAGCACTGCAAATTGTGTACTACATCGCATTTCATTCGACCACTCCCACATCATTTTTGAGTGGATAGATCGTGTGCTTTCGGCAACGGTGCACAGATCGCCGCCTGAAGCATGGTATTCGCGCGTGCGCGTGCGCGTGCGCGTGGCCGCACGGCCGGCGCCGTCGCCCCGTCGTCGTGGACGCGGCCGGCTACGCCGCGGTCGCGTGTCGTTGATCGAGGC
>Ga0224495_10002410_pt1 | contig 12199 bp, 10 predicted proteins | sample SF_Jul11_sed_USG_FD_168128 | JGI IMG/M metagenome (GOLD analysis project Ga0224495, IMG submission 168128) | Sediment microbial communities from San Francisco Bay, California, United States - SF_Jul11_sed_USGS_4_1 | ecosystem: Environmental > Aquatic > Marine > Sediment | place: USA: California... | reverse complement strand
TCGAGAATTTCTTGTTTTCGTATTTCAAATCGTCGCTCCATGACTTTTCCTTTCCATGGGGACTATTCCCCTGGAAAGTTACTCGTATAAATGACTTACAAAACTTTAATTATGTTGGACAGTAAAATTAGATAAAGTCAATGATACTCCATATTAGCAGAAAACACAAGTTTTTTGTGCTGATAGCTAAAATATTCCGAAAAAACGAAGAATACGCAAATTCTCCTGTGAATCCTGTTAATCATGTCTAAAAAATCGGTGTCCTCAGTGTCCTCGGCGGTTAAAATCTTTGCGGAATTTTTGAAAATTGTTATAATCCGCCTTTTTGCGAGGCGAATATGACCGAATCGACAAAGAAGATGTTTATTCACTGTCCGGAGTTGGAGGAATTTCCGTATCCGGATACATGCCCGTTCAAAACATCACGGGCGGGGGAGGTGTATAAGACCTTAGAGTCCATGGGATTACTTACGGGTGCGGATAAGGTTGTTTTGCCTCCAGAGAAGGCAACGGATGAGGACCTTCTCAAATTCCATTCCCAGCCTTATCTTAACGCGCTCAAAAAGATTGATGCCGGTGAATATGAGATGGGGATGCTTCTTATGCAACTTGGTACGGGTGACTGTCCGGCGTTTGAGGGAGTGTACCAGTATGCCCTGTGGGCGGCGGGGGCGACGATTACCGCGGCCCGGCAGATCATCGAAGGCAATGCGACTGTGGCGTTCAACCCCTCCGGCGGGTATCATCATGCGTTCGACAGCATGGCAGGGGGCTTCTGTTATATCAATGACGTAGTGCTGGGATGCATGGAACTGGCGGATGCGGGCAAAAAGGTGCTGTTTTTGGATATTGATGTGCATCACTGTGACGGGGTGCAGTCGGCGTTTTATGAACGGGCCGATGTAATGACGATCTCGATGCATCAGGATGGGCGGACGCTGTTTCCCGGGTGCGGGTTTGTCGATGAGATCGGCGACGGGGAGGGCGAGGGGTATTCTGTGAATCTGCCGCTGCCGCCGGGGACGTATGACGAGATTTACCTGAAGGCGTTTCGTGAAGCGGTGCTGCCGCTAATTCATGCATATGGGCCTGATGCGATTGTGCTGGAGGCGGGGGCGGATACGCTGCAGGGCGACCCGCTGGCCGGGTTGTCGCTGACGAATAATGTGCATGTGGAGGTGATTAATGCACTGCTGGCGTTTGGCAAGCCGATCCTGGCGACCGGCGGAGGCGGGTACAATGTCGAAAATACGGTGCGGGCGTGGTCGCTGGTGTGGACGGCGCTGTGCGGCGAACAAATGGCCCACGAGGCCACCGCAGGCATGGGTGGGGTGATGCTGGAAACGACCGAATGGGCCAACGGCGCAGCCGGACTGCGTGACCGTGTACTGATCCCGTCAGATTTTCAACGCCGTGAAGTCGATCCAATCGTAGAGAATGTGATCGAAGAAGTGAAAAATAGGGTATTTCCAATTCATAGGATTTAAGCTCTAAGTAGAATACCTCACTCTTTCGTTAGAACTTGAAAGTCGCCATGTCGAACCACTATCGTCGCAGAACTTTCTAATATACAAATAACTTCAAAACCATGGGGACCAAATATATTTTCAATTTCTTTTATCGGTTGATTTTGAGATGCCCAAAACACCATACGTTGATCTGTAGATGAATTATTTAAATCTAATTTGCACATCCTGTTATCTATATCTACTTCCGTCAATTCAATAATAAAGGGCGATTCTTTTATTACACACGGATCAGAAAGCTTTATGTCATATCTATGGGCGATCTCCCTGAAAACAACGGAATCAATTCCTCCTTCGAGAGGTGGGATTTCTTCAGTTCTCCAAAGAAAGTATCCACAAATACTCAATATCCCTGCAATTAATATAACAATTATCCAACGTTTATATTTCATAAGATTAATGACGACTTATTAATACCCTACGACGGCGATGCCGAGTTTGTCGGCGAGGGCCAACGTGTCCGGTTTGTCGATGATGATGGTTTTATCTTTTTCGACGACGACGCATTTGGCGCCGTTTTTCTTTAAGCTTTCGATGGTGTCGGTGCCGATGCAGGGGACGTCGAAGCGCATGTCCTGATCGGGCTTGGAGACCTTGAGCAGGGTCCACCCACCTTTTTTGCAGAGTGTGCCGGCGCGTTCGATCATGCGGGCGGTGCCCTCGATCGCCTCGACGGCGATGATCTCACGTTCGCGGACGGCGATGGCCTGGCCGATATCGAGTTGGCCGCATTGTTTGACGATTTCCCAGCCGAACTTGATGTCTTCCCAGACGGAAGCAGGGGGCTGGCATTGGGTCATGACGCCTTCGGTAGCCATGTGTTCTTTGCAGTGCATGGTGGAGTCCTCCAGAATAATGCCGCCGGACGCGAGTTCGTCGGCGATGGCACAGAGTACGGTATCGTTGCGTTTGTCCATTTTTCGAAGCCGCCAGTACCAGATGCGGACGGCCCGCCAGTCGGGCAGGTATTTGACGAGTCGCCACGGGGTGTAAATCTGTCTTTTTGAGACGCGGCCGACCATGATGGTCTCGCTCACGCCGTATTTGCGAAGTTTGCGCATCCAGCCGCCGGGACGGGCGATGGCGCCATAGAAAAATTGGTCCACGTGTTCGGCCAGCGACGGCTCAGCATTATCCGCCAGACCGACGCACACGACCTTGAACCCTGCTTGCCTGGCGCCGTCGGCGGCCAGAAAGGGCAAGCGGCCCTGTCCGGCGATCAGTCCTAATGTTTTGGGTTGGGATGTCAAATTTCTTTGAGTTTTTCGATTTCTTTATCGAGTACTTTTAGTTTCTTCCGAATGTCGGGCAGGGTTTCGATGAGCGCGTAGGCCCGTTTGGCCTTGTTGGCCTCAATGGCGGGAGCCCCTAAAATCGTTGCACCGTCGGGGACGTTATTAATTACGGCGGCCTGAGCGCCGACAGTGACCATATTGCCGATCTTGATATGCCCAACAACACCGACCTGCCCGCCGAGCACGCAGTGGTGTCCCAGTTCAACCGATCCGGAGATGCCCGCCTGCGGCACGAGCAGGCAATGCGGCCCGATCTTGGTTCCATGCCCGATGGCAACCATATCGCCGATCTTGCTGCCTTTGCCGATGACGGTATTGTCCAGCGTGCCTCGCTCGATGACACAGTTGGAGCCGATTTCGACATCATCTTCCAGAATGACAATGCCGATCTGCGGGATTTTGTGATGCTCGCCTTTGTGTGTGGCGAAGCCGAAGCCGTCCTGTCCGACCGAAGCGTTGGACTGGACGATCACACGGTCGCCGATCCGGCAGCCGTCATAGACCACAGCGTTGGGATAGAGGATGCAGTCGTTTCCAATGGTGACATTGGGGCCGATGAATACACCGGAATAGATCTGGCAATTGTTGCCGATTGCGGCGTTGTCATGGATAATCGCATACGGATGGACATTGCAGTCTTGGCCGATCGTTGCGGATCCCGAAACGACGGCCAGCGGGCTGGTTCCGGTTGCGGGGTGTTCACGGTGACCGTGAAGGAGCACAACCGCCTGCATAAAGGCATAATACGGATCGTTAGTGATGATCTGGACAGCATCCGTTTCGACCTGCTGTGAGACCATGACCGCCGCGGCCTTGGTATCCTTGACCTTCGGTGCATACTTGGGATTGCTCAAAAACGTAATCTGACCGGTGCCGGCACTGTCCAGCGTTGAGGCGGATTCAATCGTTATTGATTTATCGCCTATTACTTCACCACCAACGTGGTCGGCAATTTCCTGTATTGTCTTTTGGGGCATATGGGATCCTGTTCTGAACTTTTGGTGACTATTATATCGTTTCTGACGGCAGCGTCAAATGCTGATTTGATAAGATTTTAGAGCATCTCAAGGACTGCTTTGAAAATGTTTTGTTGTTCTGTTTGATCTGAAGCGGAAAAACTTCCGGCTGAGGGTCTAAGGACGCTGACATTCGGGCCGAGAGGGCGGTAATGAATATCGTTACTGGGGCCAAATAAAACGACCGTTCTTTTTCCCATTGCCGCCGATAAATGGCCGATGCCGCTGTCGTTGCCGAGAAAGACATCGGCCTGGGTCAGGACCTGTAAGACCTGTGTCAGGGGCACATTTTCGAGAGTGGTTTCCTGTGACCTGATGCGAGCAATCGATTCTTTTGAAAATCGTTCGATTTCCGCTGGTCCCAGAAGAAAAAGAATCTGAATTCCTTCTTTCTTGAGTACCGTAGCGACCTGAAGAAAATTCTCTGTATGCCAACATTTCGCGGGTGAACCGCTGCCGGGGTGAATCACCACGATTGGAGCATCCGGATTCAGACCGGCCTTTTCCACGATCTCCATACCGGCAGAATAATCAGACGGCAATGGAGTGATTGCTGGGGTATCTGGAACGGCCAGTTCCTGAAACTGGTTTTCCTGCTGGAAACAGTGCAAATAGAAGTCTGTGATGCGTTTCGAATAATTACCCGGCACTTTTGCAGGCAGTACCGCAACATCGGCAGAATGGGTGCAGTGAACGGCAAAGAGAAGATTGGCCTCAAAATGCGGATGTCCAAATCCCAGGAAGCTGACGACCTGCTCATACTCAGAAAACGCATCGGAGAGTCGATCTTTGTCGTCGAGGAAAAAATCGGATGAGTCGCCGAATAATCGATGCAGCGGGATACTTTCAGCAGAAATAATACCGTCAATGCAGGTTCTGTCCGGGTAGAAACCGATGTGCTCGGTATTGCCGATAAAATCTAACCGGTCCAGGCCGTATGTTTTTTTGATGGATGCTGCGAAAGGAAGTGTCAGCACACAATCGCCGATAGCGCCCGTGTGAAGAATGACCCCACTTTTTTGATTGTGTTGGCAACGCATCATAAAAAAACTCCGCAGAGCTTATCAAGCCCTGCGGAGAAATTACTCCTGAATCAGCTTTGAATTTATTCTTCTTTCTTTTTGAACAAGTCTCCAATGCCCTTGACAGCATCGGTGGCTTCTTTGCCGATGTCCTTGGTACTCTCGAGCAGTTCCTTGCCTGCATCCTGGCCGGATTTGAGTAATTCCTGTCCCTGCTTGCTAAGTTCATCCGTTATCGATCCGATCATGTCGGTCGGCAGCAGGTCCTTGCCTTTGTCGGCGATCCCCTTGGAAATCTCAGTGATAATCTTCCTGATCAGGCCGGCCATGTCAATTTTTTCACCCGATCCAACATTTTCCAGACGGATATTGATCGGCGGCAGTTTAACCTGGTCAGCCCGGCCGGGAATGGGCAGTAATTTGGCTTCGACCTGAACATTGTTAATTTCAAGGACTTTGATTCGGAGATTTTTGCCGGGCTTTTCTTCGGCCGGTTTTGATTCGGGTTCGGTTGGTTCTGATTTTGGCAGGTTGTTAAGGATTTCATTCAGGTTATTGGTCGTGAGATCTTTCTGCTCGATCACCAAGTTGATGCCTTCAAGCTGTATCGTTTCGATTTCAACCGTGTCGGACATCAGTGTGGGTACATCCAGATCGACATAAGCATGCCCCAACTTCAGAAATGTCGGATTATTATAACCTTCGGGATTGTCAATCTCCAGGTTTTCTAAGCTTGCTTCACCGGCCAACAGTTTCAGGCCGACCCCCTCCAGCCGCACATCAACCTGAAGCGCCTTTTGGGCACCGGCAATGACGCCGGTTCGGATAAGCTGATCGCCATAAAGCTTAAAGACCAGCGCACATGCGACAATCAATACCAGCAGTGCAACCACAATGACAGTAACGATTTTTTTTGTTTTTCCTTTTGCCATAATACGTTCTCCCGTTTTTAAGTGTGGTTATTCCAGTTCCAGCAATTCCCGCTGCACATCGAATCCCAACGCCTTTGCTTTTCGGGCATAGGTGCCCGCCAATTCCCTGTTACCGAGCTGATAATAGGATATCGCCATGCCATTATAGGCCGATGCGTTCTCCGGGTCCAGTTCAATCGCTTTCGCAAACATAAGAACAGCACGCTCATCCTGCTTCATTTTTGCGAAAGTCACCCCAAGGTTATAATGTAAATCCGCATTTTTGGGCTGCAACTGAATGGCTTTCTGATATGCCTCGACCGCGGCGGCTTGATTGTTATTTTTGAAGTAAGCATTGCCAAGATTTTGGAGTGCCGCAGCCAGATAGGGGTCATAGGACAACGCCTGCTCATAGTTCCGGATTTCGTCGTCAAGCTTTTCATTGAGATGGGCGATCTGTGCAAGTCCGAAATAGGCTTGCGGCAACGCCTCTTCGTACATCAGAGCCGCTTGAAAGGTGTTTTTCGCTAATTGCAGCCGGTTCTGGTCAAGATAAACATGCCCCAGCGAAACCCGCGCAGATGACAATAAAGGATCGAGCCTAAGGGCTTTGAGCAGATATTTTTCAGCATCCGGAAATCGTTGGATTTGCCGGCAGATCTGGCCCAGCAATAAGAAGGAATCTGTATCACCCGGATTCAGGACCACCGCGGCTTTGAGTTGGCTGACGGCATCCTCATACCGGCCCTGCATCTGCATTGCATTGGCCAGATTTCGATACCCGTCGACAAAGCTGGGGTCCAGGTTCAATGCTGTTTTATAATAGGACTCCGCTTTTTGATAGCTCCCTAAATCCATATAAGCGGTTGCCAGATTATTCATGGCTTTGGCATCGCTGCCGAGGATTTGAAGTGCTTTTTCATATTGCTCAATCGCCTGCAACGGCATCTTTTTTTTGAGATAGATGTTGCCAAGGTTCATGTTGGCCTCGGAAAGCAGCGGGTTGATCTGGACGGCACGCAGCAGAATTTTAAATGCCATGTCCATATCCCCGACAGTGGTGTAGCTGTTCCCTAAATTATTAAAGAAACATCCCAGGGTTTCTTTTTTTGTCAGTTTCTTCATATACAATGTCTTGGGGTTGCCGGGAGGGTTGAATTCTTTGATATAATGCTCATCGGGCGCGGTTCCGCCTTTGGATGTCGTTTCGATGTTAAACTCTCGGGTGCCGTCGTCATACCGAACAAAAAAGTGTCCCGGAACAACCACGCCATAGATTGGCAGCCCCAGTCGCTCGGCAATGGAGAGGTAGAGTATTGACAAACTCAGACAATAGCCGCGTTTTTTGTCCAGAACCACATGAAGGAACAAATCTTCCGGATCATCAGCGGTTTCGACCGACGTAAACCCCATCTCTTCAAACAGGTGCTCATTGATTACCGGAATGGCTCGATAATCAACGGGGGTATGTTTTTCGCGAAGTTTTTTCAGGATGGCTTCGGCCATGTCGTCGATTTTCCGCCGGTACACATGCGCCGTCCGCGGGGTCCCCCATTCACGGCTGAGAATCAGCGCCGCTGTCGCCAGATCAATTTCATCCTCCTTAAGCCGCAAGACCCCCTCGATGGTATAAGCGCGAAGGCCTCGTTTGTTCTGATTGGCGAGAATTCCGGCGTGCAGCATCCCCGCCAGGGAAACGACCCCCAAAAGCACGATCAGGATCCAATCTGATTTTCTGTTCCTGTTAAAGCTATTCTGAAAAAAGGGCCTGGACATCCTTCTCTGTAACTCCTTGTAATAAAAGCGTTTTGATACTGCTGGTATGCCCCGATTGAATTTCAACGTCTTTTTGCCTGATTTTCAACTGTGACGCCAAAAACCGCAACAATTCTTTATTGGCTTTGCCTTTTTCGGGCGGCGCGGCGATTTTAACCTTGAGCATGTCTCCGTATCGACCGGCAATATGCGTCCGGCTGCTGCCGGGAACCACTTTGACGGTCAGTCCCACTGCTTTGGAATGATTGGCGGAGCTACACATTTTCCCGGATGTTTCGACCAATCGCATATTGGATGTAACGTTCAATTTGCCCGGCTAATTCACTGATGGATTCAATCTGAAAATCTTCATAATGGCCCGGAACAAACTCCCCGTTCAGGGCCTTCTTGAAGACCTTCACTCGAATGATGGGAACCATGTTACTGCGTTGTCCAAAAGTTGGATTTTTCTGTTCCCTCAATTCCACCCGCCAGTCCTCGCTGATAAAGACAAGACACTGACCCGTATTGACAGCGGTTGGAAAATAATCCGTTAATACTTTCAATCGATCTGAAGTTGCCATCGAATCCTCACGCTCTGTTTTAAAAATCCATACGTGCAGTAAAGCACATTATACCGCCGATTACCTCAAACTGCCAACCAATTCCGAAATATTTGACAGTCCCTCCTGCCTGCAATAATCCGCCAGCCCGTGAATAATGTTCTTTGCGGTATCCGGGTAAACAAATGTCGCAGTTCCAATCCCGACAGCCGTTGCCCCCGCAATAATGAATTCCAGCGCATCCGATGCCGTGCGAATACCGCCCATGCCGAGAATCGGGATACCAGCATCACGGGCCACTTCATTATAGACTTTGTTGACCAGATAAACCGCGATGGGCTTGATGGCAGGACCGCTGAGGCCGCCGGTTCGATTGGCCAATACGGGTGTGCGTTTTTGAATGTCAATGACCATTGCGGTGAAGGTGTTGACCAAGCCCAGAGCGTCCGCTCCGGCTTCAACCGCCGCCGCGGCGGTAACACTGATATCCATGACGGTGGGGGTTAACTTGACCATCAGCGGCTTGCCGAGGCAGACATTTTTGACTGCGGCGGTGATTTCCTTAATCAGTTTCGGATCCGTGCCGAAGGTAATGCCGCCTTTTTTAACATTGGGACAACTGATGTTCAGCTCGAACCCGTCAATCGCCGGCTCTTTTGCTAATCGTTCAGCCACGGTGACATATTCGTCGATGGTCTGCCCAGCCAGATTGACAAATATTCTGGTGTCCAGTTGGTCAAGAATCGGAACTTTTTCTTCGATAAACTGGTCCATGCCCATATTTGCAAGACCAATGGCGTTGAGCATCCCCGCACTGGTTTCGACGATCCGCGGTGTGGGATTACCTTTTCGCGGCTTTAAAGTAATGCTTTTGGTGGTAATCCCGCCCAGCGCGGACATATCCATAAATTCAGAGAGTTCGTCCGCATAGCCGCAGGTTCCCGAAGCCGTCATCACCGGCGTTGCCAGTTGCAACCCTGCAAAATCCACTGTTAGGTTTACGTCTTGTTCCATCATGCCTTATGAAATAGTACATCGTTTGCGTCAAATACCGGGCCGTCCTTACAGCATAAGCGGTATTTTGTGTCACCTGCGTCTGATTTGATTTCAACGGCACAGCTTTGGCACAAACCGATGCCGCAGGCCATCATTCGCTCCATACTTATCTGGCAGGGCAGGTTAAAATCGTTCGCCAAACGCGCGGTACCGGCCAGCATGGGTTCCGGGCCGCACGCAAAGACAGCGCCGGAGTCCGGGGCAACGGATTGATCTTCCAGCCAGTGACGAACTTTGTCGGTCACAAAACCATGATAGCCCGCCGAACCATCGTCGGTCGCGATATGGGAGGGGACCTGAAGCATCTCAAATTCTTCCAGCACAAGCCCCTTGTGATCTCCGATGCGGACCGAAAACGGCAGGGATTCACAGGACTTAGCGCCAACAAACGCAGTGATTTCGCAGCCGGGGTGATGGCGTTTTAAGTGGCTTGCCAGATGCAGAACAGGCGGCGAACCCATTCCTCCGGCCAACAGAACCGCCTGCTTAAGCCCCTGCGGGATGGAAAATCCATTCCCCAGCGGACCTAAAACACTGATCCGGTCGCCGCTTTTTAAGCTCATCATTCGTACCGTCGCGGGACCGAGAACACAGTACATAATTTCCACTTTGACGCAAGGTCCTTCGGACAAAGGAGTAACGATAACATCGGAGAAACTGAACGGCCTTCGCAGCAGAATTTGCTTCACGGCCGTATCACGGAGGTGGGCCGGAATCATTGACGCATCGGGCAGAGAAACACGGCTCAAGTCCAGTTCTAAGAATTGCCCCGGCGTGACGTTTTGGAATAAACGGCTTCCCTTTGCATCAAATTGAAGGTTGAGCCGGTAATAGCACTGGCGAATTTGCTGATTACTCAGGACTTCGGCTTCAAAAATCCCCTTATTGACCGCTTTTTTGTCTTCCATTCTGGATTAAATGCTCGTTTCCGGGATAAAAATAAAGCTTCCGGAACATTCATCCACCGACATTCCGGAAGCCCGCCACGGCAAAGAAAGCCGTCAAATTCACTCATAATCTATCACCTGACATGAAGTATAGCAGGGCGGTCCGGCACTGTCAACGGGGCGGTAAAAGATTCTCTTTCAGAAAACAGGATGCCCGTGGTCGCTTAATGTTAAGTGTATTTATGCCATTGAGTTATTGACTTTTAGAGCGGAAAATATTTATTCTAAAGCAGGGAAAATTTTTATTTTTGCCATGTTTTTTGACGCTCGGGAAGTTATTCTTGATTTTGATTCCGATTCATGTTAGAAAACCTCACTTATGCTCAAAATCGGGAATCAATTTATTATTCTCTGGGTTATTTCAACCGTTTTTCTGGCGGGGACCGGCTTGGCCGGGACCCTCCGGACGCTTCTTGACCGTAACAAGCAAACCAGGACGCAATTCGGAATCTATGCTGTCCAGGCCGATTCCGGCCGCGTCATTTATCGGCTGAACAGTAACACCTCCATGATTCCGGCGTCCAATATGAAACTGGTTACGACCGCCGCGGCGATGCACTATTTGGGCAGTGCTTACACGTTTGATACCAAGATCGGCATGCTCGAAAAGGATTTGGTGATTGTCGGCGGCGGGGACCCGTTGCTGGCCGATCCCAAAAACGATTCCCAACCGGCTCAGGCGGCAAACACGTTAATGGCCCAGATCGTCGATGGCCTCGGAAAATCCGGGATTGATGCCGTGGAGAATATCATTGTGGACACCAGTTTTTTTGACGATACGCGGGTGCACCCTGCCTGGCCGGCCGATCAGCTCAACCAATGGTATGTCTGTGAAGTGGCCGGGCTGAATTTCTATGACAACTGCGTCCACCTTCAGGTAACGCGCAGCGGCAACTCGGCGGTTCTTTCCATGACGCCGAAAAATGATTATGTTCATCTGATCAATCAGCTTCAGCTCATTTCAAAAGGGTCCAGTGCAGTAGGGGCCTATCGAAATTCGACGCCGAACAAGCTGTTGATTAAGGGAAAATTGAATAAAGAGGCGGGCTTTGATGTCGCCATTGAAAACCCGGGCGGCCTTTTTGCTTCGGTATTGATCGACAAACTGAAAGCGTCCGGGATTTCGGTGCAGGGACAAATCCTTCAGAAGGTTGTCACAAACGATACGAACATTCGTTATCTGATGATTATCAAGACGCCGATAGCGAATGTTCTCAAGCGGAGCAATACCGACAGTCTCGGCTTGGCGGCGGAGTGCCTGGTGAAGACGATTTCCGCGGAAAACACCCCCGGCCGCATCAATGGACAATGGCCCCACGGCCTCAAACTGGTTTCGGGGTATTTGAACTCACTGAACATATCCAATGAACAGTATGTTCTGGACGATGGCAGCGGATTGAGCCGAAATAACCGCCTGAGTGCCGAATGCCTGGTGGCGGTCCTAAAAGATATGTACGACAGCAAAGATGCGGAAATGTTTACGGCCTCACTGGCTGTGGGCGGAGAAGACGGAACCCTCCATAAATATTTCAAGCAAGCTCCCTATAAAGGAAATATCATCGGCAAAACCGGCTATATCTCCGGCGTTCGCACATTTTCCGGCATTTGTAAAACACCCAACGGCAACATTATTTTCAGCATTCTAACCGAAAAAGGAAACGGCTATACCCGCGGATGCATCAACGAAATTACCAAAGCAATCTTCGACGGCAATCTGTATTAAACAAAAACGCGGAACGGCAGTGACATGATAAGCGTTTGCCGTGTGCCATACGCTTACCACACGGCCTCCCATCCCGTCGTTTCCACTCCGGGCTTCTGTTTTTACGATTGATTCATTTTCCAAAAGAGCAAACAACAAATCCAAACACCAAACATTACTTTAATAGGTAACTGTCCCTATTTTTTACAGAGTCCACAGAGAACTCAGAGTTTACTTAACCACGGATTACACGGATTTACACAGATTTGATAAAACCCGAAACCCTAAGCACGAAACTCGAAACAAATTCAAAATCCAGAATTTCCAATACTTCAAACACACCTTTGACACAGATTCAAAAAGAATCATCAATATTCAATAATCAATATACAATAATCAATATACA